>Ga0209711_10004232_pt1 | contig 11735 bp, 20 predicted proteins | sample ArcticOcean_MG_C_7_FD_187441 | JGI IMG/M metagenome (GOLD analysis project Ga0209711, IMG submission 187441) | Marine microbial communities from western Arctic Ocean - ArcticOcean_MG_CB11_88 (SPAdes) (version 2) | ecosystem: Environmental > Aquatic > Marine > Oceanic | place: Arctic Ocean... | reverse complement strand
CTACACGCATTTATGGGTTAACAGTTTGGTTCGTACAACACACCTCTCATCTCATCATCACAGTTGTACGAATTATCTAAGGGGGGTCTTTATGACCCCTCTTTTTTTATATAAACGAATCGCCTGTCAATTTTTGAAAATACTGAAATAAAAAATGTTGAAAATCCAAAAAAAGAATCCTTATAAAACAATGACTTACCTGATTCTGAAAAATAATGTTTGACATTTCCGTCAAACTTGGTATAATAGTGGTATATTAACAAAGAGAAAGAAACAAAAATGAGTATAAAAGTTTTAGAAAAAAAATACCAAGATACGGTAATTGAGTTAAACAAAGTAAAAGAACAAAAAAATGAAATGGCTGCTGATTTAGTAGAAGCACAATCTGAAATTGCACAATTAAAAAAATGGTTGACTTATAGTAAAATGACCTCAGCACAATTAAGAGATGAGTTTGCAACTCAAGAATACATTAACCAAAAAAAGAAAAGAGTATAATAATGATAAACGTGATGAAAAAATTTAAAGATATTAATCTTGCTGTCAACAATTTAGTTGCAGCTGCAAACGCAGATTACACAGATAGACCATCTGGTGGTACTGCTGGTACAATGAAAAAAATGAATGATAGGTTCACAAAAGGTTGGGTAATTACTAAAGGTTCAAAATACATAAGATTTAGAACTGCTGACTATGGAACATGGGGATTTGTTGTGAATACCGACAATGATAAATTGTTCAAAAAAGGTGATTTGTTGAAACCTGCTGGTTATGATAAACCTGCTAGAAACAAACCGAGAGGAAACATTTTAGATGGTGGTTTCCAAATAAACTGGACTGGGCCTTTATACCTATAATTAACAATAACAATAACAATAACGAGAGGATACAATATGTATAACAATGATGATATAATAAGTGAAGTGAGAGGCCAAGCAATTCAAATAGAACAATTGGAATCTACAATAAGTAATCTAACTGATAAGATAATGGATTTATCAGAAATACTAGAAGAAATGAGTAATTATGTAAAACCAAGTTCAGTTGAAATGCCTGGATTTGAAGGAACTGCTAATGCTCTTGAAAACTTATCAATAAGGAAAAATGTATAATGAATAAACTAGTAGCAATATTAATAGTAGTGATAATTCTAGGTGGAATTACACTATGTAGTGTAGGAGTATAAAAATGCAAGATGAAGAATATATTAAAATGAAAATGAATGAGAATGTGTTGCAGAAAGTAACACCAACACATACCACAGATTGGTATATAAAATGGGCTGCAAGTATGGTATTACTAGTGGGTATGTTACTCACATCTAATCAGATATATCCATTAAACTTATTTGTACATTTAGTAGGATTGTGTGGATGGTTAGCAGTAGCTATGATGTGGAATGATAGGTCACTTATCATTATCAATGCAGTAGGAATTGCAATCATGGCAAATGGATTAATCAAGTATTTTATAGGAGGATAATATGACTGAAGAAGAATTGTTAGATTTAGATAACACAGAATTAAGTGAATCTTCCAATGATTACAGTTGAGAAGGGTAATCTGATTGAAGTAACTGGTGGTAATAAAAAACAAAGAGAGTTAACAGCTGATATTGCTCATTGGTGTATAAGACAACTGATGCCACGAATGAGAACTTTGGATATATGGATTCATTTAAAAAGTAGTTTAGAATTTAATGCTGAAGGATATTGTTGGGAAGGTGAAAATAATCGTGAACACTTTGTAGAAGTAAAGAAATCATTAGAAGGTGATGATTTTAAAACTTGTATCATGCATGAGATGGTTCACGTGAAACAACAAGCTCGTGATGAGTTTCAGCCTGCATTGCAAAAGATGGAAGACGAAGCATATGAGAAACAAGAAATATTATTAGAGAGGTGGAAAGATGATAAATGAAATATTAGTGGCAGGACTCCTATTACTACCAACGATAGATAGAGATGATGCAGAACCATTCTTATTACAAGAGGCAACATGTCTTGCAAAGAATATGTATTATGAAGCTCGTAATCAAGGAACTGCTGGTAGACTTGCAGTAAGTAATGTGGTATTAAATCGTATGAACGATACTAGGTTTCCCAATACCGTCTGTGAGGTCGTAGAACAGGGCCCTGTGCGTGAGAGTTGGAAGAAAGATGGTACAATGTACCCTATCAAACATAAGTGTCAATTCAGTTGGTTTTGTGATGGCAAAAGTGATGACCCAAAAAATATAAAAAAATATCAAGAAATGTTGAATTTTTCCTTGACAATACTCTCAAATAGTTATATACTAGTAGACATAACAGATGGTGCTTTGTTTTACCATGCAGACTATGTAAAACCTAGTTGGGCAAAGACGAAACATAGGACTACTGAAATTGGTGACCACATATTTTATACATGGGATAGATAATGAATATATTCTACTTACATAAAGACCCTATCAAAAATGCAGAGTATCATTGTGATAAACACATTGTAAAGATGGCTACAGAATACTGTCAGCTGTTGTCTACTGCACATAGAGTGTTAGATGGTCAGATGTATCTAGGTAAGACTAAGAACAATCATAATATCAAGAGATGGCGTCTACCAGATGAACGTGAGGATATGTTAATGAAGGCAAGTCATGTCAATCACCCATCAAACATATGGGTGCGTGAGTCCAGAGAAAACTATATGGAACTATATTTTATCTACATGGCTACTCTAGGAGAGTATACTTACCGATATGGTAAAATTCATGGTTCTAGTAGGGCATCAATGATACTTCAAAGACCACCAAAAAACCTTCGTACCAGTAAAAATACCGAACTGACACAAGCAATGCCAGATTACTGTAAGATTAAGAATGACCCAATATCTGCATACAGAAACTACTATATAAAAGAAAAGAAAGATTTTGTAAGTTGGAAGAATAGGTCAATACCAGAGTGGTATCCTTTAGAGAACCACCTTATTAGGAGTAATAATGTCAGATGACAAAAGAGAATCTTATGATGCATATATGAGCCGAATGATGCGAGAACAATCTGAAAAATCAAACAACCATATCACGTCAGATACAGACGCTATCAAAGAAGATATGAAACGATTGACAGAAGCATACTATGAAGCAATGAAAAGAATTAAAGTTTTAAATGATGAGGTAAGACATTTAAAAACTTATTTAGCAACAACACATGAAATGAGAAAGTTGATAACACCCGAAACTTCAGAAGAAAAACTAAGACACTATATAAATGTGTCAGCAGATTTGAGAAAGAATATTGACAAAGAAGACGAACAGAAGTATGATGGAGAATCACCATCTACTATAGCATCATTTTATAAAAACTAGTGAGAATATTATGCCAACTTATGTATTGACCGACACCGACAAAAAAGAAACCTATGAGGAATTTTGTTCATGGGATAATCTACAAATAATATTAAAAGACAATCCACACATCAAGCAAGAATTGACAACAGCAGCTCTTGTTGGTGACCATGTTGCATCTGGTAATCCATCTGGTAAAGGTATGGACGGTGGCATGAAAGAGGTGTTTAGTAGGATTGCACAGAGTCATCCAAATAGTGCCCTTTCAGATAGATTTGGTGATGGCAAAACTATCAAACAGAAAAAATCAAATTCTCTTGTAAAGAAACATGGAATAATATAAATATCAATTTATTAAGGAATGATAATGGCTAAAAAACAAAAACTAGAAATTGGTTCATCAAATTTAATATCCGTAAAACCAATTACAGACAATCAAAAAATAGTATTTGACACATGGAAGAAAAAACAAAATCAATTTCTATTTGGTTGTGCTGGAACTGGTAAGACATTTATATCTTTATATCTTGCATTACAAGATGTGATGAACTTACAAACAAAATATGACAAAGTTGTATTGGTGCGTTCTCTTATACCCACAAGAGAGATAGGGTTCTTGCCAGGCGATGAAGAAGATAAGGCTGCACTATATCAAGTTGCTTATGCAAATATGGTTCAGTTCATGTTCCAACAACCTAATGAACAGGCATTCAGCATGTTGTATGAAAAGTTGAAACAACAAGGTAGTTTGTATTTCCTATCTACATCTTTTTTAAGAGGACTAACATTCGACAATAGTATTATTATTGTAGATGAGTGTCAGAATTTAAACTTCCACGAACTGGACACGATTATCACAAGAGTAGGACAAGACTCAAAGATTGTATTCTGTGGTGATTTTGGACAATCAGATTTATCAAGAACAAGTGAAAAGAATGGTCTACACGACTTCCTAAGAATACTAGAAGAGATGGAAGAGTTTAACTGTGTAGAGTTTGATATCGGTGATATTGTTCGTTCTGGATTTGTAAGAAGCTATTTAATTCAGAAAACAAAATTAGGATTGGGGATTGACTAATGAATATTAAACAACTAAGAGAACAATTAGAAATAGATGAAGGAGTAAAGTATGTCATTTACCTTGACCATCTCGGGCTGCCTACTTTTGGTATCGGTCATTTGGTTACTAAGACTGACCCAGAAAATGGACAAATGGTTGGGACTGCCGTCAGTAGAGAAAGAGTCGCAGAATGTTTCGAGAATGACCTTGATGGAGTAATCAAGGATTGTAACAAACTATATCATAAGTTTGAAGAATTACCTGAAGAGGTACAACAAATCATAGCCAACATGATGTTCAATATGGGTAGAACTAGATTGAGTAAATTTAAAGGTATGAAACGTGGCGTAGATTCTTATAATTGGAATCAAGCTGCAGATGAGATGGTGGATAGCAGATGGTATCGCCAAGTAAATAACAGAGCTCAAAGATTGGTCGAAAGAATGAGAACAGTCGGTACAAAAATTGGTGCTCGTGACTATTAAATAAGGTATATAATGGAATTTAATCATGAAACAGTAGAGTTGCCTTCTATAACAGCAATAAACAAAGAAGGTGTTCGTGTCTATGAAACACCAAAGGGTCAATACTACCCTTCAATTACAACAATATTATCAATCAGAAACAAGAAGGGTATCATGGAGTGGCGTGATAGGGTTGGTCATGATGTGGCAAATCATATCATGAGGACAGCCGCAAATCGTGGTACGAAAGTCCATCAAATGGCTGAAGACTATCTAAACAACATGCATTTGAAATGGCCTACTAAATGGAAAGACCATGAAAAGAATTTCTTGCCTTGGTGTATGTTCCAGAAACTTTCTGGTAGACTAGAGAGTATAGATAACATCAGAAAACTAGAGGCTGGTATGTGGAGTGATAAGTATGGTATTGCTGGACGTGTGGATTGCATTGCAGAATACGATAATGAATTATCCATCATAGATTTCAAGACATCAACGAGAGAAAAGAAAGATGAGTGGATTGAAAACTATTATATACAATGTGCAGCCTATGCTGAGATGTATGAGGAACGAACTGGTGAGGCAATCAATCAACTTGTAGTGTTAGTAGTTACAGAAGATGGTACTGTCCAAGAGTTTGTTAAAGAAAAAGCAGAATATATTCCGTTATTAACAGAAGCAGTTGACAATTGGTACAAAGAAAAAAACTTATAGGAGAAGTAAATGGAAACTCAAGATATAGAGTTTATATTTAATACATTTTCATTCCTAGTAAATGGAATACTAGTTATGTTAATGGCAGCAGGGTTTTGTATGCTAGAAGCAGGTATGGTAAGGACAAAAAGTGTTGCAACCATATGTACTAAAAACATTGCACTATACTCTATTGCAGGAGTGTTGTATTTTTTATTAGGATACAACTTAATGTATTCTGGTGTAGATGGGGGATTTATAGGAAGTTTTAGTCTTTTTGACGTTGCTGACCCTTCTACAGAAACTTCAGAAGGTGGATATGCTGGAGCATCAGATTGGTTTTTCCAAATGGTATTCGTAGCAACGGCAGCTTCAATAGTATCAGGTGCAGTTGCTGAAAGAGTTAAACTCTGGCCTTTTATGGTAGTAGTTGTAGTGTTAACTGCAATTATATATCCAATACAAGGTTCATGGACTTGGGGTGCTGGTTGGTTATCTGAAATAGGATTTAGTGACTTTGCAGGTTCAACTATAGTTCATTCTGTGGGTGGATGGTGTGCATTAGTAGGATGTTTAATTGTCGGTGCAAGAAAAGGTAAGTATTCAGAAGACGGCAAGGTCAATCCTATGCCTGCATCAGCTTTACCTTTGGCAACACTAGGCACTTTTCTATTATGGTTTGGTTGGTTTGGATTTAATGGTGGTTCTCAATTAGCTCTTGGGTCAGTAGCAGATGCAAGTGCAATGGCAAGAATATTTTGTAATACAAATTTAGCAGCTGCAGGTGGTGTTATTGTTGCAATGATTCTTAGTCAATTACTTTACAAAAAAGTTGATTTAACTTTTGTTTTAAATGGTGCGTTGGGTGGATTAGTTTCCATAACTGCTGAACCTTTAACACCAACATTCCTTTCAGCAATGTTAATTGGTGGAACAGGTGGTGCTTTAGTTATGTTAGCAGTACCTTTACTTGATAAATTAAAAATAGATGATGTAGTTGGTGCAATACCAGTTCATTTGGTTTGTGGTATTTGGGGAACATTAGCAGTTCCATTAACTAACTCAAACGCTAAATTTAGTACTCAATTAATTGGTATTATTTCAATAGGTGCATTTGTTCTTATTACTAGTTTTATACTATGGTTTACAGTTAAAGCTGTTTTAGGAATTAGATTATCTGAAGAAGAAGAAAAAGATGGTTCTGATAAGACTGAGATTGGTCTTAGAAGTTATCCAGAGTTTATTTCGTAACAGGAGAAGAGTAACATGAAGTATATTTTAATAATTTTAGTAGTTTTATTTTCATTTAAATCATTAGCTGAACAAAAGAAAAAAGGTTTTAGTACATTGCCAGGCTGGTCAGGTGGATATAGATATTATTATGATTTAGATGAAGATGAGAAAAGTAAATTAAGACTCTTTGGTAAATACAAACAAAAAACTGGTAACACTATTAAGTTTGGTTGGGATAAACAAACTGGTAAAGATTTAAACAGCTGGAACGCTGATGATGATGGTGTTGTCTTTTTTGAACAAGAATTTAAATTTTAATTTAGGAGAAGATTATGATAATAGGAAAAAAAGTTCAACATGTTACATTTAATGTAAGAGTTAGAGATGAGTCTGTGACTCTTATTAAAGAATATGAAGGAAGTAACCCATATAAGTGGGAACAGTTAACTACAGACGATTACTTTAAAGGTAAGAGGGTTTTAATATTTTCATTGCCCGGAGCATTTACACCAACATGTTCAACAATGCAACTGCCAGGTTTTGAAGAATATTATGATGAAATTAAAGCAACTGGAATTGATGAGATATATTGTATATCTGTAAACGATTCTTTTGTAATGAACAAATGGGTTGAACATCAAAAGATTGAAAATATTAAAGTGATTGCTGATGGTTCTGGAGAATTTACTGAGGGTATGGGAATGTTAGTTAAAAAAGACAATCTTAGTTTTGGTGAAAGGTCTTGGAGATATGCAGCTCTAGTTAATGATGGTATTGTTGAAATGTTCTGGGAAGAGCCAGGTAGAGAAGATAATTGTGAATCTGACCCATATGGTGAAACAAGTCCAGAACAAATACTAAGTGATATAACTGGTGAATAATAAACCTATAATAACTATTGACATAGACAATACTTCTATGGTATATATAATATACGACTTGTTGAAGTGGAACAAAAGATAGACAGGACTGGGGTGCGATACCCCACGCCTCCACCAAATTTAGATAGTCCCGATTTAGGGGGCGAAATAGGTTCGACTGGTATTGTGTAGTGAAACGGAGAGTTGTGGGTTGACAGCCTTATAGGTCAAAAAAGTAAATGCAAACGATAACTTTGCGTATGAGGGTTTTGCACTAGCTGCATAACCATTCGGGGTTTTAGGTGAACTACCTAGCAACAGAAAGTTCACCATTAAAATGGGAGTGAATTCTATGTGGAAATCACCTGTAGTAAAAGAAGTAGCTGTTGGTTTAGAAATCAACTGTTACGCATGTGCTGAAATATAATTAGTACAATTGGTGGGGTGCAATGCCCCACCTTAACCCCTTATTATGACGGAGTAGTTATGGAAGTGAAAGAAGAAGAAGTACAAACACCCAAAGAACCAGTACAAACACCTAAAGTATTTTCCCTAGAAATAGAAAATATAGCCAAAGATAAAAAGATAACACATATGGATGCTGTACTATTGTATTGTTACAAGAATGGTATTGAACCAGATAAAGTATCTAGTCTTATCACAAAAGCACTCAAAGAAAAAATAGAAGTCAACGCAAGAGATTTAAACTTTCTTCCTAAGATGGCACAATTACCTATATGAACTTTGTAGACAATGGAAGCAGTTGAGGTATATCAGATGTATTGTGCATTGAAGGCACACTTTGGAAGGGGTGATTATGATTTTGTTAAGTATAATGGTAAATCCTCAGCAACCAAGAGTTCTTTCTGGAAACGTAATGACAGACACTTCTTTGTACGAACATCACGTAAGTATAAGGACAAGGATATAATCAAAGACTATCTATTGTCAAACTTTATAAAGAATCAAAAGGGCTGGTTAGGTGATTTTAATGATGAGAACTATGTGGAATGGAAGAAACGTATGCAGAGTCTAACATACACATTCAAACAAGAGATGACCTCATTACTAGAGGATAACTCATTCGGTGATATCTTTGAGATACCAAAAGATACACACCCAAAACTATTAAAAGAATATCTCGGTAATCGTGTGTCCATAGAGGCAATGATTATCCTAGACAACCTCGTGGAATACACTAGGAATTGGAACAAGAGATTGGGTGATGATGTGGTTTGGCCTAATACAAATAAAATGTTAGAAAATTATAAAAAGTTCTTGACATTCGACAGAAAAAGGTGTAAACTGATTCTAATGACATTAATAAAACAGGAGTAGATTATGACTATCAGTTCAGAAGGTTTTTTTGAACATAAGTGTAAAAACCAAGAATCTCGTATTCATCAATTAGAGCATCAATGTTCAGAATTGACAATAAGATATAACGAGATGAGTGAAAGAGTAAAGAAACTTGCTACTAGACAACCAGAGTGGCCACAAGGATATAGTCCTAGAAGGAAATTTACTAAACGTGTATAAAAAAGTAATAGTATATGGTAATGGTGAATCTAGACTAGGTAAAGTCTGGCCAACAAGTATACCAAATGAAATAGAAACATGGGGTTGTAATGCAATCTATCGTGATATGAAAGTAAAGAACCTCGTATCCGTAGATTACAATATGCAACAAGAGATATATCAATCTGGATATGCTGAGAAGAATAGTTGTTGGTTTCTTGATTGGGATATATTACCTGCCATGAGTGGTATCGTAGATGTAATGAGAGATACCAACCCAACAGAGAGTATAAAAGAAACACCGAGAAATGGTAGAGCAAATTGTGTGATACAAGGTAAAGAACAAGAAACAGCTCATGCAAATATAAAACAAGCCATGAAACAAAATCCAGATTTGGATTATGAAGATTTAAAATTAAAAGCAGAGATGAATGTGGGAATATATATCACATGGGTTGATGATAACGATATGGTTAAGAATATTGATTATCCTACCAATTGGTCTGCTGGAAATACTGCACTACACCTTGCGTGTCAAGGGGGTGCTGAAGAGATATACATGTTAGGGTTCGACAGTAGTGACTACAAAGAACCACTAAATAACGTGTATAAGGGTAGTGCTAATTATCTGCCCGAAACTGCAAAAGGGTTTAATCCAGTCAATTGGAATAACCAGCTTAATACTATATTTAATGAATACAATATCGTGAATTTTAAGTGGGTTAGTCCAGTAAATAAAATGATTAGTGAATACCCCAATGTAGAATATATAGCATACGATAATTTATACAATAACATACGATAACATAAGGAGAGACAAATGTCACTAGAATCGTTAAGAAAGAGCAATTCGCTCGATAAACTTTTAAACGCAGTTAAAGAAGATTCTGCACCCCAAGAGGGAAAGAAATCCTACAAGGACGAAAGACTATGGAAACCAGAACTAGATAAGTCTGGTAATGGTTATGCAGTCCTAAGATTTTTACCATCTTGTGAGGGTGAAGATTTGCCTTGGGCAAAACTATGGAGTCACGCTTTTCAAGGGCCGACTGGTCAATGGTATATAGAGAACTCTAGAACCACAATTGGTAGTGGTGATATTGGTAAAGACCCTGTATCAGAACATAACACAGCATTGTGGAATTCTGGCATTGAATCAGATAAGGAAATTGCAAGGAAACAGAAACGTAAGTTGCAGTATTACTCAAACGTATATGTAGTGAGTGATGCGAAGCATCCAGAAAACGAAGGCAAAGTTTTTCTATTCCGTTATGGGAAGAAAATCTTTGACAAGATTATGGAATCTATGCAACCTGCTTTCCCTGATGATGTTGCAGTAAATCCTTTTGACTTTTGGGAAGGTGCTAACTTCAAGTTAAAAATCCGTAAGGTAGATGGCTACTGGAACTATGATAAGTCAGAGTTCGATAGTCCAACTGCAATCTTTAAAGAAGAAAGTGCCATAGAAAGTACTTGGAAAAAACAGTATCCTCTAGATGAGTTTACTAATTCAAATGCTTTTAAATCATATGACGAATTGAAAACACGATTAGATATAGTTCTGTCTGGAAAGACAACTGTAGGTAATGTAACAGATACATTAGAAGATGCACCTGTTGCCGCACCAGTCGTAGATACAAAGGAAGTATCTGCACCAATCGTGGAAACTCAAGTAGAAGAGTCAGATGATTCAATGGACTACTTTAATAAATTAGCTAACGCCTAGTTTATGAAAACACGGTGGGCAAACCTTTAAATCTTCACGACTAGTCCCTGTTGATTTATAAAATGCTAATGCACCCCAAGAGCTCTTAGGGGTGCATTTTTTTTATATAGCCCAACCTGATTGTCTTAGGAAATAAGCATCTGGTTCTACTATAGTTTTACTAATATTCGTACTTGATGACATATTTGTAGTATTTGAAACAGGAGCGCTAATAACAGTAGTAGTTTCAGCCATAGCTGCTTGCATTTCTGGTGATGGAGTATACTCTTCCATTTCTGTTGCTCTAGGTAATGCAGTAATTAAAGATGGTTCTTTTGCTTTATCCATTTCCATTTCTGCTTGTGTAGTACTACTTACAACATCATCTAAGTTTTCAACTTTTTCATCATCACTACCACCAAACCAATTCATTGGATTAAGTTTTTTTGCTATTTTCTTTATAAATCCACCTACTTTAGCTGCAATTTTTGATATAAAATCAACAACTGGTTGTATTGCATCCATAAGAAAATTAAATACTTTTTTAATTATATTAATAGCTGGGTCAAAGAATTTTAGAAGGGGTGCTAAAAATGGTTTTAGATAATCCTCATATATTCTTCCTACCCATGCTCCAAACTTCGTAAATATATTTAATAAACCATTTTTAATAAATGAAACTACATCAATTTCTTTTAATTTTGCAGCCCATTCAGTCCATCCTAATTTTTTAAATATCCACGCAACGAAGTCTATAATTAAATTTGGTATAATTCCAAGAACATTAGCAACCAATGATGCAAATCCTACTTTCAATGCTTCAAATATACTACCAGTTTCAGTTAAGGTTGCTTTAAAATCTTTGAAGGCATTATAAA
>Ga0209711_10004229_pt1 | contig 11741 bp, 9 predicted proteins | sample ArcticOcean_MG_C_7_FD_187441 | JGI IMG/M metagenome (GOLD analysis project Ga0209711, IMG submission 187441) | Marine microbial communities from western Arctic Ocean - ArcticOcean_MG_CB11_88 (SPAdes) (version 2) | ecosystem: Environmental > Aquatic > Marine > Oceanic | place: Arctic Ocean... | reverse complement strand
AGGGTGCCTGCTACTGCCTCCGCCAGCGCTTTATCTGCGATGCCCACATCATCGGGGTGTAACAAGCTTGGAATGCCGCCCTTGAGCTCGAAGCCCGGCTCATACCCGAGCAGTCGGAGGCCTGCGCCAGTCGAGGACACCCACGTGCCGTCCTCCCACCTCAAGGTGATGAGACCGGTGATATTGGCAACGAGCGATGCGAATCGCTGCTCGGATTGGTTTGCGGCGTCAGGGGCTTCGACGAGCTCGGCGATATCACGCAGCAAAGCCGTGAACAGGGGACCTTCGTTGCTTGCCGAGGTTGAAATCGTTAACTCAACGATGAACTGTGTACCGCTCCGGCGCTGTGCTGGCAACGTCAGCCGTGTGTGGGGTGCCGGAACTTCCCCCCCAGTGGCCAAGTAGTGTGCCATTCGGGCCTGGTGAGCGTCGCGGAGCTCCTGGGGGATGATCAGCTCAGTGAGCTGTATCCCAATGGCTTCCTCGCGTGTCCAACCGAACAATTCCATGGCAGCCAGGTTCCATTCGACCACCGAACCGGCGTCGTCCATCAAGACGACGGCGTCAAGCTCAACTTCCAACACCGATTGGGCGACCTGATGCCGTTGAATATCTGCGACGACGGTCAATGCATTCGGATCAATCCCAAGCCTGTGGTCCATGGCTTCCATTGTGCTCCTGATCGTGGCGTAGTCGCAATAACTCCAACAGAACTGGTGAGGGTAATCGCGGTCACACTTCGCCAGTCGTAATGTGACCGGTTACAAATGGATGAGGCGGCCCGGGCGAGCGCCAGTGAACTGGTCGTGCTCGCGAGTGATGACGTCAGCGCACTTGCCGACTTCAAGCACGCCTCGATCGGTGAGCCCGCACAGTGCAGCAGCGTCGGCAGTCATCTTCTTGACCACTGACTGGAGTGGGAGCTTCGGGCCGCGGGTGCGGTCGCGTGCCCAGCGCGTCAGCATTTCGTAGAGCGCGTCACCATTGCGGTGGGCGGAGCAGAGGAACGGCATCGTCAAGATCGCTGCGCCGTTGCGTTCACAGAGTTGCTCGTAGAACTCCTCGATAGGTTCGACGCCGTTGACGGAGGCAAGTGTAGTGATCGCTCGATCCGGGGTCGGCTCGTAGTCGACGGGATCGCCGGGCAGGGGTTGCCGATCGAAACCGTTGACGACTTGGGCGACCATCGGCTGCGTCTCACGCAAGATGTGCATCGAGGCTTTTGACTCCCTGATCAGCCGGGCCTGGAGATCGGCGTCGCCCATTGCTTCGGGCTGTTAGGCGAACGACATGTTGCGCAGTGGCGCAAAGCTGGGCATGTCCTTGAAGCAGTGCTTGGTTGACAAGCAGATGAGGATTCCGAACGAGCGGCCTGCGACCTGCGGGACCACCTGGTGACCAGCATCTTGGGCAGCCTTTGAGCGCTCCATCAGCTCTTTGCAGTCGTCCGGGTCGTAGAAAATCCGATGGCACCGGCGTCGACTGTCTCGCCGACGATCGCGGCCATTTCGTCGATGTCGTCCGAGGTGGCTGCTTCGTTGTTGGCGCCGCGCTGGCCCATCACGTACACGCGCACCGGGCCATGGGCAATCATGGCGCCGATGTCTGCGACATATTCCCGTCGCTCGAGTACGTCGAGGTAATCGGTGAACGTTTCCCAGTCACAGGAGATGCCTTCGCTGAGCGCCGCACCGGGAACGTCTAGGAAACCTTCCGTCAAGTCGATCAAGAAGTCGTGCTCATCGGGCTTGGCCGGGGCGAAGTCCACTCCGCAGTTTCCCATCATCAGCGTAGTGACGCCATGCGGTGTCGAAGGCTCGAGCTCTCCGTCCCAAGTGGCCTGGCTGTCGTAGTGAGTATGAATATCGACAAAGCCCGATGTGAGGAGCATGCCTGTCGCGTCGATCTCGCGACGGCCGCTGGCGACGTTCGTGTCGTTCTGGGCTGGAGTGACTGCCTACCGTTGCTGTCAATGCGACTGACGTGCTCATGCTGATCGAAACGCTGCTCCCACTCGGCAAGCTCGACCCGGGTCTGCGCGAGCCCGACACCCCGCTTGACATTCGCGACTTCGCCCGGTTGGCCAAGGTCGCCGAAGACGTTGGGGTCGGCGCCGTGCTTGTGGAAGAGACCAAAGACGACCCGTATCAACTCCTTGCGCTCGGAGCAATGACGACTGAACGAGTTCAACTCGGTACATCGGTCGCCATGGCGTTTCCGCGAAGCCCGACAGCGACGGCGATGTCGGCCTGGTCGCTACAGAAGCTGTCGAACGGTCGCTTCATGCTCGGGCTCGGCACGCAGGTCCGTGCCCACATTCAGCGCCGCTATGGCCTGGAGTGGCATGCGCCAGCACCGTGGATGCGTGACTACGTCAACGCTATGCGCGCCGTCTGGAACACATGGCAAACCGGCGAACCGCTGAAGTTTGAAAGCCAGCACTACAACCTCGACGTGATGGTGCCGCTGTTTGACCCAGGCCCAATCGACCATCCCGACATCCCGATCCACGTCGCCGCGATTGGGCCGAATATGTGCGCCGTTGCCGGCGAAGTAGCTGATGGCATTCGGCTCCACCCGGTGTGCACCGCCAAATACATCGACGTCGAGGTACTCCCCAATGTCATTCGCGGCGCCGCCCGCACAGGTCGCAACCTCAACGACGTCGAGGTCTGTCTCAAGCCGTTAATCGGCACCGCACCAGATGAGGAACGGCTTGAGAAAGTGATCGACACGGTCCGTGCGCGCGTGGCGTTCTACTTGTCAACACCTTCGTACCGCCGGGCATTCGAAGTCCATGGCTGGGGTGAGATAGCGCGTGAGGCGTCGACGCTGTCGCGAGCGCAGCGGTGGGATGACCTCCCCGGCTTGGTCAACGACGAGATGTTGCACACGGTGGCAACTATTGCCACCTACGACGGCATCGCCGACAAGCTGAACGATCGTTTCGCCGACCGGTTGGACCGAATTGAATTTTCTATCCCTGTCAACAACGCTGATGACGCCGATGCATACCGACAGATCCTCGGCCAGTTGCGGTAGCTGTCACAGCGCGAGTTGACGCCGGGTCGAGCGCGCCTCGGCGGAGCGTGGGAAGCTCTCAACCATGTCAATTGCGGGTCAATCAGTCCTTCTTGTCGGCGCCTCAGGTGGGCTCGGCTCAGCGCTCGCTGCCGAGTTCGAACGGCGCGGCGCAACTGTCACCTCGGTGGCACGCAACCAGGAGCGTCTGGCGGCACTTGGCGGACACTCTGTTGCGCTCGATCTTCGGACTCCCGACGCCTGTCAGCTCGCCGTTGCTGCCGCTGTGGACTATGGCGGCAAGCTTGACGTCGTCGTGAATGCGGTCGGCGTCGTCGCGTTTGGCGCGGTTGCCGACCTCTCGTCTGACGCTATGGAAGAACTGTTCCTCACCAATACGTTCATCCCGATCATGCTCGCCACCGCCGCGCTCCCACATCTGCAGGAAGGTGGCGCCATTGTCAACATCTCGGGCGTGATTGCCGAACAGAACCTTCCTGGGATGGCGGCGTACGGAGCATCGAAGGCCGCGGTCAAGTCGTTCGGCGAAGCACTTGCACGCGAAGCGCGCCGCTCAAAGATCCGCGTGATCGACGCCCGACCGCCGCACACCGAAACGGGCTTGGCCGACCGGCCGATCGAAGGCACGTCGCCGAAGATGCCCGAGGGGCTGACGCCAGCCCATGTGGCGAGCGTCATTTGCGACGCGCTCGAAAGCGGCGCCAAGGATCTGCCCAGTAGTGCCTTCTGAACTCCCGACAGTGTGGGTCCTCGGCGACCAGTTGAATCGTCAGGGTGCGCTTGCGGGCATGCAGCCAGGCGACTGTCGGGTCCTCATGGTCGAGAGCGATCTGAAGCTCGGGTCCAAACGCTGGCACCGCCAACGCGCTCACTTGGTGATCAGCGCGATGCGCCACTTCGCAGCCGAACTGCGTGCCGACGGGTTCGAGGTCGACGAACGCACTGCGCCGACGCTGCCGGCGGGCCTCGCTGCACACCGTAACGACTTCGATGTTGAGCGGGTGATTGCCATGGAGCCAATGAGCTGGGACGGCAAAGCCATGCTCGAACGCCACGGCGTCGAGACGATTCGAAACGACCAGTTCTTCTGCCACTACGACGAGTTCGCTGAATGGCAGGCTTCGCGAAAAAGCTTCAAGATGGAAGATTTTTATCGCTGGCAGCGAACCGAGCATCACGTGCTGATGGACGGCGACCAACCCCTCGGTGGCCAGTGGAACTTTGACCACGACAACCGCGAGAAGCCACCGAAAGACGGCCGAGCCTGGCCCGAGATCACTCGCTTCGAACTCGACGACATCGACCAGGCAGTGCTCGCAGATCTACCGAGCGACCTGTGGGGCAGCGACCCTGACGGCACCTGGCCCGTGACGCGCGAGCAAGCGCTGATACGGCTTGACGAGTTCGTTCTTACCGGTCTCGAACCGTTCGGCCCGCACGAAGACGCAATGCTCGCAGCCGAGTGGAAAATGGCCCACTCGGTGCTTTCGACGTCGATGAATATTGGGCTGCTCCACCCGGCCGAAGTTGTCGACGCCGTCGAGCGCGCGTGCAGGGAACGAAACCTGCCACTCAACTCGGTCGAGGGATTCGTCCGACAGGTGATTGGTTGGCGCGAGTACGTCTGGTGCGTCTATTGGCTTTGGATGCCCGACTATCGATCACGCAATGCGTTGCAGGCCGACCGGCCGGTTCCGCCGGTGTTCACCGGTGCCGCCGAAACCGAAATGAAGTGTGTTGCGAACACGATGCGCCATGTGCACGATCACGGCTATGCCCATCACATCGAGAGGCTGATGGTGCTCGGCAACCTGGCGTTGACGGCAGGCGTCGACCCGTGGGCAATGACCGACTGGATGTGGGCGAACTTCGTCGACGGCGCTGAGTGGGTGATGCTGCCGAACGTGATTGGTATGGCGCTCTACGCCGACGGCGGGATGATGGCGACTAAGCCGTATGCATCCGGTGGTGCCTACATCAACAAGATGAGCGATTCCTGCAAAGGGTGCCGATTCGACCCGAAGAAGCGCACTGGTGACGACGCATGTCCGTTCACGACGCTGTACTGGGACTTTATTGCGCGCAACGAAAAGCACCTCGTTGGGAACCACCGGATGGCCCGCCAAGTCGCTGGGATGCGACGGCTGAGTGACCTCGAAGCCGTTCGCGAACGGGCCGTCGACGTGCTCGCGGCACTCGACGCCGGAACGCTCTAGGAGTTGGCGATCAGTGCGTCGCGCAGATCACGCTTCAAGATTTTTCCGCTTGCGTTGCGCGGCAACGACTCGTTGACGATCGTGATGACTGACGGAACCTTGAACTTGGCCAGGCGCTCGCCGACAAACTTCTGGAGGTCGCCCGCGTCGAGCGTCACGCCTTCCTTGACCATCACGTGGCAGGCAAGTTCTTCGCCCAATCGTTCGTTGGGGATGCCGTACGCAGCTGCCTCGTAGACGGCCGGATGTTCGTAGATCGTTGCTTCGACTTCTGCGCAGTAGATGTTCTCGCCGCCGCGCAGGATCATGTCTTTCGCTCGGTCGCTGACGTACACGAAGCCTTCGTCATCGAGATGGCCGATATCGCCGGAGCGGAGCCAGCCGTCGACGATGGTCTCGGCGGTTGCTTCGGGACGGTTCCAGTAGCCACGGATCAGTGATGGGCTGCGGAACCAGATCTCACCGGTCTCGCCAACCGCCAGGTCGTTACCCTCAAGATCGGTGACTTTGACGTCCATGATCGGAACCGGTCGGCCGGTCGATTTTGGGTTGTTGACGAAGTCATCGCCTGCGTTCTGGGGTCCGTAGGCGTTGGTCTCGGTCATGCCGTAGCCGAGGCCCGGGCGGCCACGCTGAAAGTTCTCGTCGATGCGTTTGACGAGTTCGGGCGGCATGGGAGCGCCACCGCCACCGACGGAACGAAGCGACGAAGTGTCGCGCTCGGCAAAGGTCTCGGCTTCGAGCAGGTCCCAGCTCATTGTTGGTACGCCGACGAAGTTGGTCACGCGCTCCTGTTCAATGAGTTCGAGGGCGCGGTTCGGTTCCCACTTGTAAGTCATGACGAGCTTGGCGCCGCTGACGAAGGAGCCGAGCATCACGGGGACGAGGCCGGTGACATGGAACAGCGGCACACAGAGCATGAACGCGGTTTGCGGGGCCCCGCCCTCTTCGATGGTGGCCGGGTCTTCGGGCTCGCGGACCGCACTCACGGCAGCACGCGCGGCGAAGGCGATCAGTGCGCTGAGCACGGCGCGGTGTGTCGAAACAGCACCCTTTGGCCGGCCGGTGGTGCCCGAGGTGTACAGAATCGTCATGTCGTCGTCAGGGTCGATATCGGCGTCGGGCATGGTCGCGTCGTCCAATTGCGCTACCGCCTCGTCGAGGTTCAGCACGCCGTCTGGAAGTTTGCCGGTTGCCCTGGCCACGATGACCTTGGCATCAATGGCTCCTGGCGCTGCGTCTTGCATGCGTTGCAGTCGTTCAGCGTCAGCGATCACAACCTTGGAACCGGAGTCCTCGATAGCAAAGACCAGTTCGTCGGTGACCCACCAGGCGTTCATCGGGACCACGACAGCCCCGACAGAGGTGATTGCGGCGAACGCAGCGATCCACTCGGGATAGTTGCGCATCGCGATTGCAACGCGATCGCCCTTCGTGACACCGAGTTCATTGACAAGGAGGTGGCCGATCTGGCCCGCCAGTTTGAGGAGCTGCGGCATTGTCCAGCGCTCGTTTTCGAAGATAATGAATTCGTCGGTGCGCAGCGCGGCGAGTTCGAAGAGCGCCCGGATGTTCGGGGGCGTGCCAGCAAAGACTTTGCTGATCTGGCCCAAAACCTCGGTCTCTTGGATCTCGAACATCGAGCCGGGTGCACAGACGGCCGCACAGGCCTCTTGGAACGTCATCGTCATAGCGGCCGATTGTTGCAGGTCGGACCGCCTCGCGTCGTAGCGGTCACACTGTGTCTCACACTGTGTCAGGCACAGTGTGACCGGTCGCCACGATTACTTGATTGCGAAGTGGTCGAGGTCTGGGTCGTGGGTCATCTTCCAGTAGTCCACGAGGCGCCACGGCATGATCACGACAACTCGCCCGGCATCGTTGCGATACCAGTTGCGGAGGCCCGGAGTACTCCAGATCAACTGCTCATGGGCGGCATCGAATGCGTCGTTGTACTCGAACATCGGCGCGGGGTGAACTTCGATTGATGTGCCGCCTGCTTTGGCGATTTCAGCCAGGCAGGCAGTGATGTGTCGGGCATGGCACTCGGCCTGGAAGATGGCGCTCCCGCCGTGACCGAGACCCGTAGTGGGGCCCTGCATCATGAAGAAGTTCGGGAAGTCGGCCACGGTGATACCGAGATATGCGTACGGATCGTCGTTCGCCCACAAGTCGGCGAGGTCGACACCGTCACGCCCGACCAGGCCAAGTCGACTCGCTGACTGGAACACCTCGAAGCCGTTGGCCATGATCACGATGTCATGCTCGCGATGCTCGCCGTCGGCGACGACGCCGGACGCGTTGACGTGATCGACCGCCTCAACGACCAGTTCGACATTCGGTTTGCGGACCGTGGCGAACCAGCCGTTGTCGAGCAGAATTCGTTTCCCGTAGGGCGGATAGGTCGGTAGGCACTTGTCGATCAGGTCGGGCCGCCCGTCAAGTTCGGACCGCAGGTGCTCTTCCATCTGCTGCCGATGGCGCTCGTTGGCGCGGTTGATCGAATGCGGCAACTCCCAATCAGGGTCGCGCTGCAAGAGCGGGAGGAGCCCATCGCCGTAGCGCCACAGCATCACAAATCGGAACCACGACCCGTAGAACGGCAAGTGCTCGAAGAGCCACTGCGAACCGTCAGGGATTGGGTCGTGATAGCGCGGGATCGGCCGTGCCCACTGCGCTGTGCGCTGGTAGACGGTGAGCTCGGCGACCTGATCGGCGATTGCTGGAACGATCTGCATCGACGACGCGCCGGTGCCGATCACGGCAACTCGCTTGCCGGTGACATCGAGATCAGCCGGCCAATGCGATGAATGGAATACTGGCCCCTCGAAGCTCTCTGTGCCCGGAACCGGTGGTGGCTTGGGAACGTTGAGCTGGCCGATCGCACTGATCAGCACCCGGTACTGCCGTGTTTCGCGTCCGGTCGGCGTTTGCAGCTCGACGGACCACTCGCCGGCATCGTCGCTCCACCGGGCGCCAACCACTTTGGTGTCGAACTGCACGTTTGGCGTGACCCCGAACTCGTCGGCGTTGCGCTGCAGGTAATCCACGAGGTCGGCGCGGGCTGAGAAGTAGCGGGACCAGCGATTCGGCTTCGCGAACGAGAACGAGTAAGCGTGGTTCGGGGTGTCGACGCCGGCACCCGGATAGATGTTGTCGCGCCAGACGCCACCGACGCTCGCACCGCGTTCGACGATGTCGTATTCGATGCCGAGTCGGTCGAGCCGTACACCCATGATGATGCCGCTCGCTCCGGCGCCGACGACGAGCACGGATGGCCGGTCAGTCTGGGTGGGCCACTCGACGTCGCGTGAGAGGAAACCCATCTCTTCGCGCATCATCGGCGCGTATTCGGCAGGGATTGGTTCGCCGAGGCACACGCTCATCATTTCGACCATCAGTTCGTCACCGGGGTCCGCAATGGCCGGCTCGAGGGCGATGGCATTGACGGCGGCGGAACGGATCTCGTCCGCGATGTCGTCGCTGAAACCGGCGTCTTCGGGTGCGATCAGTCGGACGTCGCGCCGTGGTAAGTACGGGGCCTCCAGCCACTTCCGGTCGCCGGTGATCTGGAACAAGCACATGGTCAATACCCGGAGGTCGGCATCGCGCACCGCGTCAGCAACGTTCATTGTGGGCCAGCCTGCATCGTGACAGCATGGCCCCGGGTGCATCGTCGCAGCGAGTTGCACTCGTCCTGCACTCGTCCTGCACTCGTCCTGCACCTGTCCTGCCTTCGCTTGGATGGATGGATGAGAGGGTGAGTAGCTTGCCGAGTCGTGAGCAGACAGTCGACATTTGAGTTCCTGGGGATGGCCGAGTCAGGCGAGGGGGCTGGCCGATACCGCGTACCGATTACCGAACGAGCAGTTGGCGGAGGGCGTGGCTCACTGTTCGGCGGTGTTGGCCTCGCGGCTGGCGTCGCTGCGATGGAAGCTCATACCGGCAAGCCGGCTGTCTGGGCTACGGCGCAGTACATCGCCACGATGTACAACCCATCGGAGATGCATCTCGACGTCGCCACGCCTGCCGTTGGCCGGAGTGTCACCCAGTGCCGGTTGCAAGCAACATCTGAGGGCAACGAGATCGTCAATGTGCTTGGTGCCGTCGGCGAGCGGCCCGAGAAGCTGCGTGGCGTGTGGGACACAATGCCCGACTGCCTGTCGCCTGCCGACTCGGTCGACCCCGAACGACACTTCGATTACGCGTCGCTCCATGACCATGTCGAGGTGAAGATGGCGCGCGGAATGTTTGGCTTCTCCGGTGTCGGCGAGGCAACCGGTGACAACCGTTCGCTGGTCTGGGTGCGGATGCCCGGCGTCCGCGTCGATGCAGCAGCTCTGGCGATCATTGCCGACTACGCGCCATCGGTCGTCGGCAATGCAATGGGGCGGGTCACGAACCTGTCCAGCCTCGACAACACCATCCGCTACGCCGACGCAGCTCCTGCCGACACCGAATGGGTGCTGTGCGACAACCAGGTCGAGTTCGTCGGGAACGGTTTCGCCAACAGCAGTTGCCTGATGTGGAGCGAGTCAGGTCAGCTACTCGGAACCGCCAGCCAGTCCATGACGATTGTGCTCCTCTAGCGAGGAGCGGCGGCTTCGCCGCCAACATCGACTGCGTCGCTGCAATCGGTGCTTCGGTTTCGCCGAAATCGCTGCGCTCCCGGGGCCCTTGCTCTTGCTCAGCCGGGTTCGGCCATTGCCTGCAGCGTGGCGAGGTCGAAGCCAGCAAGTTGCTTGTAGGCGTTTGCTTCCCGTTCAAGCACGGCGGTGTCGACACAGGTGTGCTCGTCGGTGCACGCGCCAGCGCAGCGTTCAGCCACCCACTGCATCACGCGTTCGGGTCCGGCCTGCCGATTGGCCAAAGTGAGTTTCGCGGTGGGCTCGAGACGCACGGCTTCGTAGGCTGTGAGGGCAGCGGGAACATTGTCAGCGGCGGTCAGCGCAGCAGCGAGGGCTTCGCCGTCGAGGATGGCCTGGCTCGACCCGTTACTGCCGTTTGGACGCATTGGATGCGCAGCGTCACCGAGGAGCGTGACCCGCCCGAAGGACCAGCGATCGACGGGATGGCGATCGACCATCGGGAACTCGTAGGCGGCATCACTCGATGCAATCAGTGCGCCGACGTCGAGCCAGCCATAGTCCCAGTCGGTGAAGCTCTCTGCGACCCAGGCCGGGTCGACTTCACGATTCCAGCTCACGGTCGCCATGTCGACGTCCATCGGCCGTTCGGCCACCCAGTTGATCAGCGCGGTGCCATCGTCATCAGGATCGCTAATTGGGTACACCACCGCTTTCTGCCCGTCGTCTCCGGCCATGAACATGGTTCGACCGCCGAGGAATGCCGGTGCTCGCACGGCACCGCGCCACAACACGAGGCCCGACGGATGGGGCAGACCCTGATCGGGATGGAGCTGCTGACGGACAACAGAGTGGATGCCGTCGGCGCCGACGAGCACCTCGCTCGACATCTCAATGTCGACGTTCGAACGACGATCCCGGAACGTCGCCGTAACCAGATCGTCGCGCTGGTCGAACGATGCGAGGCGCATGCCCGTGTGGAATCTTTCGGGCCCAAGTCGGTCGAGGGCGGCCTGCCACAACAGCATCTGCAACTTGCCGCGATGGATCGAGAACTGCGGCCACGGATTTCCGGCGGCGAGCCCCCGAGGCTCCTCCCAAATCCGGATCCCATCACGCGACAAGAAGGCCAGCGCCTCGGTTCGGACTCCGGCGGCGTCGAGAGCTGGCAGGAGCCCGAGGCCGTCGAGCACGCGTACCGAGTGCGGCAGCACGTTGATGCCGACGCCCAACTCGGATGGCTCGACGACTGATTCGAATACGTCGACCTTGTGGCCGGCGTCGTGGAGGCACATCGCTGCGACGAGCCCACCGATTCCGCCACCAGCAATTGTTACCGAAGTCATGTCGACAGTGTGGCGCACCTGCGCCGTTGAGCTGTCAGTCGCGGACAGGCGGTGAGAAGCCGTCGGGGATGACGAGGTCGTCAGGCGACAGTTCGCTGATCGACGACTTCCCCATGCCCATCAGGTTCGAGTCGATGCCCATACGGAGCACGTCGAGCACGTTCTCGACACCGGCTTGACCGTTGGCAGCGAGACCCCACAGGTAGGCGCGGCCGATCATCACGGCTTTGGCGCCGAGCGCCAGTGCCTTGACGACGTCAGACCCGCGGCGGATACCGGAGTCCATGACGACTTCGATTTGGTCGCCGACGGCTGCGACGACCTCGGGCAGGCAACGAATGGGTGCCGGAGTGCCATCGAGGTTGTTGCCGCCGTGCGTCGACACCGAGATTGCTGATGCGCCAGCGTCGACTGCCTTGCGAGCTTCGTCGGCTCGGTTGATGCCCTTGACCATGAAGGGGCCGTCCCACTGCGCACGGAGCCAGGCAACGTCGTCCCACGACGGTGGAGGGGTGCCCATCCAGGTGCCGTAGGCGTCAAAGAAGCCGGGA
>Ga0209711_10004220_pt1 | contig 11766 bp, 10 predicted proteins | sample ArcticOcean_MG_C_7_FD_187441 | JGI IMG/M metagenome (GOLD analysis project Ga0209711, IMG submission 187441) | Marine microbial communities from western Arctic Ocean - ArcticOcean_MG_CB11_88 (SPAdes) (version 2) | ecosystem: Environmental > Aquatic > Marine > Oceanic | place: Arctic Ocean... | reverse complement strand
CCAATTGCGCCATAAACAAGCGGTACTTTCCAAGCCTGCCCAATGTAGGCCTGCCCTAAACCCGGAATGATAGCGGAGTAAAATGCTGCTCTGGAGGGCGTTAAAGGGCTTTCAATCAAACGTTCTTTTCGGCTTTTCGGAATCTTTTTTTCGAGTTCCTGAGCGTAAAGTTGCATGTTGATAAAAAATAAAAAAAAGAGAAAGACACTAGTCTTCAAGGTTTATTTTTTTTAATATTTGACTTAACTCTTCGTGTGAATCAAAGTGAATTTGAATTATTCCCTTTTCCTTTTCGTTACCTTTTACTGTGATTTTCGTGTTAAAATAGTCTTCGAAATCTGATGTTGTAGATTTGTATAGCTCAGTCTGAATTTTAATTGTTTTCAGCTCACTTGTGTTTTCTTTCGAATTTTTAACAAGCGATTCAGTTGCTCGAACAGAAAGACCTTGAGAAACTATTTTCTCGTAAACTTCAAGTTGCTTTTCTGTTTCTTCAATATTGATGAGTGCTCGTCCATGACCCATGGATAAAAACCCATCTCGCATTCCAGTTTGGATAATTGGATCTAGTTTTAATAAGCGCATATAGTTGGCAACTGTAGATCGTTGTTTCCCAACCCGCTCACTCAACTGGTTTTGCGTTAAATTTATTTCATTTGTTAACCTTTGGTAGGACAAGGCGATTTCGATCGGGTCTAAGTCGCGTCTTTGGATGTTTTCGACCAACGCCATTTCAAGGGTCTCTTGATCATTGGCAATTCTAATATAGGCTGGAATTGTTACAAGATTAATTGACTTGGAAGCTCTAAATCTTCTTTCACCTGAAACCAATTGATATTTATTGCGATCTAGTTTTCTTACGGTAATCGGTTGAATGATACCGAGTGCTTTAATAGAGTCTGCCAATTCTTTAATTGATTCCTCGTTAAAGTTTGTTCGAGGTTGATATGGATTGACTTCAATTTTATCAATGTCTAGTTCTATGATACTTCCAATAAGTTTATTTGTGTTGGGATCCCCATTCGAGCGAATCTCATTTTGTGGGTCGTCTAATAATACCGAAAGCCCTCTTCCTAAAACTTTTCTTTTGTCTTTCTTAGCCATTGATCACTGAAGTTTTATTATTATTTAAAATTTCTTGTGCCAAAGATAAATAGTTTTTTGCTCCTCTGCTTGTTGCGTCATAGTCAATAATGCTTTCACCAAAACTTGGTGCTTCACTCAATCGGATATTTCGTTGGATGATTGTTTTGAAAACCATTTTACCAAAATGCTTTTGAACTTCTTCTACTACTTGATTAGAAAGTCTCAGCCTAGAGTCGTACATTGTTAAAAGTAAGCCTTCAATATCTAAATTTTTATTGTGTATTTTTTGAACACTTTTGACGGTGTTTAATAATTTTCCTAGTCCCTCTAAGGCAAAGTATTCGCATTGTACTGGAATAACAAGTGAGTCAGCGGCAGTCAATGCGTTTAGCGTTATGAGTCCTAAGGAAGGTGCGCAATCTATGATTACATAATCATATTGATCCAAAATAGGTTGTAAAGCTTTTTTGAGCATGTACTCCCTTTCTTTTTTATCCACCAATTCAATCTCAATAGCGACAAGATCAATGTGAGAAGGAATTAAATCAAGATTAGGAGTACTGGTTGCGACAATGGTTTCGGCAACTTTAGCAGTATGGTCTAACAATTGGTAAGTTCCCAGTTTTTGAAGTTTCACCTCCACGCCAAGTCCAGAAGTAGCATTGGCTTGTGGATCAGCATCTACCAGAAGCACTTTTTTTTCTAGAACAGCCAAAGCAGCGGCAAGATTTACAGAGGTTGTTGTTTTACCAACTCCTCCTTTCTGATTCGCAATCGCAATTATTTTAGCCATTAATTAAAATCTTTGTTAAAAATACAATTTAAAATAAGGCTTTAAAAATTAATGTGAGTTTTGATTAAATAAAATAAAAAGCTTTTTATTTATTGTTTGATACTGTCTTTATATTCGATGAAAAAAATGGTTTCGTTTTCTTTTTTGTGACCGTATTTTTCACGCGCAAACCTTTCTAAACTATCAGTATTTTCTAAATATTTAATATTTTTATTATCCTCTTTTAATAACTTTTCTAATTCTTTTTTTTGTATTTCAAGCTTCTTAACCTCCCGATCCAGTTCGTTGTGAATTTTGAGAGAGTGAGTGTCCAGAAAGATCATCCAAATAAGAAAAACAATAAATATTACAAGATATATATAACGATAAATATTATTAAAAACGTTCCTTAAGTTCATGTGTTTTAGTAGCCTATTCGTGAATTTGACTAACGCGTTGTGGTGTGATTATCTGTTCACTTGAATTGCCCCAGTTGTTTAGAATATAGTTCACAACATCTGCGATTTCTTCATCCTCTAATCCCTGGTTCTGCATGACTCCATCATAGGTTTCTCCATTGACTTCGATTGGACCATTTAATCCATATTTTATCCCTTTAATACTTAAACCTATATTGTTTAATAAGTAATCAGAATCTGCTAGTGGCGGAAAAACTCCCGAAACTCCTTCGCCAGAATCTAAATGACATTGAACACAAAAATCTTGATAGATTTCTCCACCATCCGCGATGCTTTCTTCCAATGGTTTGTTTTGATGAAGCCAAGAGATTTTAAAGAAAAGGAAAAGACCAAAGATTAAGGAGAGTAGTTTCATTATTTTTGAATCACTTTTAAAATCCCTTTGCCTTCAACTCCGATGTATATATAACCATCTGGGCCTTCTTTAACGTTTCTAATACGTCCGATTTCATTCAATATTTTTTCTCTTTTCACCACTTTACCTTTCTTGATTACGAGGTGTTCTAGGTATTTGAATTTAAGAGAGCCAACAAATAAATCTCCTTTCCATTTCTTGTAAACCTTTGAGGAAGAAAAGGCCATCCCGCTTGGTGCTATTGAAGGAACCCAATAATAAAAAGGTTGTTCCATCCCTGGTCTAGATCTTTCATCTGTGATGGGAGTTCCGCTATAATTTACACCATAAGTGATAACTGGCCATCCGTAATTTTTTCCTTTTTGGATGATATTGATTTCATCTCCACCTTTTGGGCCGTGTTCATTTTCCCAGATTTCTCCAGTTTTTGGATGAATGGTCATCCCTTGAGGGTTTCTATGTCCGTAGGAAAAAACTGCCTTTTTAGCTCCATCGGTATTTATAAACGGATTGTCAGACGGGATACTTCCATCAAGATTAAGACGGTAAATTTTTCCCCCATCTCTTTTGAGATCCTGAGGATTAACATCTCGATTCCCTCGATCTCCTACAGAGAAAAACAAATGCCCATCGTCATCAAAAACAATCCTTGATCCCCAGTGTTGTCCTTTGGTTGTATTGGGTATCGCTTTATATAAAAGCTTAACATCTTCTAGTGTATTATCATTCAACTTGGCTTGGTAAAGCGAGGTGTTTCCGCCTTTATCTCCTTCAATATGAATTGACAAGGTCATGTAGATTAAATTATTGCTTTTGAAATCAGGATGAACGGCAACGTCCAAAAGCCCTCCTTGTCCTCTTTTGTAGATTTCAGGAAGTCCGCTTACTTCTATTTTATTTCCATTTGAAACACGGTATAAGACTCCTTTTTTTTCGGTTACCAGCAATTCTTTCTCGCTTAGAAACGTCATGCCCCATGGCACTTCAATACCATCAACAATTGTTTCTGTTCCGTATTTAGTTTGATTCGGTGTTTCAATTAAAGGAGGGTTTTCCTGAGAAATACAAGAGCTAAAAGAAATGACTACACTGGCGACTATTAAATATAAATTTGGTTTCATTGTTGAAATTATATTTTGATGAAATTACGAATTAATCTTATAGAATTTATTTTGTTTTAACAAGATGTTTTTTTGTTGTTAGCTTTATTGTTAATCTTTAGCCATTTTGTAGGCTTCAATTGTTGTGTAATATTTAGTAATCATATTTGGGCCCTCCCATGCGGGTAATTCTTCATTTTCAAGATAAGTTAAAAAATTACTCGTTACCTGTCCGAAATGTGCTTCATGACCAATTTTTAATTCCTCTGGAACGTTTATTTTCCATAACGAATCTGAGATTTTTTTTGAAGTAACTCCAGGAAATCCCCCTTGAATTTCACTAAGTGCCGTGATCAAATTGCTCTCGAAATCTTCAGTTTCATTGGGTTGGATGTATAAGGTAGTTTTGTAATTTTCGGCTACACCTTGTTTAATGATTAAATCACTCTTTGTTCCACGCATAATACTGTAATGAGTGTCTTTTGTACCTTCCGGTGCTTTAAAATTCCAGGCGACCGAAACTTTTGCGTGTTTTCCTTTAATTTTATAATTCATTTCTCCATTACAGAAAACTTTTAAATTTTCCCCATCTAGATCTTTACTGAGAAAGGGAGGGTAATAAGAGTATCCTGTAACTTTTTGAAATTCAGTGGGCACCAATTCGGTCGGCCATCTTTTAGCACTAACCATTTCGATATCAGATCGGTCAATGATTTGGTTGGGAAAAGCCTCCCATTGAATTAAATCTACAAGGTGCGTGGTGACGTCAACAATTCCTTCACCTTCTTCGTTGATGTCGAAAAACCAAGCGGGTCTGACCAACGGTTTTCCAGATACATGTTTAAAAAAATGATGAACACTCAATTTGCTGATAGCTGGTTCCTCTTCGGTTCCATCGATTAATGACCCGAAGATTTGGGAGGACATAGAAAATGCTTTTTGTATACCTGTAGTAACTTCAAAGCGCTCTGTCATGATGTCATAAATCAACACATCGTTCTCTTTCGCTATTCTAAAGGCTTCTTCGAGCTTTATAAATCCTTCTGGGTTGATAACTAATGGTTTATCTGCATAGACATTTAAACCTGCTTTAACCGCAGCCAATACATAATCAATTTTTTTTGAGTTTTTCCCAGCAATGATCATTACATTCCCAGGCTTTTTACTGACCATATCTTTTAGGAAATTATCACTTAGATTAACCTTTACCTCCCAATCGGTAGGGTCTTCATCTCGTGAATTATAGGTTGATATTTTACTCAAAAAATCTTTTACTTCAGGTCCTTTAGGTGCAAAAACACTTATCGAAGGATCAACACCTTCATACATCGTCTTTAGCGTTAAAGCTGCATGAAAATGTCCCGGATCTAATGTCATAAATCTCACCGTTTTAGAATTATTTTTTTGACAAGAAATAAATAGAATTATTGAAATAAGTATTGCGAATTTTTTCATTATAAAATTGAAATTATTTGATTTTTTATTTAACGTAATTTGTTCCATAAGGTTTTCGTTGCGGTCTACTAAGAAATGCATTTGCTTCATTGTCATTAACAAACATTTCGGTTTTTGGATTCCATTCTAATTTTCTTGGAATCTTCATTGCGACATGACTAATAAGACAAACCGAACAAGATCTGTGACCAATATCTACAGGAGAAATCGGTGCTTTTCTTGTTTCTATACAATCTAACCAATTTCCATGTTGCTCATCGATTTTATATAAATGTGTTTCGTTTGCACCAATTACAGATTCTAGAATTTTAGGATCAGAGGCGTTTAAAGCCTTGCTGCTTTTTTCTTTATCAGTTGGATCAGAAGCCGAAGCGGTATAACTTCCTCTTGAAACAAAAATCCAACCTTCTGAACCTTCATAACGAACTCCATTTGTATAGCCTCCACTAGTGAGTACAGAGATTCCGTTTTCATACTCGTGTTTGACCATAAAGTCTCCGTGTACATTCCAAAGTCCGGACTTTGGAAAACTAGCAATCGCCTCAACAGAAATTGGACCAGTATGCTCAGTATTCATTCCCCATGCCGCTGAGTCATAATGGTGTTGTCCCCATCCTGTAATCATTCCTGCTCCATATTGTTCTAATCTCAACCATCCTGGGCGGCTATATCCTACTTGGGGGTGAACTCCGATTTCTTTGTAAGGAACTTCTGGAGTAGATCCCAACCACATATCATAATTTAAGCTCTTTGGAATTGGCATTTCCAGGGCGTCTGGTCCTCCCGGATCCCCAGGCAGTCCAATTTTGACAGTATGTAATTTCCCGATTCTCCCGTTTCTGACTAATTCTGCAGCAATTCTAAACTGAGGCATTGCCCTTTGTTGGGTGCCAACTTGAAGAATGGTTCCTTTGCTTTTGACCACGTCTACCAATTGCCTTCCTTCTTTTAAAGTTAAAGAGGTTGGTTTTTGCAAATAAACATCTTTTCCGGCAATGGCAGCTTCCATGGCAGGTTGTGAGTGCCAATGATCTGGTGTGCTGATAATTACTGCGTCAATGTCTTTGTTTAAGAGCAATTCTCGGTGATCATCATACATTTCCGTACCGTTATAATTGCTTTTCCCTATTTTTTCCTTGTAGAACTTATCCACTAAAACCTTAGCATCTTTTGTCCTGTTTGAATCCAAATCACAAACCGCCATTATTTTTGCTTTGTTGTGCCTCATCGTTTCTGGTAAATCATGACTTCTAGCAATTCGTCCACAACCAATTTGTCCAATATTAATTTTATTACTCGGAGCATCTTTCCCCAATACACTGGCGGGAACTATGTAAGGGAATCCAACCATCGCAGCTGTCCCTAAAACTGTTTTCCCAATAAATTTTCTTCTTTTCATGAGTTGTTTAGTTTTAATTAATTATTGTTTTTAGATTTTCGACAAAAGCTTTCCAATGTTGCTCTGCTTCATCACGATTTATATTTCCTTCAAAAACCAACATTCGATATTTTAAATTATATTTTTCCTTAGGCTCTATTTTCCATTCATTATTACGAATAGGGCAGAATTCAAAAAACAGGTCTCCACGCCCATTATTACTATATATTGGCCATACTCTCATTGGTTCCGGATGTGATTTGTTTTCCGGATGACTCATGAATAATATTCCATTGGTGCTTTTTCCGTCAGCAGACTCGCCGGTCACGACACACCACTTGGCTTCACTGCCATCTGCAGTTAATCTGTCTTTGCCTGAAGAAGTGAGAACCGTACAATTGTCTTTCTTCCATCTTTCCGTAAACCGAAATCCCAATCCACCGCCGTATCGATAGGTCTCAAAGAGAATTCCATTGGGCAACGGACTGCTAAATTCACTTGTGTAATCTAGGATGTATTGATCTTTTCCGTCAACCTCCCACATTTTTATTTTTAAGTTTTCGTTTATTGCGACCTCACCACTTTCTCGGTTTTCCAAGATTAAGTGTTCCTGTTTTGCGTCAAGCGCGGCAAATATACTTCCAGCTTGAATTGAATTAAATTCTTTAAACAAAACCGTTCCTTGTCCATCTTTAAGATTCCAAAAATCAATTTTTTCTGAATCAATTTTGGTTCTTGTCCATGGCCCCCATAATCCATAGTGATGAAAGTGATCTGGAGGTTGAATTCTTGTTAGTGTATCTCCTTTTGGTGAAAGAATTGGGTGAACATAGCCAGATTTTTTATAGATAGAATCTACTCCTTTTGGAGGATAGGTAATCCCGTAACGATAAGTGACCAGTGCTTTTTCATTAGAAATTAATGATAAATCTCCTGCTACTTTTGTATGTTTGAATTTAGTATTGACAGCTGAATTTTTCTTTCTTATCAAGCAATATTCAACCCTTCCTGATTCAATCAAGGGATTGTGCTTGAACCATAATTTTTTTTCTTTATTATCAATTTGAAAATCTATTTCTTTTGATTCAGAGAATGATTTTTTTAATAAGACCACCCCTGTTTCAAAACTATCGAAATAAATGTTTTCGACACAGATACTAGCAAGTCGCGTAGCAGTGATATTATTTTTTTCTATTTCAAAACATATTATTTTTTCTTCCTTGTTAAAGAGATTAACACAAGAAGTGAGAATGGCTAAGTATATAATGGAGACTCTCATATTGAATTACTTAAAATAAAGATAATTTTTTAATAAAACTCATTATCCCCTTTTTTTAAAATAGGCATCAATTGCTCGACTTCTTTGGTTTTTATTGAGGCTATGTTTCTGTTTTCGTAGGGATCTAAAAGATGATCGTAAAGCTCAACAACTGGTTCTTTATTTCTGAAAAACTTTGTTAAACGATAACGATCTGTTTTGACTGAAAACCCATTTTTCCAATAACTATAGGCAACATTTCGTTTCCTTAAATTAGGTGTTTTGATTAAATCTACAAAACTTTCTCCATCAACTTTGTGGTTTTGTTTAACTCCGCATAATTCCAAAAGTGTAGGGTAGAGGTCCACCGTTTCTAGTATTGAATTTACTTGACTGTTTTTTGTTTTCAACCCTGGAACTTTTATTATCAATGCGCTTTTTAAAGCAATATTAAAAAGTGTATGTTTTCCCCAAACCCGATCATTTCCCAAGTGCCAGCCGTGGTCTCCCCAAATAACGACAATCGTATTTTTATCTAGTTCAAGATTTTTTAATTCATCAATTACTTTGCCTATTTGTGCATCGGTATAACTGACAGCGGCATAGTAAGCATGCACTAGTTTTTGAGAATATGCATCAGAAAGTGGCTTAGAGAGACTTGCTCTTTCATCAGAGAGTTTGTAATTATTAAACTCTCCCATCTTTTGAAGGCTTGCAGGGTTTACATTTTCAGGAATAAAGGGATCTGGCGCAATGGGAATGTCACTTCTGTTGTATAGGTCCCAATATTTTTTAGGCGCATTAAAAGGTAGGTGGGGTTTGAAAAAACCAACACCAAGAAAGAATGGCTTATTTTTTTTCTTTAATAATTTGAGTTCTGCAATCGCACTTTTTGCAATTAACCCATCGGGATATCCGTCATCATTGACATCAGCGGATTCATAAGGTTTTACTTGATTTTTGAGACTTTGGCGATTTTCTCCATTTGCATAACCAAAAAAGGCATTCCAGCCAGTTCCCCATTTTCCAGAATCAAAAACGAATTTGCCCCAACTGTGCGGCATTTCTTTTATTTTAGAAGGCGCTTCGTTATAACCATAAACAAGACCATCAACAGAATGACTTAGTTTTCCAATCCCTACAGTGTTGTAACCATTTTTCCTGAATTGGTGTACAAAAGATTCTGGTTTTTCTTGTTCTTGTTTGTTGGCCATTTCTGTGTAAAATGCTTGATTTGAAATGTGCTTTTTTTTGCTGGGCCGCATGCCTGTCATGAGGCTATACCTTGAGGCACCGCAGGTTGGAACTTGAACATAATGCTGAGTGAACAAAGTCCCTTCTCTTGCCAGTTGATCGATATTCGGACTCTTTACAATGCTGTTTCCGTAAACCCCCAACTCCGGTCTTAAGTCATCAACAGCAATAAACAAGACGTTGGGTCTTTCATCTATGATTGTGTTCTTATCTGATTGGCACCCTACTGTTAGGATTACGATATATAATTGGAGTAAATATGATTTATTTTTCAAACTTCAATGAAATTGATTACTTTCGTGCACGCACACAAGGTAAATTTAAATGTTTTAGATTTAGAATCCAATTTTAATAACGTATTAACTAATTTACGTTTATATTTTCTAAAGCTAAATGAAATTTGTTGTTAAAGTTTACTTTTAATAAAGTATAAATACAAATTATGAAAAAGATATTTATATCTGTTTTATTAGTTCTAATTCCAGTTTTTGTTTTTTCGCAAAGTCTTTCCTCTTTTAATCTTTCAAGAGAATGGTTGACTAAAATTGAAAAAATAGCGCCCGAAGGAAAAGGACTAAAGGTTAAAAAAAGTATCTTGATTTTTTCCCTTCACACTGGCTATAATCACTGGACCATTCCCCACACGGAGGCTGTGATGAAATTGATTGCTGAAAAATCAAATGATTTTAATATTACCCTATCTAAAGATATTTCAGTTTTTGAGAATAAAAATATTAAAAAATATGATGCAATTATCTTAAACAATAATTGTTCTGATAGAAAACGGCGCGACCTTTTGTGGGATGCACTTAAGTCGGACAATAATTTGAGTGAAAAGCAGCGATTGAAAAAATCAAAAAAGCTTGAAAACAACTTATTGAATCACATCAAGAAAGGAAATGGTTTAATGATTATGCACGGCGGAATAGTAATGCAAAACAATTCGCTAGCGTTTAGTGAAATGGCTGGTGGTAGTTTTGATTTTCATCCTGCGCAACAAAACATTCATGTCAAGTTGGTTGACCCCAACCATCCTTTGGTTAAAAGTTTTGACCCAAATGGTTTTATTCATTATGATGAGCCTTATTTTTTTAACAATGATTACTTAAATTATAATTTCAGACCACTACTTTATATGGATTTGGATGAAATAAAAATGAAAAGAGAAAGACCAAAAGATAAGGTTAAATATCTTTCTTGGATTAAGAAATATGGAGCGGGGAGGGTGTTCTATTCTTCACCTTCCCATAATGCCCAAAGCATGGAAGACCCCAAACTTTTGTCTTTTTTCTTGAACGGATTGTACTATGTTGTTGGAGCGATAAAATGCGATGATTCTCCCATGGCTATTTCAGAGTAACAACCTCCCAGTAGGTATCTGAATCAAATTTTGAACTAACAACTGTCATTCCATTTTACTGACATCGTCCAATAGTAGGTAATGATTCTATGAGTAAATTAAACCTACCGGAAGTTTCTAAAAACCACTGAGTTTCTAAATGAAGGTATCTATTTGAATTTACTTCGAAATCTTTGTAGAGTTTTACCCAACAATCTCCATCAGGACAGATTGAATTATCAATCTCCTCTTTTTCAATTAGAGATCAACTAACAAAGGTTGATAGAAAAAGTAAAGAGTAAATATATTTCACTAAAGTTATCTTTTTTAATCATTTTTTTCAATGTCTGAGATTTTAAAGAATTTATAGGGATGTTGTTAATAGAAAAATAACTCCTTAATACACCTGATAACATCAATAGTGTAAAAAGATTTATTAACCTTTTCATTATTTAGATATGGTTCATAAACTCACTCAGTATAAATTTCTTCGATTTACCAATTTTATTTTTTTCCTTTATCACAGATATAAATAACCTCCATTCTAAAAAAGTGGAAACTAGGTTACACTTTTCTCACAACAATTTAGTATTATGAAATTTTGATATCACTCACTCAAATACAAAAAAAACTAATTTGGAGACCCATAAGGAAACCAAAAGAAAAGAAGAACTATTAAGTTATTCTTTTTCAGCTAGTTATGATGTTTAAAAGTCGGGATGACAGGATTTGAACCTGCGACCCCACGCCCCCCAGGCGTGTACGCTACCAGGCTGCGCCACATCCCGAAAAAAAAGATAAAAAAGGCCAATAAATAGGATTTGGTCGGGGTGGCAGGATTCACACCCACCCCTATTTCCTTAGTTTTTAATCAAAGAAAACCCATTTTTTACCTCATTTTGGGTACTATTAGTACCCATGTTTTTTTATTGACTGGAAATTTAACTTTCCAATACAAATATAATGTTTCAATTCATTATGATAAAATAATTCTGAGGGTTTAATTCAGTTATTTCCACTTTTTTCTTCCAATTTTTACCGTTTTCTAAAACTTTCTATACTTATAAGTGTAACCTTCTCTTCATCATAGGTCAAAAGAGAAGATCACCCAAGAGGGTCCTGTGGATAGTTATTGGGTTAGACATTGGTTAGTATTCTGTAGGATTGAAGTAATATCTAATAATAACGGAAGAGGTTTCACCGGTAGTTACAAAAATGATTTTATTATAAATCTGATATGGGGAACAATGAACTGGTCAGAAGAAGTGTAAGATTCAAGTTTATAGAGAG
>Ga0209711_10004214_pt1 | contig 11774 bp, 10 predicted proteins | sample ArcticOcean_MG_C_7_FD_187441 | JGI IMG/M metagenome (GOLD analysis project Ga0209711, IMG submission 187441) | Marine microbial communities from western Arctic Ocean - ArcticOcean_MG_CB11_88 (SPAdes) (version 2) | ecosystem: Environmental > Aquatic > Marine > Oceanic | place: Arctic Ocean... | reverse complement strand
GATGGGTGCATGAGCGCATACGAAGCCAAGTTAATGCCCGAATCGACGAACATGGCGGAACGAATGTGGGGGATATTGATGAGCGAATCATATTCAAACTCGAAAGTGTACGAGCGGTTCACGTCGAGTGGTATAGAATATTTATCGACTTGCATCGTGAAAATGAGGACACGAGACTCGCCAACACTAATATTGTATCCTCTGAGTGGATTGATACCAGACATGTGCTTCAATCGAATACCGGAGTAATCGAACTGAAAGTTGGACACCGCCATCGCATTGTTGTGAGGATAAATGGTGTAAGGACGAAGGGTGACCTTCGCTGTGTTTGCTGACACGAGTTCCATCGTCAGTGAGGGATAATCCCGTGGGTTCATGACGCGACCATATTGATCGGATACCATGAATCGAGAATCACTGTACATGAGTGTTGTATCATCCAGTTGGCTTGTGATGTTAATAATGCGTTGATCATCAATGGTTGTTCCACCAAGAACCTTGGAAACACCCGAAATAATGGTTACATTTTTCACCGCGTCGTATGTGAAACCCTGGCTGGACCCCATGACATATTCGGGTGCAACGCTGCCATTCACATTTCCGGATAAAACAACGGTAAATCCGCCAAGGTTTCGTCCTTGTACCGACGAAATAGTGTTGATGTACACACCCGCATTCGTACCAGTTCCTTCGAGTGTCAAAAGATTTGGTTCAGGTGTTTCTGTTGGTGAAGGTGTTTCTGTTAGTGTTAGCGTAGGTGTGGGTGACATTGTGGATGACACCGTAGGTGTGGGTGTGTATGTAGATGTTGGCGATGGTGTGTTGACCGGAACATCTAATGAATGTGTAAATGTCATACTCGGTGTCGCAGTCACAGAAACCGTAGGCGAAGCCGTTGGTGTCATAGTCATTGACGCTGTAGGTGTGTGCGGTATATATGCTTCCGCTATAAGCTTTTGAATTGCGACGATGTCGTTGACTCGAACTATGTTGTCGCCATTGACATCTGCGATATTCTTTTGTGTGTCTGTGAGTAATTGTTTACCGTGAAGGTATTGAATAATCACTTCAATGTCTTCTTTCGTTCTTAGTCCGTCACTGTCTATATCTCCACTTGTGGTGGATGACAATATAGCAGATGCGAAAGTTTGTGCTTGTGTTTTGTTCAGCGTGAAGCCGAGCGCTTGTGAGAGTATGGAAGCTAAGTTTTCCCCGTCTATGTAAACCGAATGAGTAAAGAAGTCCACGAGTTGAGTATCCATGAAACTTATTATATCTTGGATTTTTTTACTTAAAAAATACCAACGTAATATTATAAATAGTGATGACCATCAATTTTCAGGCAGTGTCCTTGAATAGTGGTGATGAGGAGGTTGAAGGTGAAACGACAAAGCAATACATGGTAAAAATATTCGGTAAAAATGCAGAAGGGGAATCCGTGTATGCTAAGATTTCATACAACCCAAGGTTTTTTGTAGAAATCCCTCCAGAATGGACCGGAACCCAACGCAAAGCGTTTGTGAATGGTCTAAGGAGTAAGGTGTGTTGTGATGTGTGCAAGGAGGGACCAACAGAATGCATAGCAAAACCAAGGGCTAATAATTGTCCAGATAAATTTCAATGCCGTGTGTGTAAGACAGCAATGTACAATGGTCGAGGTGAATGTAATCATAATCTAAAGGTGGCCCAGGTGGTACAATCGAAGAAATTCTTTGGATTTACAAACGGAGAATCATTTTCATTTTACAAACTTGTTTTTGCGAATAAATCATCCTTTACGAAAGCTATGTATGTGCTCAAGAGACTGCGTATAAATAAAAAACATGTGTTCGATTGGTGGCCGAAAAATCCAGACGCCGAAGGATTATACAAGTTGAAACTTTACGAAGCGAATTTCGATCCTATGTTGCGATTCTGTCATTCGCGTGACACCCCCCCTGCTGGTTGGTTCAAGATTCCGGAAGGAAAATACACTAACGTACCGTATGAAGACAAAAAATCGTATTGTGACATAGAGATTACTACAAACCATTCGGATGTTGAAAAATCAGATAATCCGCGAATTGCACCGCTCGTGGTAGCATCTTTCGATATTGAAACTTATAGTTCAGATGGTTCTTTTCCCGATCCAAATAAAAAAGATTGTTATATCATTCAAATCGGTACAACGTTTCATCGTTTTGGTGAAACAGAACCATACAAGAAAAGCCTTATTTCCCTCAAGGGATGCTCGCCTATTGAAGGCGTGAACGTGGAATGTTATAAAAAGGAAAGGGATGTCCTCAATGCTTGGACGAGAATGATCCTTGACGAAAGCGTGGATATCCTTTTGGGATACAACATTTGGAAATTCGACTTGTCGTACATGTACACACGAGCAAAGATGACAAACGCGTCAGTCTTTTTGAACACCAGCAGGTTGAAAGCCGACGATTGCGAGTTTAAGAAAACACAGTTTTCCTCCAGCGCATACGGTGATAACGACTATGAAATGGTCACAACACCTGGTATCTTTCAAATTGATCTTCTGGTCATAATGCAACGCGAACACAAATTGACCAGTTACAAGCTAGACGCAGTGGCCGAACATTTTCTGAAAGAGCGAAAGGTTGACCTTTCAGCACTCGAAATGTTCAAGAAATGGGCGAATGGTACTGATGATGATCGCAAGGACGTGGGTGTATACTGTGTACAAGACACGTCGCTCCCACTACGCCTAGTAAATAAATTGGCGATCATTCCGAATATGTTTGAGATGGCGAAAGCCACTTGGGTACCTATCAGCTTCTTGATTGAACGCGGACAAGGTATCAAGGTGTTCAGTCAAATCTTGTACACAACTCTTCAAAGCGATATGTTGGTTTTGACACGCGAACGAGACCCGGAACAACAACAAGAAGAATACGAAGGTGCGACCGTACTTGGTGCAAAGAAAGGGGCATACACGGAAATCCCAATCACCGGTCTTGATTTTGCGAGTCTGTACCCCACCATTATGATGGCCCATAACTTGTGTCATTCGACGTATGTCAATGATTCCGAATACGACAACATGGATGGCGTCGATTATTTCCAATACGAGAAATGCAGATTCGCACAAACGACAGAAGGTGTACTCCCCAGCATGTTGAGAAACCTTGCGAAAAATCGTAAGCAAGCCAAGAAGGATATGGCCAAAGCAAAAGATGATGGAGATATGTTCATGTACGCGGTGTACAATGGAAAGCAGTTGGCTTTCAAAGTATCTATGAATAGTATTTATGGATTTTGTGGAGCGAGTATTGGCGCACTGCCTTGTAAGGAAGTCGCGGCGAGTACTACTGGTATCGGTCGAAATATGATTGAACATACAAAGAATTGTGTGGAGGAATGGTATCCTGGTTCTGATGTGGTGTACGGTGATAGTGTTGCTGGAGACACTCCTTTGTTGCTTCGAATCAATGGTATTGTGAGGGTGTGCACCATAGATGCTCTTGTCCAACCTCATGGATATACACATCGAAGTGACGCAAAAGAAAGCGCAGAACTCGAAAACATCGATACATGGACAAGTCAGGGGTGGAAAAAGGTGAATCGAGTGATCAGACATCGCATCGCGCCAGATAAAAAGATGCTCAGAGTGCTTACGACGACTGGTGTAGTGGAGTGCACAGAAGATCATTCACTCATTACAGCGGGTGGTGCGAAGATCAGTCCGAATATCCTTCGCGTTGGTGACTGTCTTCTGGCTAGCTTTCCATATCAGGCAAACACACAGTGCGCAAAAGATGAAGTCATGGTATTCAGTCATGATCACAAGACGAGCGCACTTTTGGCGTTTTTACAGCTCCGTATGAAGGGTCTGAGGGCTACAGTACACATGACTGAACACAATTTTGTCATCAAGACATCCAAAGAACCGATTCAATCCGGTGTGGTGTTGGGTGTCATTCCCATTCCTCATGATGGTGAGTCATTTGTATACGATTTGACTACTGAAAACCATGAATTTCACGCGGGTGTTGGTGATATCATTTGTCACAACACAGATTCTGTCATGGTCAAATTCAATGTAGGTGATAAGAGGGGTCAAGAAGCAATCGAAGAAAGTTTTAAACTCGGCGAAGAAGCGGCCGAACGTATCAGTGCGACGTTCAAAAAACCGATTGAGCTTGAATTTGAAAAGGTGTATTTTCCGTATCTCTTGTTTTCAAAGAAACGGTACGCGGGTTTGATGTACACTGATCCTAAAGCACCAGATTACATTGATGCCAAGGGTATTCAACTCGTTCGCAGAGATAATTGTAAGATGGTTCGTGATGTGAGCAAGTCTCTGCTGAATGTTATCATGTACGAACGTGATATTCAAAAAGCCATCGGCATGGTCAAAGATGTGTCTCGTAATTTACTTTCTGGTAGTATCGATGTGATGGATCTGGTGGTCACAAAAAGCTTAAAACGTATTAAGTATAATTGGACGAAAACAGAAGTAGATGACGACGGAAATGAGCACGAAGTTCCACTGGAAACACCTGAGTTAGAACACGCATACAAGATGGCGAGTCAACCCCATCTGACGGTTGCACGAAAGTTGGAATCTCGAAGGAGAGGTACAGGTCCGAAATCAGGAGAACGTGTCCCGTATGTATTCATAGACACTGGTAATCCAAAAGATAAACAGTTCATCAAAGCAGAGGACCCTACATACGCAAAAGACAATAACTTGACACTTGATTGTAGGTATTACCTTGAACACGCACTCCTAAACCCGATTAAGAGTTTATTCGAACTCTTTTTGGAGAATCCTAAAGAAGAACTTTTTGGTGAATTTTTACCAAAGAAAAGAACGCGCAAGAAAAAAGAAGTCATCACAATTGATGTATAAATCACCTAAAGAACATTCACACATATGATATAACACGCGAAAATATGATTTCCAAGATCACTCAAAACCTTGTGAAGCGTTGGAAAGCGAAGAAAGCCCTCAGCGACCGTGGTATCACACATCTCAACACCGAAGGGTATTACAACTTGGTCACGGAAGAAGCAAAAAAGTTTGACTTTGAAATCGACAGCAAAGAAGACATCATAGCACACCTCGACGACGAAGATACCGTCAGACTTGAATAAAAATGTTAACCTTTTGGTCTAAGAGTAAACACCCTGACCATAGATATCTATCCAATTTTGAATTGGTTCCAGTACGCATCCCTCATGATTTTTTCATACTTTATATGCGGAACAGAACGTTTCCATCTATAGAGAATGCGTTTCAGGCGTGCAAGTATGCTTTTTCCGATAATCCAACTGTGATGACCGATTTGGAATCATGTTCACCAGAAGAAGCAAAGAGTGCTGGTTCAAAAACTGGTATGAAAAAAAGAAAAACAACATTAGATGTTTCCATGTGGAATAATGTATCATTCGAAAGTATGTCAGAACTCATACAAGTTCGGTACTATACAGATCAGCGGTTCGCAAGAATCGTTAATGAAGCGAAACAAGATGGAAAAATGTTTTACCATCTAGAAACGAGGGGATCAAAAATATTGGGCGGAGAATGGGTTGGTCAAAATAAGTTAGGACATATTTTGAATAATATAGCTTAAAATTGTAATGAGTAACTATAACAGTTATGTTTCAAAGATTCCTTAATCTATTTCGAACACCAAAGACGCCTCTGGGGCGTTGGAGTCTAAAGACGTGTGACGAACTAAAGACAGGTGTCAACGCAGTATATCAGAACAGAGATCATTGTGGTGACACCATATGCAAAACCCCTAAGCGAGCAGAGGAGTACCTCGATTCGCCTAAACAAAAGTTTAAGAAATAGGCGACTGATATACACATTATATAATATGGTTACTTACAATCCCGAAAATTTTAAAAAAGAACTTATTGAGGAAGTCATGTACTTTATCAGATCAAACCTATCTATGATTTCCGATATGTACGGGGTCAGCATTTGGTGCGAAAATCAGTCACCTGTACTCGCACAGATTTATCAAAAATACATCGGTGTTCACCATTCCCTCATTTATGCAAGTCATATAATGTACTTTATTCATACAACGGTCGGTGAATTAGCATCGATAGAAGCAATTATAAAAATGCTTCCCGTATTTATCGAGTGTCAGCTTTATGATTTTCCTTTGGCGACCGACAATTCTGTGTCCTTTTAAAATATAAATATAAATATATAAATATAAATAAGGAGTATGCGTCACGAATATAGGTATAAGTCGGTTGTCATACCTGTTATCAAAGATGCGTATATTTTAGTAAAAGATGCGAAATACAACGAATTAACATTCGTCATAGGTGGTTGTAAGTTGCGTGAAATCCCTAAGAATGGGCATTCAAAGTTCGATAACGATTATACATCCTATACCACTTGTGCGCTCCGGGAACTTAAAGAGGAGACGAGGGGTGTTTTTGGGAGTATGTCAAACGATGCGCTTGTTCCTGGTTTCAAATTCAGTTCAACGAATAGAAGCAAGTCGGAATTCGCAAAGGATAAAAGGGATGGTGTCATCGTCACTATGAGATACACTGTGTATTTCTTACACTTGGATATTCCTAAAAGTAAATTTAAGCTTATTCGAGACTTCTTTCATCAAACGAAAACGGTGGATGGTGAAACAAGTGATATTGTACTTAAAACGAAGGTGGAATTGAAAGACGCCAGGATGTGGCGTTTCATGAAAGAACATGTCCTTCATAAATTACGATGATGTAATGAAATCATTTATGTATCGAATCTTAACACTTTTTATTCTATCATTGTCTTAACAAACACTCTTCCATCACATGGATGCCATCATCTTTGTGATTCATTTTCAAGTGGATTGTATAACACACGAGTGTATATTTCTTCACTATGCCGAACGCAGTATTTACACTGTTTTATGCTTCCGTTTTATATTGCAACTTTAGATTCGTCTAAAACCCCCTTCTTTTCGGCAACTTCCTTTAAATGTATCAAAATTCGTCATGATTTCGGCACAAGCACCCGCGTCTTCTTGTGGTACACCTGGATACACTGCCATCAATATGATGGCATTTGGTGTTAACTGCTATCAATATGATAGCATTCGGTGTTACATATACCTGTGATTCCTGTCAATATGATGGCATTTGGTGTTATATTTTAATATTCATATTTACTTAAAAAACTATGTATTGCGAAGGATATAATACATATAATTATGATTATATATATGAATTATTTTTTTAAAAACTTTTTACTAAATATTAGATTGAAAAATATATTTTAAAAATCATATATTATGTAGGATACTTTAAATATATATAATACTTAACTAAAATATATATTCAAATGTTAAAGTTATAATACTTTATATATAAATACTATGAATTAGTATTAAAACTATACTATTTATAATTTTGTATAAGATTTTAATAAAAAATAGATGAAAAGAGAGAGAGAGAGACTTCAAAAAAGAAAAGCCATAAAGACAATCAATGAAAAAAATACGACGAATGGTAAATTAGATAAAGCGTAATGAATATTGTTCTGCTTTAGAGGTAAAGTCTTTCATGATAAAAGGGAAGAATTTCATAGTGAATCGTACTCATTATAATACATCAATATTACGATTGTACGACGATTCCATGACATCTCCTCTGACATTCGATGGAACGTCCATGATCCCGGTATCCGTACAATACACTAAATCATCATTGATGATACATTCGTGGTACCCTATACCAGACATGCCAAGCATGAGTCGCAAGAAGTTATCAGGAAGTCTATATATACAATAATCTTTGACGTATTCTTTCGGGTTTCCTGTGTCTTCGTATTCGTACAATTGTGGCGTATGTGTACAATGCGTCAAAAAAGATGCAAACTTCTCTGCGTCTCGTTTGTTATGAAAGTATGGTACTTTTGTTACACACACATTTTCCTTGACTCGGGTGAATCCATAAAAGTCAGATGTGTAAATGGAGCGAATCGCATATGCGTACATTTGTTATACTATATACATGTTACTTTTTTTATATTATATTATAATGATTGAAGAACGAGAACGATTATTGAACAACCTTAAACGTCAATTTGACAAAGACAAATGCGTTCGAAGAGCCCCAGGCGCCAACGCCGATTCCACGTACGATATCAAACAATTAAGAAGGTTTGTGAAGCCATTTGTAGTTCAAAGACAGTCACAATTCCCGTATGTACGACGAGACTTTTACAAAACATTCATGCAAAATAAAGTAAAATTATGTAAATGGATCACAGATACCATCGAACGTCAAAGAGTCGCTACACCACAAAGAGCTGCTACGCCTCCAAGGACGCCTCAAAGAGCTGCTACGCCTCCAAGGACGCCTCAAAGAGCTGCTACGCCTCCAAGGACGCCTCAAAGAGCTGTTACGCCTCCAAGGACGCCTGAAGCAGAAAGAGTTCTCAGAAGAAGCATTCAAAAAGCAAAGGAAGTGTATGGTAATGGTACACAGTGTAAGAACGTCAGCATAGCGCGACTCAGAGAAATTGCCGTTCGTCTCGGTGGTAATTTGCATCTCGAACGAAGTAAGAAGAAAATATGTGATTTCATCAGGAAGGAACTCGTGAAGGTGAAATCGTTTCAGGAACGTAAAGCAGATGCGATCGCTCATTTACCTGGTAAATTTACCCCACGGAGGGGTACACGCCCGGGATGGGATCCCGAACGATGCCAAATTGTGGCACGTGCGTACGATAAGAAACATCTCATTGCCGCGGCTGAACATATCGGGGCTCCCGACGAACAAATCCAACTTGCAGAAAGAATGAGGGGAACATTCCCCTTATGTAATTTGTTACGTCAATATGGTATCGATAATAATAACCAACCTGCTAACGTGACTCCACCCGGTCGTGTACGAATACCTGTTGTCGCCCCCCCTGCACCCCAGCGTGTAAGCCCTCCGAGGCGAGTGAGCCCTCCCCGCGCACACAATCTAGTAAATCGCTTCCTCGATTTGAAGACACGATTTAATCTTAACCACAAGAAACGCGCGTGTCAGAAAAAGTCAAGAACAAATCCCGAACCCTACACAACAAAGGAACTCAGTGTCATCTTAGCGCGAGATTACGGATTCACCAACGTACAAATGAAAACGTATTTAGCGGACAAGTTCAAATACAGATGGTTATTAGGAATAAGATTTGATAACCCATCATTAGATAAATACAAATACAGAACTGAATTATGTAAGATGGTTCAAAGGTACTTTGAAACGGGTGTCCGCCCCCAAGTGGAACAAGAAGGAAGGAACAACGCGGTACGAATCTTCGAAAATCGTGTGCGACGTCGGTACGGTGGAAATGCGTTGAGTCCTACGAGTCGACGAAAATTGGATAATCTCGAAGCCTCTTTACCCCGTGACCACCCGGTGACCACAATGAGGGCGAGTGTTATGCAACGCACATGGTTGAAACTTCAATTACAGATGCGCTTGACAAGTTCCGAACAACGCACACAACGCACTCGAGAATTTGACAACTTGGCACAACGCGCTATGCAATTTAACATCGACAGAATGATGCAACAACAGATGAATGAACCAGAAATCCGTACAGTTGGCCTCAACGATCCTGGAAACAACTGGTCACCCGCCGTTGGGAACAACGTCAATAACGTATTGAACACAGCCGAAAATAACATTTTCATCGCCGGTAACATTCCAAACGGAAACAAAGCGGTATACTTAAAGAACAATGTACAAAACAGAAAAATTCAAGCCGTGTACAATCAAAATGGTCTCAAGAAATGGCTCATGAAGAAAAAATCGAGCCCTTATACGAGTAAAGAAATCGAGTCATGGAATTCCGTCAAGCGTGTCCCCGAGAGGATCATGCGTCGTCGTGGCTCGAACGTGTATTGGGCTATCCAGGATGCCGAAGCGTTACAAAAGATTCACAAGACACGCTATATATCTCGGTTATTGAAAATATTTAAAGACGGCAAAACATACGTCAATTTCAAGAGAAATGTACAAAACGCAGTTCATGTACACAAGACTATGGAGCAATCTTTAGAGCAAGTAGAGCAATCGTATCAAGATCTTCGAAAATCGTGTGCGACGTACGTGACGATGTTGAAGGACTTTGTGATGACAAAGAATGCAAATGAACAGAAGGGTGTCCTCGAACGACTCGACAAGAGAGATCCCGCCTGTGTAGAGAACCTATGCTCGGCGATCAGCGAATTCATTCAAGAAGATTCCAACGAATTTGTATTTGATTTTGATCCGGAATTAGACAAGTTGACAAACATTTCTAACTGTGCGAACGCGCTTCGTAAGTCGTATTGTGTTATGTTGAAGAAGAAGGAAATAAATATAGAAACTTTTATTAAAAAGATGAAAGGTTTATATCAAAGTATTTTTAATAATCTACGAGATAAAAAGGCTAAAGATGGAACAATACGTCCATCAGATGTTCGCGAATTCGTACAAGACTATGGAGATATGCTTTTAGAATGTCCGGAAATGAAGTTACCCAAGAAGTTATTCAAGGGGTTCAAGTTCGTGTACATCCTGGGTGGAGCACTCTGATTCTGAACTTGAAAAAGAGGCGATTGGCTCGGTCACTGTGTCATCGATGGGTTCATCGTCAGACGCGGTGATGACATCCTCGATACGATTCACCATCGCCTCTCTGGCTTCCTTCATTTTCTTAAACTGACCCCACAACTCAATGACTTGCGTTTCCTTATTCCACCACACGTATTTCAATTTCATCACTTCGGTGAATGCCTTGAAATACGCTCCCTTATACCCCATAACTTTATCCATCACGTCATCGGAATACTCATTCACGCTGACGTGGCAGTAGTGAGCGTCTTGTTGCTTGTACACCATTGTGTTTTGTTTTGATATATCATATACCTTTTGTTTCTTTAGGTGGAAAGTTCTTGTACTTTCTTTTCAAGACGTGATTGTGCTGAAAACAAGAAGAAAGAAAAGGGGACGTACGCCGAACGCGTGAACTCCGCATCCGTCATTATGCTCTTCGTCAGCACAAAAAGAATATGAATGAGTACAAGATTCATTGTGAGATGGATGTATAATCTTTATTGAACTTGTCTATTTTCTTTCCGATGTAATTCGCAGACAAACTAAAGAAAAGTCCCCAAAATATCGTTTGTGTATTATTCATAACAACTTTAATTTTTACACTATCAGGAGTGGACCACATTGACGAATACATACAGTTCCCGGCATTCCCATGAGCCTCACATCATCTAAATCGAAAAACGTTAACAAATGCCTATATGTCAATGTGCTTAACATAATTGTCCGGAATGCTTCTATGGTCTTTGTATACATCTCTTTATGGATTACATAGAATCCATCTTCTACACCTCCGTCGTCTCTCAACGCAGAAAAATATATTCCGCCATTGATGATCATGAACGTGGTATAATGGCGTTCGAGCAATACATCAAAACGTAATAAGATACACTTGTCGTAATTCTCCCCCTGACAATACTCTAAAATTCTAGCTTGTGATTCCGGTAATGATTCCGACATTGTATCTATAAAAACCGGTTGTAACGAAGCACATATCTCGTGAAAATTATCTCCCGGGATTGTACTTATTGCTACATCTACATATTCATTATGTAAGCATTCATACAAATACTCTACATGATTTCTTATTGCGTTCTGGGTGTAAAAATGTTCCGTTGGACCCACGAGACCAACGCATATTCGTTTTTTATACATCATATTATTCTTGATAACATTATTTATGTTGATATTTGTATCCGTCCCAATAT
>Ga0209711_10004198_pt1 | contig 11816 bp, 19 predicted proteins | sample ArcticOcean_MG_C_7_FD_187441 | JGI IMG/M metagenome (GOLD analysis project Ga0209711, IMG submission 187441) | Marine microbial communities from western Arctic Ocean - ArcticOcean_MG_CB11_88 (SPAdes) (version 2) | ecosystem: Environmental > Aquatic > Marine > Oceanic | place: Arctic Ocean... | reverse complement strand
TAAAAATAAAAATAAAAAATAAAAATAAAAATAAAAAATAAAAAAATAAATAAAAATACATTTTTTATTTCTTTCATATGAAAATAAAGGTGGTGAAAAAGACTCATTATAAATCAATATTCAATATTATAAATCCAAACGCTTATCATGATAAAATTGAAATACTAATTCATAATTTTAAATATTTCAATAAACTAACAAATGTGGATCCCCGATGGACCTTGGAGCGATGTGATGTCGTTCTTACTCATGAATAAAAAGGACTTTGAGGAGAGAAAAGAAATAGAACACTACAAAAGAATGATACCAACAAATCTCCATTTCAGGAATCCTGAATTATGCGACCATGCCTACAATATATGCAAAAAACTCAAAAATTGGAACGTAACGCACAAATGCTGCGACAAGAAAGGTTTTATGATTGATGATGATTCAAAGTTAAATAAAATGTTTAGGATTAAAAAATTATTCGATATTGGAATATCTAGTTCATAACAAAAGGATAAACCATAAGCGTTATTATAGCAGTCGAAAGTCCGTCCCAAAATATTGTTTCATTTCCTAATGAATAGTAACCGTCTGTCAATAGAGGTAAGACGCGGCTCTTATTCATTACCCTGCCTACAGCCGCCCCTACAGGAAAATTGACTAAACAATAGGGCAACAACGCACCAAAGGTAACAGGAACATCCATAAAATTCAACTGGATCGCTTGGGCGACCACCATCGCAATACCTGCTAAGCATGCCGCTTCAATGGGAGACCATTTCTTAAAATACGCATCTAATTTAGCCACTTGAATAGGTGGTTTTTTAGTTTTGGACCATACTCTAAGACCTAAGTCCCACAAAGCCGAAAATAAAAAAGCGAGGATTAAAAACGTAATTTTTTTACTTGCCATTTAATAATGGAGGATAATAAAATAAATCTCATTCTTGAAAAATTAACTTCTATTGAAGAGAGACTTAAAAATCTTGAAAGTAAATTTGAAGACGTTAAAGAGGATACGGAAAAGATGTCAGGTCACATTAACTTTGTTGAAGGAATATATAGCAACGTTAAGAAACCATTTCATTTTATTATGAGTAACGTAGGAGGAATAATGCCTCGCATGATTGCTGATGGGGAACCACAAGAAAAAAAAGTATAAAACATACCTACATCGTCAAGAGACCCACGAGTAGAATTTTCTTCGGCTTAAAGATAATATTCCGAATTATATATAATGACGAACAACGACTATAAGCTACAAGAAAGTGAAAAAATTCAAGCCGTCCAATTACATCAACCAGATATGGCGAGTATCATGATTAATGAAAGTGTTTTGGTTCCAGAGGGAAAATGGCATGACAACGTATATGACTGTTTTAACAATTTACCGATATGTTGCATGGGTTGGTGTTGTGGATGTATACAGATATCACAAATGTACGAGAAGGTCATCGGCCCACGAGGAATGTATAAGAAGATCTTATGTACGTTCTTTTCTCTCTATCTGATTTTGTGGGCAGCTGGTTCACTTTACAATAAAACACAAAATAAGTCATATTTAGTATTATACAGAATAGTAGGTTTTATCGCAAGTTCATACGGTTTAGTCCTAATGACTACCATACGCAGGAGGATTAGAAACCATTACAATATTCCAGAAACAACTTGTGCGGGATGTGAAGATGTCTGTTGCTCCTTTTGGTGTCCATTGTGTTCGTCTTGTCAAAATGCGAGACAGATATACAAACAGCCAAATCAAGTAACTAACGGAGGGTGTATATTTACGCCTACAGGTGATTCATCACAAGAGGTCGAATATCTGTTCGAGCAGCAACCTACAACATGGCAGGCCTCAAGCATTTAATTAATTTTATTATTTTCTCAAATAAAATTAAAATAATTCAACAACAAATACACCATATATAGTCATAAGCTGCATTATTGTCGCAATCTTCATGGCAGGTGTCTTGGCAGATATATCACCGTATCCGACAGTTGTCTGAGTGGCTAAACTATAGTAAAAACAGTCAAGAGGTGAGAGAGGATCCCTCTTCGGGTTGTTATCTATATAATGAGAAACAATATAATAGGAAGTAGCAAAGAGAAATACGATAAACAGATGTCGCACCATATAGCTTATCACATTTCCCGTCTTTTTGAGAAACTTTTCAGGAATGAGAATCATATATACTATAACTAAAGATTTAATTCATTAATATCATGATAACAACCCTGAACGAGGATTCAGACAACGGTGAATTAACTTTACTTACAAAATTGATTAAAAGGAAGTACGCAGAGAAATATATACAACTATAATGAATCAAGATTATTACTCCAAGTTATCACTATCATTAACCAAACAAATCGATAAGAATGATAAGAAAAATAATGGAATCTATTTCACTCCACCGAAAACAATTAACAAAAATATCGGGTTCCTAAGACCATATATTAAAAACTTTAAGAATGTATTGGAACCTTCGTGTGGGTCTTGCGAGTATATATTATCGTTAAATAAACTATATAGTCACTTGAACATTACCGGAATCGAATTTAATAAAACCATATTCGGGTCGATAAAACTCTTAGAGAACAAGAATATAAGTCTCTATAATGAAGATTATCTAACATACGATACTGTGAATACCTACGACTTGATAATAGGTAATCCTCCATACTATGTCATGAAGAAGCAAGATGTGGATTCATCATATCATGAATACTTCGTTGGGAGACCAAATATATTCATCCTATTCATCATAAAGTCATTGGGTTTATTGAATGACAACGGGATCCTAAGCTTCGTTCTGCCAAAAAGTTTCCTGAATTGCCTATATTATGATAAAACCCGAAAACACATTTCGAAAAATTTCAAGATACTACAAATCTTAGAATGTAATGACGATTATATTGAAACAAAACAGGAGACGATTATACTGGTTTTACAGAAAACAGATGATTTTGTCAATAATGAATTCATTTTAGATAATGGTAATTACACTATGTTTGGAACACCGGAGAATGTAAAGAAACTAATGTCGTTATATGATGGCTCTTCAACACTACAGAAATCAGGCTTTAAAGTAAGCGTGGGTAACGTTGTATGGAATCAACGTAAGGCAGACCTAACGGATGACGAAAGCAAAACACGTCTAATTTATAGTTCCGATATAAAGGACAAGAAACTGGTAATACATAATTATTCAAATAAAGATAAGAAAAATTATATAAATAAGGAAGGGGGTGATAGACCTTTATTAGTTATTAATAGGGGGTATGGTGTAGGTAAATATAAATTTGAATACTGCTTGATTGAAGGGGGATTCAACTATTTGATCGAAAATCATTTAATTTGTATTAGATATACAACACCAGTAACAGACGAACAATTACTAATCCTCTATAGGAAAATTATGGCATCGTTCGGATGTGAAAAAACCATGGAATTTATTAAATTATATTTTGGGAATAATGCTATCAACGCGACTGAACTCTGCGAGATATTGCCTATTTATGGTGTTTGAAGTATTGAATATGCTATGATGATTTTTTTATTCAGCCAAAAAACTTATAATAATACTGCATCATCTTCACCAAATGTTTCTAACATATCACCTATTGGTAGAGAGTAAGTGCTACTCTTCCGACGTTTTCTCGTCTGCTTCTTTCTTCGCGTCTGCTTCTTCTTTCGGACTTTCTTCTTCTTTTGTGTTCGTTTTTTTCCTCGCGACTTTTTCTTCTTTCGGGATTTTTTGCCCCCTTCCACCAACCTTACACCCTCCGCTTTTGTTGTTCGCTTCCGACTCAAAGCTTCTCTCGCTCTATCCGCCATAGTAAGTGGTGTCGCCACGACACTACCCAATACAGGTGCACGAGTCGCGACAGGGGCGTCAAGCGAGACGGCTATTGGCTCATTTGTAGGAACCAACGCAGCCTCAGCCTCAACGATGTCTGGCTCCCTTTCCGAACGCTCGAAAGCATTAATCATCGACAAGAAATCCATATTCCCTCTCGTAGCCCCGAGGGCGTTCCAGCTCAGCGCATCTCTTTTCTCCGCCGCCGCCGTCTCCTCACGCGCATCAGACGCTTCCCATGCTTCTGCTCGTGAAGGTTCAACCTCGGGCAGTATTTCTCTGAATTTCTCTTCATCGAGCAGAAGATACTCGGCATTCAGCGACTTCAAATTCTTCTTCATCTTCATTAGGTCACCTTCGCTATCTCTAATCTTCCTAATTTTTAACTCTTTCTTTCTCATTACTTGAACGATTTTATCCTTTTCTTCCAACGCAGACTTGGACACATTCGCCCCACTCCCAAACTTACCTTTAAAGTCAGTGCGAAGCTTCTCTAGGTGCGATTCATATTCGACAAGCTTTTTTTTAAGAAGTTCGATATTTTCGACAGACTTCTTTATTTTATCCTTCAGTTTCTCTATCTCCTCCTTTGTCTTGTCGAGTTTCTCATTCACATACTTGAGCGCGCGAAGGTTGCGCGCCTGAACGACCTTCGCGTGTTGTCCAAAGTACACGCCACCCGCTTGGGCGCGGCCGGCATGCCGTCCGTCGAGCTTCTCATGTAATCTACGCTTCTTAACACTCTCTGATGCTGACGTCATATAATATAATACAATATAATTAGTTAAATAATATTGTGTTCCGAGAGATATAGCTTCTTTATTTCCTGGTAAGCATGTACGTAATGCGTGTTGCCAAGTATAGGAGGACGCCTCCCCAAAGTGTATCAAACATAACAGGTAGAACCGACCAATCCTTAAATAATGCGTAGTTTGTGAATTCAAATACTCCATAAATCACAAGTCCGAGATAAAAGGCTTCTTGTGGAGAACGCCTCTTAGATATGATAAGGACATAAAGTCCAAATGTCAGGAGAACATACACCGCTATCACAGCAAACATGCGGATACTCATGCTCTGCTTCTGGATGTTCTTAACCAATCCACTGAAATAGGGTCTGGTGAGAGATATATATGCGGAATCTAATGCCAAAAGTGAAGCAGAACTAATAAGATAATCCATTACTATAGATTATTGCAAGATTTTAAAATATTTATTAGTAAAACCTAACCTACCGACACTTCTTAGAACGTCTTCGTCGTTGCGTGCTCTTTCTCCGAGTCTTGTTCTTTTTCTTCGAAGACTTCCTAGTATTTTTCTTACGCCCACCTCCACTCATTATTCCGAGAATAACGTTTTCCTTTATATCAACATTCTGTTTCGATAGTCGGGGAACCATAGGAGGACTTGGTGGAAGGACCGATGGAGGCGACGGCATTGAAACATGTGGCTTGATATAAGCGGGAAGCTTCTCTTGGAGCCTCTTAAGTTCATTTTTGGATCGGTTCAACTTACCTTCAGCCGCCTCTTCCTGTCTCTTCCAGTATGTCAGCTCTTGCGGTTGTGCTTCAGCGCGCTTAGATATAGTACGATCACGGTGACCGATAAGCTGTTTTACCTTTTCCTCAGCCTTTTTGATCTGCGCCTGGAGTTCGCGCACCGGAACGCTCATGGCGCCAGATGGAACGGCATTCACTTTCGGCGCCGTGGGCGGAACCACGCGTTTTTCAACTGACATACAATCGGCTGGCGAATTCCATTTTGTCTTAGAAAACATCTCTTTAAATGGTGGACGACACATCGGCTTAGCAGAGAAACATTTAATCAAATTAATTGTTGGTAGGCTCCCGAACTTATTATCTTTGATAGCCCACTTAACCTTCATAGTTAACCTGGCTAATATCGCGTCCAGTTGTCTTTGGCTGGAAGAAGCGTATTGAATACCATTCCAATATATAGCGTTCTCATCATCTCTTGTGATAACACCGAATATTCTACATGCTAAAACAGCCATAAGCCATGTCATCGTCGCTTCTGTACATGGTGAGCCCTTAGTACCCACAAAACCTTCCTTCCACATATCAGGTGGCGGGAAGGTCGCAGTATCTACACCTGAATTTTTGAAGTCGCAGATACCACCAAGGTCACCTATCTTGATAACAACCTTACCCTCCTTCATACTATAAAGAACATTAGCCGCTTTAAGATCCATATATCCTTTTTTGTGATCTGTAATGAGACAATTTAGAGCTGTCCACACATCCTGAACGATCAATTTAAGTTTCTCTGGATTTCTACTGTACTCACGCAAAAGATCCGCTAAATCTCCGTCCTCCTTGTCCATAACTATTAAAAATGGACCCGTCGCGCTTGGATAGATTTTTTCTTGAAGTTTCTGTATGGTTAGTGGCTTTCCATATTCAACATAATCTTCTGCCACGTCATCGTATCTCTTGGGTCTGATTCCCACCTTATCGTCCATATCCTTCCAATCCACATTAGTGAGCGCTCCGAACCCGGGAGGATTCAAACATTTCTGGGAAATCAATTCACATGTCTTTCCAATCTCACCTTTGGTATTGAGATAGAAACTCGTATCTTTACACTCATCAGCGTCTTCTATAACTTTAAGGGCAAACTGTCGAGGTTTTGCGATTATTACGAGCCTTCCATCTTTTTCTTTCGCCTCTTCATACAGATAAACATCTCCAAAACTGCCCGAACCAATCTTCTTTTTCCACAAAAACGTCACTTCTCCTCCATTATTTTCATGAGCAATAAGTAACTTAGGAACTCCATTCGGCAGGTACTTCGATGTGTTGTTTAATACAGGTTCTCCAAGGTCACGTGCCTTTTTGAGTGCGGCTTCTCGTTCTTTTGGGGAAAGGGGTAAAATATACATATCACCTTCGTCTAGTTCCCAAGGAACAGGAATGCGCAGCATATCAAAGTTTTGTGGAGTTATTTCACTCATATATATATATATATACTATGAGTAAAATTTATTTATGAGTTAATTCATGATGTCCCTACCGCAGTAGAAAGAAGTATCAAATTCTTTGTAGGTACATTTACTACATACACATACTTTGGTATTATATTACCCTTATGGTTTTTCCAATATGAAGCCATCCAACCTCCTCCATCTTCGGCTAAGCTTATCCAATCTCTTACTTCATATGAACCATCTTTTATTTTCAAATCCCAAAGATTTTCACCAACCCAACGTTTCTTAATTGTATGACAATAAGGTTGATGTGAATTACAGACTCCGTTTGAATCTGTTCTAACAAGAAGGTCTCCTCTTGTATGTTTGTCAGTTGTTGTGGAAGCGAACGCAAGCAAGTCCTGTCCGGCAGAACCTCTTAATTTGTGAAGTTGTTCGTACATCTCTTTAGAACTTAGTTCAGAATTCTGAATTGATGATTTTATATCATCTACGAATTTTTCTGTGGATTGTATTTTTTCAAAAAGGTGTTTCGCATCCTTATCCAGCCATGGGACTCTTCCTTGGACGCCAGAGAACCTACCTAAATTACAACTAATGTAACCAAGTCGCACCTGCACTAAAAGGTAGAACAATACAGAAACAAGTAATATAGCCAAAATTAAGTGCAACGGTCGCATAACATTTTTACGTGAAGCCATATTTATATATTTTATACCTATAAAAAATTGATTCCTTTTCTGTCAGTACTACATAATTATAATAATACCCAACCATAACAATATGAAATTATGTAGCATTTGTCAAAGGCATATAGAACCATATAAAGCAACATATAGATGTGGAGATATGGAAACCTGCTCACAAGTATGCAATATAAAGCGTCTTGAATACATTTATATGATAGATCCGAGTCTTTCATTTCCAGTTAAATGGATAACAAATAAGACTTCCTCTGAAAAAACACATATTGAACTGACATACACACATGAACCAGAAATACATAGGAATGAATCATGTTACCCAGAAATATATCATCCTGAAATACGACAAAATGAGTTTCTCAAAAAAAAAACTATAAATTTTGGGCGAAGAACCCGCAGTTTAAAACTCTGTACGATTATAACATTTGTTCCAATAAGTGTCCTTTTATATAAAACATTATTTTCATTAATAATCTAAAAACTTCACTATATAAAATTACAATATGCTCAAAGTCAAATATTCACCATCGTCTGGAACCCAAATAGTCAAAAAGGTAAATGAATACTTTGAGATGACAGAAGAATACTTTATTAAATTTCTACTTCCAAATAAATATGATTATGAAATAGTAGATTTTTCATCGAATGCCGATATATGTTTTGTAAGCGTCCAGCACGAAGACAACAATCTACTGAAGAGCAATGAAATAAATATATTTATGTCAGTAGAAAATATGGTTCCTCCGGAACGCACACAGTATAAATTCAAAAACAAATTCGGTCACTATGACAATAAGAGAATAGACACCTTTATACATAACGATGTTTCCCAAAATAGCGTGACCACCGAAAGTAATGTTTCTGTTATTCCCACCGTGTATTTTCGTATAAACTATTTTTTAAATAATCCTATTGAATTACCATCAATACCTTTCTCCTCCAAGAATCTATGTCTTTTTGTAAGCCGAAACAGGTTAAACGAAAATAAGGCAAATCTTTGGGACTATCTCGAACTTGAATATTCAAAAGATATACACCATATAAGTCAGTATTACTCCAGCATAGAATCGTCTTCTTGTTATTCAAGCGCTGAATTACTAAATGTGTTTTCCAAATATAAATTCATAGTCGTAATGGAAAATACACATCAAGAAGGTTATATAACAGAGAAGATTTTTAACGTTTTCCAAGCTGGAGCAATACCTATTTACGACGGAGCACCAGATATTAACAACTTCATAAATCCTGAATCGTTTTTATCTTTTGACGATGATGACATCCTTGAAAAAATCGATTACCTAAAAGATAATGAAAAAGAGTACAATAAAATCATAAACGTCAAAAAAATAAATAGTTCGATAATTGATAATATTACAAAAACAACGCAAAATTATCTAGACGATTTACTTATAAAAAATCCCCCATCGTTATCAAAATCAGCTAAAAAACGCAATAAACGAAATAGAAGAAAGATGAGAATAAATAACGATACAAAAATTTTAATTTAGGATTTTTAATCTTATATTATCTATATAAACTATGGATATGTGGGGATCAAAACACCGACGAGCTGCTTTACAGCAACAACAGAATATGGCTCGCCAGCAAGCATTTGCTAGACATAGAATGGCGATGTTCCAGCAGCATACGGCCAAAAAGCAGGCGTTGGAACGGGATTTGGCTGAGAAGGAGCGTCTTAAAAAGGAAGCGGAAGAAGTTGCTCTAGCAGAAAAAGAGCGCCTTGAAAATGAAGCGAGGGATGCCGCCCTACAGGAAAAAGAGCGCCTTGAGCGCCTCGTTCGACATGCGCGAGCAATCGAGGCGGAAGAAGCCGCGCTAGCTGAAAAGGATCGCCTTGAGAAAGAAGCCGCGCTAGCTGAAAAGGGGAAACTTGAGAAAAAAGCCGCGCTAGCTGAAAAGGAGAAACTTGAGAAAAAAGCCGCGCTAGCTGAAAAGAATCGCCTTGAGAAAGAAGCCGCGCTAGCTGAAAAAGATCGCCTCGAGAAAGAAACTGTTGCTAAAAATGAAGTAAATGACGGACAGAAAAAATCCAAAAACTCTAAAAACACCAAAAACTCTAAAAACACCAAAAACTCTCCACCATTTACGTGATCAGCGAATTGAATTAATAAAATTTATATTAATTCCATTCTAAACATCCGATAGTTAGGTCTTGCAACTGATTCCTAAATAGGTTAATGTGCTTGTTTCTACACCAAATAATATATGTAAAAAAACACCCATTACAAACCATGAAATAGTTGTTAAAACTAATGGGATATTACTAAAATAAGTCGTGACACATGCTGCAATAATAGTAAATATATAATCAACAATCGCCGTATTAAGAAATTTATACTTATGGACCCCCATTCCAATCACACCCAAGGCGTTTTTATATTTACTAAACGGACATACATTCATATATATATATACATAGAAAACGAATAAAACATATCATAAGTATTTCAGGGAAAATAGCCTGCTCCCCAAGGATCGCGGCTCAACATCGCATTTACCTTATCAATATCTATTTTTGGTTTATCAAATTCATTAACATATAATATAACATTCTCGGTTTGCGTTACTGGTGTTTGATTTTGCGTTTCCAGCGTTCGTGCTTGGACTTCTGTTAGATTCGTATCTGACGCTTTCATAGTTGGCATTTCACTATCAATATTCTCATAATACCTTCCACTATCCTCATACTCATACTCATAGTCATCTTTACTTTGAATCGCCATATAAAATATTGTTGAAGACAATATACCAAACGCAATAGTTGATGAGACCACTCCGGCTACGAACCCTTTAAAGTGTGTATTTTCTGTAATTTTTCTGAAATATTTCTCCATTGATATTTGTATATGTTATTATTTAAGTTATAATAATATATCAATTTCACGTATGCTGAATCTCAGGGTCTTTTACAGATATTTTTATCTTCTCAATTATGAAAATTCTCTTATATTTCTTAACACCACCAGCTGTATAACCATCACATAAACGCTTCGGTGTAAGATTGTAAAGCGAAGACCTCAATATCTGACGGATAATATTAATCAGAGGCCATTTTTGTATTTTGGTTGCTGAGGATTGAAGAGATGTAAGATACGACGACGAAAACAACTTTTTGAGCTCAGGAATATTTTCCTTGGCTTTCTCATAATTACTCATATTTAATAAAACCTCTCGAGGAATTTGTAATCCATCTAGGTCATCAAATTTTTCGCATTGTATTCCAGCTTTATTGAGAAAATCTATGATAACTTTTTCTTTTGGACTTATCTCCATATATAGGGTTTAAAAGAAAACATTTTAAATCATTAATTCGGTTAGACATTAAAGGATGGGATTCTGTGTGTTCCGTCTTCAGAAATCTCACATTTTGCGATGATCTGGGGATTTGGTCTATTAGAAATGATATCCTCATGCTTATATACGTTATTGTCCGCATCTATATAATGATGAATTCCCATAATTTCCTGGACCCAAACTTCGATTTTCGTGACTGGCTTTGAACCATCTGGCGAGGCACAGATTATACCATGCGGAATTCCTTTAACGTGTGTTCCGCAAAAGCAACTATCATTCTTTTTGCGTCGGGTACACTGTTCTCCGTTCGCACGCTTTGCGCCGCAACGCTCAAAATGTGGAACGACATTTTTCACCCGCTTTCTCTTCTGAAAGTCTTCTTTGGAAAGAACCAAGCCATCATAATCAAATACGTACTGAAGAAACTCACTCGTCTTATCATCGTCTCCTGTTACAACCTTGATATGTGACTCTTCCATCCACGCCTTGATGGCTGTCTTGAATGCTACCTGATGGGTTTCAACTTTCTTTGCGATTCGTCGTTCCATTGTCTGTGTGTCTTTATATCTTTATAGGATTGACTTTAGTTCAATTTTATAAAGTTTAATTCAATTTGGTTTAAAGGGAAACGAAGTGTCAGTTGTTTCTAGACTTCAACCACGCCATTATCCATGCGATAATATCCTTTGGAATATTACCAGCTTTATCCATACTACTATACAAATAGTTATTTCTTTATGCGCGTAGAACGAAATTTGTCATAGGTGTAACGTCATCACTGGGAAGAGGGAATGACTTTTCATCTTTTTTCTTGTTCCAGTATTCAGTAGTATAAAGAAAATAAACGATTGGTCCAAAGTTAGTAAAACCGGCATAAGGTCCTTTACTTGCAATCTCTCCATCATGAATATGAAATCCAATCAAATCCTTTCCTGTACCATTATGCAGTCTCATATCAATAGTCATGACAGATGCTCCGTTATATTTCCCATATTGGAAGTT
>Ga0209711_10004196_pt1 | contig 11821 bp, 8 predicted proteins | sample ArcticOcean_MG_C_7_FD_187441 | JGI IMG/M metagenome (GOLD analysis project Ga0209711, IMG submission 187441) | Marine microbial communities from western Arctic Ocean - ArcticOcean_MG_CB11_88 (SPAdes) (version 2) | ecosystem: Environmental > Aquatic > Marine > Oceanic | place: Arctic Ocean... | reverse complement strand
TGCGTGCAGAACTTCGAAATCAAGGTTGGTTTGCGGAGCGCAGTCTCACCGAGCCCAGTATGGCCACCTGGCTTGATTTAGTGGCGCTGGGGACCGTAGCTGATGTCGTTCCCTTAGATCAGGTCAACAGAGTCTTAGTCCACCAAGGATTGTTGCGTATTCGTGCAGGCCAATGCCGTCCGGGCATTCAGGCTTTACTGCGGATTGCTGGCAAGAACCCTCATCGTTTAGCCTCTGCAGATCTGGGGTTTGCTATTGGTCCACGGCTAAATGCCGCTGGGCGACTAGATGATATATCGCTGGGTATTCAATGCTTGCTAACTGATGATCCTCAATTGGCTATGCAAACGGCTCAAGAGTTGGACCAACTTAATAAAGATCGTAGATCCATTGAGCAAAGTATGCAGCGAGAAGCCATGGTTGAGATGGATAAACTGTCATTTGAGTCTGACGAAGTTCTCCCTGCCGTTTTATGCCTTTTTCATCCGGACTGGCATCAAGGTGTGGTTGGGTTATTAGCCAGTAGACTCAAGGAAAAATACCATCGCCCAGTTGTTGCTTTTGCACGAGGCGATGAGGGTATATTGAAGGGTTCGTCTAGATCGATACCAGGATTACATATCCGCGATGCCTTAGACGCAGTGGCGACCCAAAATCCTGGTCTTATCGATAAGTTCGGCGGTCATGCCATGGCAGCGGGATTGAGTTTATTAGAAAAAAATCTTGAGCAGTTCACTGAGGCTCTGCAACAGCATGTTGTAAAAGCACTTAATGAGGACGATTTGGCCGCTAAAGTCATCACCGATGGCAGTCTTGAATCTAAGCAATTAACGATCCACACTGCCGAGGTTTTACGTGAGGCCGGTCCCTGGGGACAGCAATTTTCAGAGCCATGTTTTGAAGGCTGTTTTAAGCTAAAGCAGCAGCGTATCGTGGGTGAGAATCATCTCAAGTTGGTTTTGGCAGATGAAGCTGCACCTGAGATTAATATTGATGCAATTTACTTCAATATAGATGCTAGTTTATGGCCAAACAAAGACGCTCAGCGAGTAAGATGCGTTTATCGTTTGGACATTAATGAGTATCGGGGTCAAGAAAAGTTACAATTTCTGATCCAATACATGGAAGCCATTTAATAGTAATCACAAGAACAATCACAAGAACATCATTATGAGTTTAAAATCCGATCTTCGTGCAGATCTACTGCTGTTGACGACTGCCTTTATCTGGGGCTTTGCTTTTGTATTCCAAAGTACTGGAATGGACCATGTTGGGCCTTTTACCTTTGTCTTTGGTCGCTTTGTCATCGCTACTATCGCTATTGTGCCAATCTGGTACATTATGGAAAAACCAAAGAAAGTTTTTGTATTCCAACCAACGGATATCAAAGCATTCCAGCTGGGCATTATCATGGCCGTTGGCATGTTAGTTCAGCAGTCAGGTCTTATGTACACAACCGTTGCTCGGGCAGGATTTTTAACCGGCGTTTATATTATCTTTGTACCCTTGATAGGGCTATTCATGGGGAGCCGGACTGAATGGCCAACATGGATTGGCGTTTTCCTCTCATTAGTGGGCTTGTATTTTCTTGGACAGATCCAAACTGATCAGTTTTTGATTGGCGATGGGTTGATTTTGTTGAGTTCAGTATTGTGGGCCCTGCATGTTATCTATACCGGAAAAATAGCCAATCAAATATCAGTATTTCGATTAATGTTTCTACAATTCGCCGTCGCGGCAATGCTTAGCTGGCTGGTAATGCTTATCTTTGAGACTTGGGATTGGCAGGCAGTTAAGGGTGCAGCTTTGTCATTATTATTTGTGGGTGTCTTGGCGTCGGGTATAGGCTTTTCATTGCAGGTGGTGAGTATGCGAACAGCTCCCGCATCACATACCGCGCTTATTCTCAGCTTTGAAGCGGTATTTGCCGCGATCGGAGGTTGGTGGTTGCTCGACGAGTACCTTACAACCCCTGAGCTGATTGGTTGCGCCTTGATCTTGAGTGGTGGGCTAATCTCTCAGTTAAAGGTGCTCCTTAAGGTTTCAGGTGACGCTATCGAGCATCCTCGTGGTGTTAATTAGTGGACATCTCTAGATATTCTCGAGCGACGAGTTAAGTACTTTTAGGACGACAGCCTTTATTATGGGCTGCGCGAGTTCGGTGGGATGCAGTCCATCTTCCTGAATCATGCCTTCGGTAACGACTAGTTCTTCAAGCTGAAAAGGAATGAGTAGAACGTCCTGTTCTTTGGCGAGTGCGGAATAGACTGCAGAAAAGGCCTGGGTGTACCGGCGGCCATAGTTGGGTGGGATACGCATGCCGAATAATATAGGCATCGCATTTCGCTCACGACATAGCGCGATCATCGCGGTTAAGTTACTTTTCATTAAACTTAAAGGGTGACCCCGTAGACCATCATTACCGCCGAGTTCGAGCACGACGAAGTCAGGCTGAAATTTCCCTAACAGTAATGGTAACCGGTCGAGACCTCCGCCAGTCGTGTCACCGCTGATACTTCCATTGACTATTTTATGCTTGGGGTGCAAATCTTTTTGGAGTAAATTTACCCAGCCCTTTGCAGGGTTTATACCGTACCCCGCGCTCAAGCTATCGCCTAGTACTAGTATGGTTGATCCATAAGTGTTGGCGCCGAGTAAAAGAAACAGGCAACATAGGCGCTGGAAAAAAAGTCGCATAAATTATTCTCTAGTCTAATGATTTAAATTTGGCCCTAGCAGTGTAAGGGATTACGGTAATAATGGAACAAAACGATGATTGAAGTTCGTAATGTAAGTAAACAAGTGGTCACGACGGAGGGTACGTTACGTATTCTTGATCAGATTAATCTATCAGTTGCTGATGGTGAAACCATAGCCATTGTTGGACCATCGGGTTCAGGGAAGTCGACATTGTTGGGTATATTGGCGGGGTTAGACCTTCCCAGTGAGGGCACAGTATCCCTTAATGGTAAAAATATCACGGCGATGGACGAGGAAGGGCGCGCGGCTGTGCGAGCTAAGGACGTTGGCTTTGTATTCCAGTCTTTTCACCTTCTGCCGGGATTAACCGCATTGGAAAACGTGGCATTACCGCTTGAGCTCAACGGTGATGCAAAGGCTCTGGAAACGGCCCGTTATTATTTGGAGAGGGTAGGCTTAGATCATCGAACAACCCATTATCCACGACAGCTTTCTGGGGGTGAACAACAGCGCGTAGCCGTAGCGCGAGCCTTTGCCTGTCGACCCACTATCTTATTTGCCGATGAGCCGACCGGTAATCTTGATACTGGAACTGGCCAGATTATCAACGATTTGTTATTTGATCTTAATCGGGAAGAGGGGACTACGTTGGTACTTGTGACCCACGAAATGAATTTAGCGGCACGATGCAACCGCACACTGCAATTACATGCGGGTCGCGAAGCGTCCGCTGAAAATGCCAGTGAGATGGTGCGTTAATGCTGTCTCTAAGGATGCTGCTGCGCAACTGGCGTGGTGGAGAGTTAGGCTTGATTCTCTGGGCGCTTGTCCTTGCAGTGGCTGTGGTGACGTCAGTATCTCTGTTAGCAGAGCGCATAGAGCGAGCACTGACCAATGAGTCTAGTAGTTTTCTAGCATCAGATCTGGTCGTGCAAAGTAGCAAAGTTACTAATGCAGACTGGCTTTTAGAAGCTCAGAGCAAAAAGATTTCTACGGCTCAAATGCTGAGTTTTTCATCAATGGTGTTTAACGGCGATGATATGCATCTGGCTTCAATAAAAGCTGTTGAGCCCAGTTATCCATTACGTGGTTTTATCAAGCTGTCTACAACGCCTTTTACCAATGATGAGAGTCTGATTGAAGAGGTCGATTATGGCCCACCTCAGGGCGAAGTTTGGGTCGATGCAAGATTGCTCCCACTGCTTAATATCGAACTGGGTGATCAGATTGAATTAGGTGATATGTCTCTCAAGGTTAGGCAAATTTTGGTCGAAGAACCAGACAGCGGTGGCTCTTACTCTTTTTTTGGTGCTCGGGTGTTGATGAACTATGCTGACATTCCTGCTGCGGGGATTATTCAGCCTGGTAGTCGCGTTACCTATCGTTACCTCATGGCTGCGGGGGTAGACGCACAGAAGGAGTTTTCCGAATATGTTGCTTGGCTAAAACCCCAACTGGATATCCATGACCGATTGATCACGCCAGATCAGGCCCAAGCCAGTATTGCTGACACAATGGACAAAGGTAGACGTTTTCTTCTCCTCGCCGGCAGTATTGGTGTTGTTTTAGCGGGCATTGCTTTGGCGCTTGCTAGTCACCACTTTGCTAGCGGGCAAACCAAGCAGGTGGCCTTGTTTAAAAGCTGGGGAATTTCAGCCCATCGAGTGCGAAAAATATATTTCCAGCAAAGCATTTGGATGGGCCTTGGCGGATCCCTTGTCGGCCTGATGATAGGGTTTTTGTTTCATCTATTACTGCTGTTTATCGTCAGTGATTGGTTGCCGATTGCACTACCAGCGGCGGGCCCAAGACCTTGGATAACGGGTTTGGCGACAGGTCTAATTTGTCTGGCTGGATTCACCTTGCCCGCCCTATGGCACTTGCCTGCCCAATCGCCCCTTGTCGTGCTGCGTCAAGACGCAGTACTTAAGCCGCTCAGCTCGGCTGTGCGAGTCGTCCTTGGTGTTGGTGCGATTGCTGGATTATTGCTTTGGTATAGTAATAATCTTTATCTTTCACTAGCTATCTTGGCCGGATTTGGCGTTACTGCCTTGGCTTCAATTTTAGCTGGGTTGCTTTTGCTGCGTCTGGGCAAGCAATACGGCCAGCGTTTAGGTAGCATCTGGCGCTTAGCCTTAGCCAATCTCTGGCGTCGTAAGGCGCAAAGTTTAATACAAATGGTCGGTTTTTCCGGTGCAATTGCGTTACTGATGATCATGGTAGTGGTACGTACTTCTCTAATAGATGAGTGGCGATTCCAGTTAGCAGAAGATGCCCCTAACCATTTTTTGGTGAATGTGGCCTCCTATGAATTAGACGGTGTTAAACAGTTAGTTAATGATCAAGAGTTGGACACCGCCGGATGGTACGCGATGGTGCGTGGCAGAATGACCGCCATTAATGGAAACTTGATTACCGAGTCGCAAAAAGACAGTCATGAGTCTTTTCGACGTGAGCTTAACCTTAGCTGGACTTCGGAACTCCCTGAGGGCAACAAAGTTACGCAAGGAGAGTGGTGGGACTCGTCCGCAGTGACAAACCTTGCGACGGCAGACGATCCTGAGGGGCAGATAATTGCACCCTTATCTATTGAGGACGAGTTGGCCGGTGAGCTAGGATTGACTATAGGGGATCGAGTGACCTTTAGTCTTGGTGGATTGTCGTTTGAAGCACAGGTAACTAGTGCGCGCAGCCTTAATTGGGACAATATGACACCCAATTTCTATTTTTTGTTTCCTGAAGGGTTATTAGAAGATTATCCACGAACCAGCATGACTAGTTTGTATATCCCACCGCAAAAGAAGTTACTAGTGAATGATCTGTTGCGCAATTACCCCACGGTTCAGGTCATAGAGCTAGATAAAATCATTGAGCGAATTCGCACCATTGTTTCTCAGATCACTCGTGGACTTGAGGTGATGACCTTGCTTATTTTAGGCTGTGGAGTGTTGGTAATGTTTGCTGCTGTGAGCTTGTCAATGACGGAGCGTCTTCAAGAAAGTGCCATATTGCGAACCTTAGGGAGTTCTCGGCGGTTGATATTGGGAATTCAACTCATTGAGTTCAGCGCCTTGGGTGCAATGGCAGGGCTACTGGCGAGTGCCGGGGCTGAGTTTTCTGTCGCAATGTTGCAACGGTTTATGTTTGACCTGCCATTCTCGCTTCACTCGTGGCTGTGGTACACCGGCCCAAGTATAGGGGGTATTTTGGTTGGCAGCTTAGGCGTGGCATACAGTCGAAAAGCGGTCGTTCAGCCGCCTCTTGAGGTTTTGAGAAGTCTTTAGTTGAATACTGATTACTTAATGGGAAGCTGTATGCTGAAGGTGGTTCCTTGGTCCTCATCTGAGATGACAGCTATTTGACCGTGGTGTTGCTCAGTGATAATGAAGTGCGTGAACGATAAACGCTGATCAGCCTCGTATTGATTGTTAGTTTTCCCCGCTGTCGCGAACGACTCAAACAAATACTGCTGATCGTCAGCACTGATCATTACCCCGTTATGATGAAAGCGAATCCATAGATCGTCATAAAGCTGTGTCACCGCAATACGAATAGCCGGTTTGTGGTTATCGTCTTCGATTCTACCAAGCGAGTTGCAAGCATGGCGTATTAGGCTGAGAAAAACCTGTTGTAGCTCAGTAGTGTAGCAAGCAAAGTCAGGCAGGTTTTCCGCATAGTCGACATTAACATCGATGTCTTGAAACCTGAGACCCGAGGTGATCGACAATACATCTTCAGCTAGCTCGATACTGTGATCAATGATTTCTGCGATATTTTCTTGAGACTTTGCGTCACCGCCAGCACTGGAGAATTCCATCAAATTCTCAATGACTGATCTAGCCTGTTGACCACGAATTACGCTGTCTTCCAGGATCTCTTTCAGGGCGACAGGGTCAAAGGGTGCATCGGTGAGACCTTGGCGAACAGTCCTAACTGACTTTAGCATCTCCCTCAGTGGTAGGTTGATGTCGTGAGCCATATCTGAGGCCATTTCACCCATTAAGGACATTTTGTCGCGTTGGATAAGCATGGTTTCACTTTTGACTTTTTGAGTCACATCGTCGATCAGGATGACAACGCCAGTATCAGTCTGATCAGTCAGTGGGTAGACGGTAATATCGAAATGATATTGCCCTCGTTGGCTGTATTTTATGGTCACGGCAGACTTTTGTTCTAGGGCCTGTGCAATTTGGCCAGCAGTCACGGTAATGTCAGGGTAAGCCTTCCATAGATCTTTGCCAATGGCATCTGCTGATGCGACACCACTAATTTCCTCGGCACGATGATTCCACTGCGTGATTTTGTTTTTGTTGTTCAAGCCAATCAACATTAGTGGCATTGAACTTAAAATTTCTGTGATGTAGGACTCAGATCGGCGCAATGTCGCTGTTCGCTCTTGCACTCTTAATTCTAATTGAGCTTTGATTTCTTCTAGCTCTCGATTATAGCGATGGGACTGTCGGCGACTAAAAAATAATCTTACTATGGTTAACGACAGGGCAATAATAAAAATACCACTGGAAAAATTAGCGATATATTGCCAGTTGGTAGACCCGTCGGTTTCTCTAAACACCCGAAATATGTCAGCCACGGCCAACTGGGTAAAAAACAAACAAGAAAGTGCGATGATTTTTTTCATGTAATCCATTGCTGTAACAGTATTTCAGTTCAATAGAATGCCACATAATTGATATGAAATCTAAATTCTTATGCCTGTATTTCTTGTAGTTAAAGCTAGCAGTAATGAAACGATTACTAGTTAGTCTGTGTTGCGACATTAAGCTAAGTAGTCTATTCCAAACTAATAAAGTTTTTTGGCCATACTTTAATCTGGTCACAGTTGTCATATATAGATTAGACTTAGTTGTTATGGAAACCATCCCTTTTATTAATGTCGCTTTCGCCTTTGTGCCAGTCATTGTGGTGTTAATTATTATGTTCCGCTGGTCACTGACTGTTTCTGACAGCGCAGTTGCCCTAGCGCGTATGCTTATACAACTGATTTTGATCGGTTATGCCTTAAATTGGATTTTTGCGGTTGATTCCTCTTTGTTGGTGCTAGGATTACTCAGTTTTATGCTAATTGTCGCTAGCTCGATTGCCCTCAGGCCGCTGGCCACAAAAAAAGGGTGGCGCGATTATGGTCAGGCCTTGTGCGCTATATCGTGCGGCGGGGGTGCGACCCTCGCCTTTGTTATTTATTGGGTCTTAGATATACGACCCTGGTACCAAGCGAGTACTATTATCCCTTTAGCAGGTATGATTTTTGCCGCCTCAATGAATGCGGTCAGTGTTGCCGCTGAGCGGTTTGTGATGGAAATAAAGCATGGGTCAAAACCTATGTTTGCTCGCAATGAGGCCTTTAAGGCGGGGTTAATCCCGATTTTTAATAGTTTACTCGCGGTAGGCTTGGTTTCCCTGCCTGGCATGATGACCGGGCAAATATTGTCGGGCGTGTCGCCGTTGATTGCTGCTCGTTATCAAATTGTTGTGATGTGCATGATTACGGGTGCTTCGGGTATTTCTGCGGCAATTTATTTGCATTTGGTCAGCAAGAGTAAAGCTACTGGGGCATTATGAAGAACAGCTAACCGAAATAGCTCCAGCCCAGTCGGGCGGTAAACCCGCGTAGTGTTCGGCTTGCGGGTGTTCTGCAAAAGGACTTTGTAGTACTTCAAGCAACAAATTAACCTCTGAATAGTCACCTTGCTCGGCCTTTTCAATGGCTGCCTGGGCCATGTAATTACGCAGAATATACTTTGGGTTGGTTTCTAGCATGGTCGCTGAACGATCTTGGTCAGAGCTTTGTTGCTGACTCAAGCGTTGTACATACAGTGCCGCCCAATCGTCAAATGCATTACGGTCAACAAACATATCGCGTACGTTGCGGTGACTGTTGGTGAAATAGCAGAGTTGCCTAAAAAACAAACTGTAATCGACTTGATTTTCTTCCATCAGTGTCAATAGTTGGTTAATGAGACTCTCATCACCATCTCTATACGCCTCCAATCCCAACTTACGCGCCATTAACTGGCGATAATATTGTAAAAAGGTCGGTTCATAATTTTTTAGCGCAGTCACTAGAGCTTCAGACGGGAGTAGGCTCATAAAAGAGGTAGCCAGCGCATTCAAATTCCAAAGACCTACAGAGGGTTGATTTTTGAAGGAGTACCGGCCATTGGCGTCAGAATGATTACAAATAAAATCTGGATTGTAGACATCCAAAAACCCAAAGGGGCCATAGTCGATGGTGTCTCCCAATATCGACATATTATCGGTATTCATCACCCCGTGAGCAAAACCCTCCGCCTGCCATTGGGCAATCATTTTGGCAGTCTTGGTTACTGTGTGGGTGATTAGATTTGCATATCGCAGGTCATCCTCAATCCACTGAGGAAAATGTCTAGCAATCACATAGTCAGCCATTGCTTTGACAGCGTCAGGCTGATTCCGATAATGAAAATGCTCAAAAGAGCCGAAACGAATATGGCTGCGAGCAACCCGGCATACGGTTGAGGCAGACTCTACGTCTTCTCGATAAACGGAGGTGTCACTATTGACCAAACACAAGGCTCTAGTTGTAGCTATCCCCAAGCTATGCATGGCTTCTGAACACAGATATTCACGGATGCTCGAGCGCAAAACGGCACGCCCATCGGCGAACCTAGAATAGGGCGTGGCACCAGCCCCTTTCAGTTGGATGTCCCAAAGTTGAGGTTTTCCCGTTTTAATATCAACAACCGGCAGCTCTCCCAAGGTCATGGCGCGACCATCCCCTAACTGACCCGCCCAAACACCGAACTGATGGCCCGAATAGACCAGCGCTATGGGTTGTAAATCAGTATCTGTAAGATCTCCCGCCATTAAACGTAGCATTGCTGAGTCAGTCATATGCTCAGGGTTTAAACCCAACTCAGCAGCCAGCAAGGCATTACTGCTAACCAGCACGGGATTATTCAGTGGGCTGGGCGCTACCGCACTGCAATGTAAATCATTCTGATCGTTAAAAGTGTCAAAAAAGGTATTTTGTAAATCCTTACCTAAAGGGGAGTGGGCGTCTGACATAGTTTATTCAACGCCCTCAAGGCCGACATCTTGCCAGCTAATTCTGGCCAGATTGTCTGCATGTAGACTGCTGATATAAAGCCAGTCATCGGTTTCTAGAGCGCCCGTGTTAGTGTGATGTTCACCGTTAGGGTCTTGCAATGAAGTCAGCACTTCTCCCTCGCCAGTCATAGCAAAAACGTGACTATAAGGCACGGCTTGGGGGCGCATAAAAGGGGGAAAGCGCTGAAAAACCTTTCTTATGAAGGGTGAGCGAGAAAGATCATCGAGGGGTTTACTGCGCGGCGAGACCAATCCCACCCAAAAACGGCCATCTCGACCCCGTACAATATTATCTGGGAAGCCGGGCAAGTTATCGATTAATACTTCTGACTGGCCAGCTTTGTCTCCCTGCAACCAATACTTGTGAATGCGATATGAGCCAGTTTCATTAACCAGAATAAACTGGCTGCCAGCATCGGTTGCGACGCCATTGGCAAAATTCAGCCCCTCCATGAGGATTTTTGTTGACTGATCTACTGGGTCGTAGACTAATAATCGACCGTGACCGCCATGTTCCATCGTGTCCAATAGGCTAGCCGCATAGGTGCCACCCATGTGGGCGCCAAATTTAGTTGATGCATCACTAAAGTAAATCTTGCCATCAGCAGTCACATCCAAATCATCAGCATAATCAATATCAGTGCCATCAACTGTGCGTGTTAATAACGAAATCTCACCGGTAGGAGATACTTTCAACAGACCTTTGTATGCATCAGCTACCAGGAGGTTATTCTCCGCATCAAATACTATGCCTAGAGGGCTACCCTGAGTATTTACCCATTTGATTTGGCCACCGGTTTGCTGGTTATAACGTACAATCCAGCCCTCTCGAGTTGCCGCGTAGACTTCGTTACCTAACAGGGCCAAGCCCTCTGGGCCGTGGGTGTCGGGTAAAGTAATAATTTCAATGGCAGCCAGTTTTTTGTTTTGCTCAAAGTCTCCAGTAAAGCCTTTGTCCAAAGGTGCGGTCCAACTCACAGGCTCGATAGGGACGGGCCACAATAGTAAATAAACAGCTAAAATAGCGACAGCGACTAGTATTTTTTTTAACATCTTTAAAAACTCTTCTGTAGAAACTATATGGCGACAATGGTGCGCTACTAGACTGGGTTAATCAACCTTTGCTGTTTCGCTTGGTGTGCTGTCAAGGGTGAGGTAAAATGCGCGCTAACCCTATTCAGATAATATTCATAAGGTAGTCAGTAATCTCATGGAAGTTAGTCCCCTTTATACCGCTTTAGATGACCTGCAAACACGTACCGACGTGCTGAGGGGGTATCTTTGACTACGAAAATCGCAAGGAACGCCTCGCTGAGGTAGAGCTAGAGCTTGGTGAACCGGACGTTTGGAATAAACCTGAGCAGGCTCAAGAGTTGGGCCGTGAACGCTCGTCTTTAGAGTTGGTCGTAAAAACCATTGAAGACCTGGATTCTGGAGTTGCTGACGCTCGTGAATTATTGACGATGGCGGTGGAAGAGGAAGATGAAGACACCGTTGCAGACGTTGAAGCAGACATGGCCGCTCTTGAGGCCCAGTTAGCCAAGCTAGAATTTCGACGTATGTTTTCAGGCGCAATGGATCAAAACAGCGCGTTTTTAGAAATACAGTCTGGGTCTGGTGGCACCGAGGCGCAAGACTGGGCAGAAATGTTACTGCGTATGTATCTTCGTTGGGCTGACGACAAAGGCTTTAAAACTGAACTATTGGAATGCTCAGCCGGTGATGTAGCAGGCATTAAGAGCGCCACTGTTGAGGTCACGGGAGAGTATGCCTTTGGCTGGTTGCGCACTGAAATTGGCGTTCATCGTTTAGTGCGCAAGTCACCTTTTGACTCGGGGAATCGTCGCCATACTTCTTTTGCTGCAGTGTTTATATCACCAGAAATTGATGACAACATTGAAATTGATATTGACCCATCCGATGTGCGTACTGACACTTATCGCGCGTCAGGGGCTGGTGGCCAGCACATTAACAAAACTGATTCTGCGGTACGGCTTACTCATTCCCCCAGTGG
>Ga0209711_10004193_pt1 | contig 11824 bp, 3 predicted proteins | sample ArcticOcean_MG_C_7_FD_187441 | JGI IMG/M metagenome (GOLD analysis project Ga0209711, IMG submission 187441) | Marine microbial communities from western Arctic Ocean - ArcticOcean_MG_CB11_88 (SPAdes) (version 2) | ecosystem: Environmental > Aquatic > Marine > Oceanic | place: Arctic Ocean... | reverse complement strand
AACTTTGTATCTCGGATATCAGAAGCGTTTCATGAGTCGAGTTTTCCAGTTAAAGGACAAATTACCACAAATCGGCGGGTTTTACCCCCTCGATGTCGCTGAAGATGCTTCGACAAGCGAATTCTTTGAAGCGTTTGAAAAAGAACATCCGGGGGTAAAAGCAGATATTCTGGTCCATGCGATTGGCTTTGCTCCACGTGCTTGTTTCGATCGACCTATTCTTTTTGTTGAAGACAGCGATATCAATACAGCGATGACGATTTCAGCGAATTCCCTTCAACGGTGTCTAAAGTATGCGCTCCCTTATCTCAATCCTGGTTCATCGACCATAACGCTCACCTATGCCGCTTCTAATCGGTTTGTACCAAATTATGGAATCATGTCAATGGCTAAAGCAGCTCTTGAATGTTGGACGCGTGAATTAGCCTGCCATCTCGGCCCTGAAGGGCATCGCGTCAATGCCATTTCATCTGGCCCTATACGGACAATTGCTGCAGGTGGAGTTCCAGGTTTTGATAATATCCTCGATCATGTTGAAGCAAACTCCCCCCTTCGGCGAAACGTCAGCCAGGAGGATGTCGCAGGTGCAGCACTCTGGCTTGCGAGTTCACTTTCAAGTGGAGTGACTGGTCAATGCATCTATGTCGATGGCGGCTATTCCATTACGATGGTGCCTCAGAGTATCATGAATAAATGAGGTGGACGTATGGTTAAAGACGCGAAAGGAAAAGATGTTGGCGGACTTGAGCAGGGTCCGTTTGAGCCAATTGCGATCATCGGTGTATCTGCGTTGATGCCCGATGCCCCTGACATTGAAACCTTTTGGCAGAACATTATCGATGCTAAAGTAAGCATCAGGCAGATACCAGAACATCGCTGGATTGGCCCGATTGATCATTTTTACCGTGAAGGAGGCCCAGGAAATATCGAAGAAGGCTTCACCTATGCCCGAATCGGTGCAGTTGTTGAAGGCTATGATTTCGACTGGCGCCGTTGGAGGTTGCCTCCGGGGACATTACCTCAAATCGACCTCGCACAACAATGGGCTGTTTCAGTCGCAGCATCAGCCATTGAACAAGCTGGGTACGATGGAGAATCCAAAGACATTGACCGATTACGTACAGGTGTTGCTTTTGCAAATGCACTCGGTGGAGAGAATCGTAATTTATCGAATATCCGTATTTATTCGAATCATACGAAAGAGTTGGCGAAATCTCAAGGTATGCCTGAAGAAAACAGTGGTGCTTTTTTGTCTTCAATTGTAGAAGGCGCACCCCGAATCAATGAGGATACAATGCCTGGCGAACTTGCCAATGTGGTCGCAGGCCGCGTCTCAAATCTCCTCGACCTACAAGGTCCAAACTTTGCCATGGATGCAGCATGTGCTTCATCTCTAGCGACTTTGATGGAGGCATGTAGATTGCTGCAAATGCGTCAAGTTGACGTTATGATTGCAGGAGCAACAGATCGGAGCATGGATGCTCCAACTTTTTCCAAATTTAGTGCTATAGGCGCTCTTTCAGCCACTCACTCCACTCCCTTTGATGCTGGAGCCAATGGTTTTGTCATGGGTGAAGGCGCTGGTGCCTTTGTCCTCAAACGTCTTTCAGATGCCATACGGGATGGCGATGAAGTCCATGCCGTTATTCGAGGCGTTGGTGGCTCGTCAGATGGTCGTGGAAAAGGTATCACTGCGCCAAGTCAACGAGGCCAAATCCAAGCAATTGCTCGCGCTTATTCTCAGGCAGGATATGAGGCAACTTCGGTTGAATTAATCGAAGCCCATGGAACATCAACCAAAGTAGGGGATGCAACGGAACTCGGAACACTTGGGCTGATTTGGGATGGGATGCCATCAGGAGACCATGTCGCCGTTGGTTCAATTAAATCACAAATCGGCCACTTAAAGGCCGCCGCTGGTATTGCAGGTCTCATCAAAGCGGTTATGTCACTTCACCATCGGACAATCCCTCCTTCGGCTGGATTCAACACTCCTAATCCAACCGTTGATTGGGGTGCTAATCCCTTCTTTGTACCAACTCAAGCTCGAGATTGGCCTCGTCCTGAGGGCCATCCTCGCAGAGCAGGAGTTTCCGCTTTCGGATTTGGAGGTACCAATTACCACGTGGCCCTCGAAGGATTTGACCTCGACTTCCATTCTGATTTAGCTCAACAATGGGACCTTCGATGGAATGCCTATTCGGGAACTGAATCGGCTTCCATCGAGAACTCAGGTGCTCTGTCAGTACTTGATGCTTCAGCGACACCCTCGATGTCACATGAGGAAATGAAAGCGGTTGAGGGCGGAATTCTTCTTCTCTCAGCAGAGACTCTTTCTTCTCTTCAATCGAAAGTAGAGGCGATTGAATTTACAGAGTCCTATTTCGATGAAGATCCACGGGGATTACGCCTCTCTTCAGCATTGAATAACGCCTCGACCCAATACGATGCCTCAGAGAACGTTCGTATGTGCATCGTAGCAACTTCATGGGAGCAATACCACAAGCGAATTGCATTGGCAATCAAAGCGATGAGTGATCCGGAGAAATGGGGATTCTTACAAGCTCAAGGTATTGTTTTAACCAACGATCCAGCACTTCATCCGAAAGCGAAAATCGCCCACATGTATCCTGGACAAGGAAGTCAATACGTGGGGATGACGCATGATTTACATCAGCGTTACAGTGCTGTTCAGAAAGTATGGGCGCAAGCCGATGAAACCATGGTGGAGGTTCTTGATGGAGAGAGCTTGTCCAGTTTCGTACTCCGTTCGAATCTCTCAAAAGAGGACCGAGTAGAAGCAGAACATAAACTCAAACAAACCGAATATACTCAACCTGCTATGCTTACTGCTGATTTGGCAATAGAACGCGCACTCAATGATCATGGGCAAATGCCCGATATGGTTGCCGGACACTCTCTTGGTGAATATGCCGCCTTGATGTCTGCTGGAATTTTAGATATGGATGGAGCATTGCGTGCATCCGCAGCACGGGGTACCGAAATGGGTTCCGTTGTCATCGAAGACAAGGGATTGATGGCCAGTGTTATGGCGCCATATGCTGAGGTTGATTCCGTTCTTGAATCAATAGACGGATATGTAATTGCAGCCAACAAAAACTCACCAAAAATGACCGTTATTGCAGGGGAGACTGAACCCGTCCAACAAGCGATGGCTTTGTTTGAAGAGAAAGGCTTCCAATGCGTAGCTCTGGCAACATCACATGCTTTCCACTCTCGGATTGTGGCACCGGCCAATGAACCATTACACCGTTTCCTTGAGAGTCTAGAGATTCGGTGGCCTTCGATTCCAATCACAGCAAACGTCGATGGGACATTCTATCCAATGGAAGGCGAAGACTCGAAAGCTGGAGTTTTAGGAAAACTGGCACCACAAATGGCATCTGCAGTGGAATGGACTACACAAATCGAAACCATGTATGCGGCTGGAGCACGCGCCTTCATTGAAGTCGGGCCAAAGCGAGCATTGACCATGTTTGCAGTGCAAATCTTAGAAGATCAACCCCATTTGCCAATCCTAACAAATCATCCAAAACAAGGTGGCATCGCTACATTCCTTGGAGCGCTCGGAACTTTGGCTTTAGCAGGCCGTCAACCTCAGTGGCCAGCCAATGACTCTCCAGTCATGACTGAAGCCTTCCGGGCAGGCCCACTTGAAGCGTACCAAGCCGTTTCAAAACCCATTCCTTCAAGTACTAAAGGTGAGGATTTACGTTCTCGATCACGCCCTTTACCCTCGGGTTCAATTCCATCTCCAGACGCCCAACAAGTGGCTGTTGAATCAACAATCAACACATCCATTGACCCCGAAGTGGCAGCAACGAAAGCCAAGAATGCATATATCGGAGATCGTCTTGCTGCAGTCAGCGGTTACCCTGCTGTTTTTTGTAACGGCATGGTCGATTTACGCCTCGGCCTTGGTATGAGCGATGCAGAAGTTTCCGCAGTAATTCAAACGCTTTCGAGTGAAGCAAAAACTGATGCTAGTATTGATATTTCTACAGCAGTTACAGCAGCTGACTTGACGAAATGGGTATCTTCACCACCTTCAGCCTGGGCTCCAAGAACGTCTCTTCTTCAAGTACAAAGTTCCCAAATTAAATCCACCCCAACCTCCAGTTCTACAGGTTATGATGAACGACGTCTGAATGACCCGTATGTGATTACAGGTGTTTCTCTTGGCTTACCTGGGGGTGAACGTGTCTTCGATGAAGATACATTTGAACGATTGATTCGAGGTGAAACTTGTATTTCCGAAGTAAGTGATGAATACAAACAACGTCTTCTCGACAAAAATATTGTTCGCCTCATCAAAGGACGAGATGGTTCTGTAAATATGGAGCAAGCGACAGAATTCGACGATATCCCTCAACTTGCTGGAATCAAATCGGCGTTTGACATTTCTGAAGAATTCGGTATTGATCCAAAGGTGGTACTTGCTTGGGATATTACCACTCAACTTGCCGTAGCAGCCGGCCTTCTCGCACTGCGTGATGCGGCAATACCGTTAACACCGGTTGAACAAATCGGCAAAGGTGGGTTGCGATTAATTCGTAATTGGCAAGTGCCTCAAATCCATCGAGAACGTACAGGGATTGTCTTTGCGTCTTGTTTCCCGGGACTTCAAATGGCTATGAAACATGCCAAGAGTAATGGTGATGATGGGGAAGGCCAATTTGATCGCCGATATTTATTCCAAACACTGAATATGGGACATTCCCAATTCGCTCAATATTCAGGAATACGTGGGCCAAACACAACCATTAATCTTGCCTGTGCTTCGACAACAGCAGCCTTTGGTGTGGCAGAAGATTGGCTTAACAGCGATCGAGTGGACCGCGTTGTTATTCTTTCTGCTGATGATGTGACTGGTGAAGATTTGTGGGAATGGATTGGAAGTGGGTTTGCTGCATCTGGTGCGGCCGCTACAGGCAATATCATCGAAGAAGCAGCTTTACCTTTCGACCGCCGTCGTAATGGACTTGTACTCGGAATGGGAGCAGCAGCATTCGTCATCGAACGTCATTCAGAGGCTAGAGCACGTGGAGTTCAACCCATTGCAGAGCTCCTTGGCACTCGTTCAGCCAATTCAGCTTTCCATGGCACTCGGCTCGACGTTGAGCATGTTGCAGAAACAGTCAATTCGTTCATTGGTTCGATGGAGAATAAATGGAGTCTTGATCGGCATGAAATTGCTCCAAAAACTGTTTTCTTCTCACATGAGACCTATACACCTGCACGTGGAGGTTCAGCTCAATCTGAGGTGCGTGCCTTACGTGAAACGTTTGGAAAGAGTACAGACAGTTTGGTTATCGCCAACACGAAAGGATTCACTGGCCACCCTATGGGTGTTGGAATCGAAGATGCAAGTATGTTCCATGGTCTGAAAACAGGCCGTATCCCTCCTATTGCCAATCATAAAGAGACAGACCCTGAACTTGGAAACCTCAATTTATCCAAAGGTGGAGACTATGCAAATATTCAGTATGGGTTCCGCTTTGCAGCTGGTTTTGGTTCGCAAATGGCTCTTTCATTGGTTCGTAAATGGCCAGTGGTCGGAGAGCGAATCGATGGGCAACGTTTCCTTGCATGGAACCGTGAACTTGCTAATACAGAAGATGTTGTGATGCGTGTTCTTGATAACAAACTTGTATCGTATGTCAATGGCCATGATAATCTCCATGGCGGAGTGCAGGGCGAACCATGGCCGATTACTGCCGCTTGGGAAGGAAAGCCTTCAGTTGTTGAATCTGCCACGCCAACGCCGCCTGTCCAGGTGGCCACTGTTGTTGTAGAACCAATCCCTCAACTCGCAACAACCGTAACTTCTCCTCCTTCAACAGATTTAGATTTAATAGCAACAGTGATTGAAGTGGTGGTAAACCATACTGGTTATCCTGCAGATTTTGTTGAATTAGACCAAGACCTAGAAGGTGAACTGGGCATCGATACTGTGAAACAAGCAGAAATTATGGCAGATATTCGAGAACGTTTTGCGCTTCCTCTTGATGAAGAATTTGTTCTTTCTGATTATCCAACGCTCACGCACATGATTGGTTATATTCAAAAGATGTCGACAGGAATAGTATCTGTTCCTGTTGCAGCCATTGCGGAAACTCCTGCAGTGGTTGAAGCGTCTGCAGCACCCACTCTACCCTCAACTCCAGCGTCCTCTTCTCCTGATGAAAGTGATGAAGGTTTAGTGGATTCAGTTGTTGAAGTCGTCGTCCAACATACCGGGTATCCAGCAGACTTTGTGGAACTTGATCAAGACCTCGAAGGCGAATTGGGAATTGATACTGTAAAGCAAGCAGAAATTATGGCAGATATTCGAGAACGATTCACACTTCCACTCGATGAAGAGTTTGTTCTTTCCGACTACCCTACATTGAACCATATGATTGGATATATCCAACGAATGCAAGGCGGTTCACCGGTTGTGCAACCAACGTTAGCGCTGAACCCAACACCTTCGATGCCGACTTCTAAATCGGTCACTCCAACGCCTACTCCCGAGGTTATTGTTGATTCTGATTTGACATCGATTGTAATTGATGTCGTGGTCCAACATACAGGCTATCCAAATGACTTCATCGAACTGGACCAAGACCTTGAAGGTGAACTGGGAATCGATACAGTCAAGCAAGCAGAAATTATGGCAGATATTCGAGAACGATTCACACTTCCACTCGATGAAGACTTTGTCCTCTCCGATTACCCAACACTCAACCACATGATCGGTTATATTCAGCGTATGCAAGGAGATTCACCAGTTCCAGTTGCAAATGCTGAATCAGTACCTCTGTCCTCTCAACCAATCGCAGAACCTACTGTTGTTACGCCAGCCCCGGTCCCTTTAGCTACAGATTCCAACATTCAAGAGCAACTGATTGAAGTTGTTGTTCGTCATACCGGGTATCCAAATGATTTCATTGAATTAGACCAAGACCTCGAAGGCGAATTAGGAATCGATACGGTTAAACAAGCTGAAATTATGGCAGATGTTCGAGATATATTCGAACTTCCTGTCGATGAGGAGTTTGTTCTTTCAGACCACCCTACATTGAATCACTTTACTGCTTACATTTATCGAATGAAAGGAGGCTCAGTTGATAGACAATCTCTAACATCTACGGCTGAGGGGCTACCAGTTGAAACACCACCAACTCCAACTTTAGTTGATACACCTGTTGTTGAAGTAGAGCGTCAAGAGAATTGTCGCCGATGGCAAGTCGAGGTCGAAGGTTGCCCTGGAACGGGGTCTTTATTGGCGTTGGAAGGAACCATCGTAGTTACCGATGACGGCTGGGGGATTGCAGAAGCCTTTTGTCAACGCGTAGAAGCACGTGGAATGCGTGCAGTACGTATTGGATTTGAAAGCGAGATTCGAGACATGTCGAGTCATGAAGAAGCAGGTCGAACTGTTTATCGGGCTGATCCAGCAAATCCTGAACACCTTTCATTGGTCTGTAAAGAACTCGAACAATTCAATGTGGCTGGATTAGTCCATATGGCCCCAATGAAACTCGCAGGAGCTTCATGGGTAGATGACACACAACCTTCATCTCAAATCGCCCTTTCTGCGCATGGGTATTTCTCTCTATTACAAGGTTTAGATTCTCACCTTGCATCTCGTAAGGATGGACTCATTGCCTCTGTGACTGCAATGGATGGCCGCCATGGAAACATCGGTGAGCGTTTCAACTCAGTTCAATGTGCAGCATCCGGAGTGACTAAATCATACTACTTTGAACAAACGCATCTGCGAATGCGTGCTCTCGATTTACATCCAGAAATCATTCTTAATGCCGAGCAAGCTGCTGAACAAATTGATATAGACTTGTTCGAAATTGGAGGGGAAATAGAAATTGGATTAGACCGCGATGGCCGCCGATGGACACTTGTGGCCTTTGCTGAAGACCTTGAAGCAGAGATGACACCGTTGAAGTCTGATGATACATGGCTTGTTTCTGGGGGCGGTTCAGGAGTTACTGCTGCCTCAGTTATCGGAGTAGCATGCAACTCTCTCAATGCGGGTGCTCACTTTGCTCTCCTTGGCCGTTCACACCTCTTAGAAGAAACTGAAACGTGGGTAGAATGGTCTGAAGCACAATTAGATGGACAAAAAACAACTCTCCGAGAAGAATTGATAGCAGCCAGTGAATCTGGCAAGGTGACAATGGTCGAATGGAACACAGCTTGGCAAAAGTATTCCCGCAGCCGAGATGTATACATCACCATAAAAACAATCCAAGAAACTGGAAACGAAGCATCGTACCATTCAGTTGATGTCATGGATGCAGATGGTTTGAAACAACTCGGTGCTTCCTTAGGTCGGCCGATTACAGGAATTATTCACGGAGCTGGCCTTGAAGACTCAAAGTTAGTTGCTTCGAAAGATTACAGTGTTTTTGACAAAGTCATTCGAGTTAAGATTGATGGATGGCAATCACTTTTGGCGGCAGTAGATGCTTCAGGCGGTGAACTTCGTTTCGCTTCCTGCTTTACCAGTGTTTCAGGCCGTTTTGGTAATAACGGTCAAACCGATTACTCCGCTGCCAACAGTGTGCTTGATGCTGAAATGGCCCGCTTAACTGCAAGTGGAACATGCCGTGCTGTTGCCATTGCATGGACGGGCTGGAGAGACGTAGGTATGGCGACACGTGGATCGTTCCAAGCGGTTTTTGATGCTGCAGGAATCGATACCATCTCTGTCGAGAAAGGTGTTGAAATATTTGTTGGCGAAGCATTGCAAGGCGGTAAACGCCGAGTACTTGGTTGTGGTAAACTCGGTACTATGGATGCTTTCGATGCATTCCGAGAATCTCCACTTCGTCTTCCAGCAGAAATGGCGAGCATCATTGCAGACCCGTATCGTTTCCCCTTCATCGACAAGGTACTCACGGTTGATGAGCGCCAATCTTTGACCACACAAACCACTCTTTCAGTGGCAGATCATCCTTTCCTTACAGACCATGCTATCGAAGGAGTACCCTACCATCCTGGTGTCATGGCCTTGGAGATGTTTGCGGAAAACTCACTCTTGTTGCGACCATCTGCTTGCCTTGCCGGATTCGAAGATGTGTCATTTGGCCTTCCTGTGAAACTCTTGAAAGGTGAAATGGTAGTGCGTGTTCATTCAGAATTGATCCGTAGTGACGGAGAAATGAGTTGGATTGCATGCCGCTTACTTTCCGACTTATCCAATTCAAAGGGCCAAGTGTTCGGAGAACGCGAGCATCACAAAGCAGTAGTCCGAGTCGTTGAACGCAGAGATGATCTCGGGCCATTTTTACAATCTGAAGTCGATGCTTTACCACCACTTGGCACCCCTGCGTTCGGTGAATTGGTAGAATTGCCATCCTTCATCTATCGACGCTATTTCCATGGCCCCCGTTTCCAATCTCATGGTGGAGTTCTACGTGGTATAGGTGATGCCGAAACACCTGGTGCAGATGGAATTGCTCTCATGCGCCATCAGTTACCAATGGTTGATCAATTTACTCTCGAGGCACAAGGAGAAGTTGTTCTCTTGGAAGCTCTGCCAATGCTTATCGAGGCAGGTTTCCAAAATGCAGGTCTTGTTGCGATGGAATCCGAAGGTTTCTCATCACTCCCTGTCGGTATTGAATGGTCTTCGATGTTGAGAGTTCCAGAACGGGATGAAGTTCTTCGAATGCGTAGTCTTCGAACCTCGGTTGAGGATGCAGGTATTACTGTTCATGATGTTGTCGTAGTTGGTGATGATGATGCGCCAGTGATTGCACTCAAGGGATTACGCCTGAAGAGTATGGCTCCAGTGCCTGAAGAAGATTCTTTCACCCTTGAAAGATGAGGTGAGATTATGGTTGTAGAGGAACTCTTTCCTCCGTTTGAACTTCCGGTTCGTTCATTATGCATGCGTTGTCCTGTAACGACGCATGAATTGGGAACGGTAACTCTTGCATCAGTTGATGAAGTCGCTACTTTTGCAGTGGATAAAAGACGTAATGAACACCTGTCGGGCCGGTGGCTATTGGCTCAAGCACTCAAGCAGTGGGGTGTGGATTCAACGAAGTTGGAAATCCGGCGAACGGAACTGAGAGCTCCCCTTTTGTCGTTTCTTCCAGGGTTATGGATGAACACGCCATTGCCTTCAATCAGTATTGGGCATGCAGGCGGTTGGGCGTATGTAGCCATCATCGAACCCGGTTGGTCGATTGGCATTGATGCAGAGCCTGCAGAGCGAGGAATTGCGACGAATGCTTTTGACATGATGTCCAAAGGTGAAGAATTGATTTGGTTGCATAAGAATCCGAAACATGCGATTCGGTTGTGGACCTCCAAGGAATCCATTCAAAAAGCAATGCAAAAGGGGATGCACCTCAATCCGCGCAATATTCAAATTCCAATTGAAGATAATATTTCTATTATTTCAATTGACAATTCAAAAATTCAATTGCAAAATTGGACTTCTGGTGGGGCCAATATTTCATTGGCATGGCACCATAAATCAACAGAAATACGAACTTCTGAAGACGATTTGTTAGACGCAACACGCAAGGCAATACAAGAACAGGAATGGGGAGTTGGTTGCAAAACCACAACAGGAAATGCTTGATCATTTCCAGAACATGTAGGCATCTCGACTTGATTCCCACGGTAGTCCTACAGCTATCCCGAGTTCGGTTAAGATCACGTAGTTGAACAACAGATAGAGTCCATACGATATACTCAGAACGAGGAGTGAAGTGTTGATAATTTTCCTACGATTTCGTTTTGCTTGGTCAAGTGTGCAAATACCCTGGCCTCGGAAATAAAAGAAAAGACCAATGAGGACACACAGTGAAGCGATCAATAGCATTGTATTTCGGAACCACCCATAACCTTCCCCGCCCCAATACAATGTATCGGAAAGAGCCGCACCGGTCGAGACCGTTGCCAGTCCGAGCATGACCATGACCACAGATGGCAGACAGCACAAAGAAGCTACAAGTGTTGAGCCTGCAATGTATTTCCACATAGCTTTGAGTGGATTGGAATTTCCCTCAACCTCAGCAGCAGGCTCATCTCCCATATTTTAATCAACCCATGTTGGCTTTTGAAAGCATGTATTGTGCCTAGGGTTTGATTGTATCGACTTGATTGCCAGAAACAGGTACTTCTTCACTGTGTTATGCGTTCTTGAATCACAGTGTGTGATACATTGCGAGATACCTGCATAGCTGTTGATTCGAGCGCGTTGATTAAAGGTTAACGTTTCGAATTTCTGGTGTTTGATCTGCTATCAAAAACTCAAGCATAGCAGCCCACATGACGAACTCAATCGATTTCTCTAACTCGTCCTGGCCACCGACAGATTCGACCATGTTGTCGAGTGTGTCTTGTGGAGAGTGATAGGCACTGTAATCATCATCGTAGGCGCCAAGATGGAAGATTGTTTGAGCGCCAAGGTCACGGAAAGTCACGTGGTCTGAACGTCCAAAGGTATCCTCGTGAACATCCATGACGAGGTTTTCGTGTTCGTCCCAGTGCTGGTCACACCCTGCTCCATAGGTTCCATCAATGGTAAGGTTCATCGGTGCTTTTAGCACATTACGGTGCACATGGTCCATGACGGCGGAAATTTCCACATCGTCAACTTCGGGATCGGCGTCAGGACCGGACCATGCGTGGTATGGGAAGGGTTCCCCCGTGTCCTTCATTGCTGGCCAAGAAATACCCATCATGTCCATGTTGATGTAAAACCGCAATTCCTTGTCTTGTGGAAGGCAATAATCGCAATCATTGTTTGCAAATGCATTGGAACCTCGCAACCCTTCTT
>Ga0209711_10004192_pt1 | contig 11828 bp, 13 predicted proteins | sample ArcticOcean_MG_C_7_FD_187441 | JGI IMG/M metagenome (GOLD analysis project Ga0209711, IMG submission 187441) | Marine microbial communities from western Arctic Ocean - ArcticOcean_MG_CB11_88 (SPAdes) (version 2) | ecosystem: Environmental > Aquatic > Marine > Oceanic | place: Arctic Ocean... | reverse complement strand
CTACAGATGCTTTTAATATAATTAAAGAAGGAGGAAAAGTAATAAGTATTGCTGGTGATATAGATAAAGAAACATCTATAGAGTTAGGATTAAATACATTTGTTAGATTTTTACTTTCATTAAAAAGGATGAAAATTACAAAGTTAATTACAAAGAAATCAGCATATTATAAATTCATTTTAATGAATCCTAGCGGGAGTCAATTAAACGATTTAAAATTACTAATAGAAGAGAACAAAATAAAAGCAATTATCGACAAATCTTTTAGCTTTCCTGAATCAATAAAAGCGCTTCTTTATCTAAAAAAAGGTAGAGCAAAAGGTAAAGTAGTCATTCAGTTAAAGAAGTAGTCTTTTGAATGTGCAATTCATCAAAAGTTTAATATTGACAATACAGGCTCATAAACTTAGAAACTTTTAATTAATTAACTCAATAAAAGTAAGTCATAGTAACAGGATAATAAGCTTATACTAAATAATTTTCTAAAAAAGTTCGAACTTAGGACCGAGAGGTCCACTAAAAATAAACCCACTCATTTGAGTGGGTTTTTATTTATTCAAGAATTATTTTCTTCTCAACCGTACCATCATTGTATATGTAGAATAAATAAGATAAAAAATTTTCATATTAATTCTTTTTATTGTTGCTAAATGGTTTTTCTAATATTTGTTAATTCTGGACAGTCAACCTCTTCACCTTTTTCATTGAAACATTTTCTTTCTAAGCATTTTGAGACATCTTGATCTGTTGGTTCCCATTTTTCTGACATAGTTAAATTGCCCTGAACACCATATCATTCCAAGCTTGTCTATCCTCAATAATCTTACCCTTTTTGTCGTATTTTTTATAAGAACCATGTTTTAATCCAAACCGCATTGACATCTCAAGTTTTGAGTCTTCATAATGTTTAATTAGAGTACCATTAAATAAATAACCTTTATAGTATGTAAAAATACCCTTATCAACTACTCCTCCGTGATAATCTGCTTGTGTCTTATCAACAATTCCATTATTAGGTCTTTCTACAACCTTAAATATTCTATCCTCATCTATTTCCTCATTATGATTTTCTTTTATTACTAATAGAGTTAATTCAGCTCCAGCCAATGATTCAATTAATGCAAAAAACTTATCTTCAATTACTGATGGAATATCTATATTTAACTCTTGATATCTACTGAAAAATTTCTCATATTGCTCTATAAATAAATTATAGACATCAATTCTGTTGTAAATATCTTCAATAGTCATTTGTTCGTTTTCATATCTTAACATATATTCTTCACGATGACCATTAGCTGCCTCGTGGAAAGTTTGATTTAATGACTCTTTCATCATTCTTCTTGATTGCTCTCTTTGATTTAATATATCATTCCAGAATTTTGCATCCCCAATACAAGGTGATAAGGACTTTAAATTAGATTCTAATTTACCATATTCAGATATTTCATTGATAATCTCTATAGCTTCTTTTAATGCATTAAAGTCCTTTCTAATCTCTACATTCTCATTTTCTTTCAGTATACTCTCCAAGAAATTCACAATATTTAGAAACGAATAGGAAATTACAAACATGACTTCTTCTGACGCCATCAGATCTGCTTCATTTATATATTTTTTAATTGTGGAGCCATTACGAATAGCATGAGTAAACTCTGTATATATTCTGTTAGTATTTGGACGCTCTTTCAGAAATTCTAATAGTTCTGCAGAAAGAGGTTTATGAGAGGATTTTTGTTGTTCTTTGTTTTCCTCAGATTTAGGACGAGACTTGAGCAAAGTATGCAGGACACCATCTCGAACAGAGAATCCAAGCTTGGAAAGGTTTTTTTTGCCAGTATTTACGTTTAGTATCTTTGCTATATTCATAAATACCTCTTTCTCATTTTCGTCTACATTTCCATCAGCATCAGCTAAATTATATAAAGTAGCTACAACCAAGTTTTTTTTGTCTGAATGCATACTCTTAAGAGCATGCATATGGTCTTCAAATGATTTACTGGAAGTTTTATGACCGAAATCATCCCAACTAGCAGGCTTTTCTCCAGGCAAGTTGTCCATTGCAATAGAAATAACCTTCGTTTCTGCTTCATCTATATTGCCATCAATACCTGCTTGATAAGTTAAAATATGGAGTAATGCCGACAATTCATTTTCTGTCCATTTTATCTTTTCTTTAAATAAATATTCAAATATTCCCATAATAGTATTGTTTTTAAGTTATCTCCAAACTTAAGGATTATTTTTGACCTTTTGGTGGTTTTCTTGCCACAATGCAAATCTAAAAATGTTATATAAATAACTTACTACTTGAGCATAATGGAATCAAACTAAATACGAATAGCGTTGGATAATAGAAGATTATGAAAAAATAGTATTTGATAAAGGCAATGGAAGTTAAGAAGAAATTCTTAAGTTTGAACCTAATTTAAAATAAATAAATATGGGACTATTTGATTTTTTAAAGAAAGATGAAAGTATTCATAATGAAAACGGTCATAATAAAATTTATGATGGAGAAGGAACTTATCAAGTAGGTGACAAGGTTGAAGGACAACAACATGGATTATGGCAAATTTTTGATGCAGATGGACTATTATTAGAAGAAATAAATTTTAAAAATGGTTTAATGCATGGCTTGATGAGACAATTTAATGATGATGGTGTATTAACAAATGAACTTAATTTTAAAGATGGTGAATCTAATGGTAGATTAAGAGTATATCATCCAAATGGGAAAGTTGCAGAAGAAGGTAATTTGATAGCAGATACCAAAAAAGAGGGATTATGGAAATATTACTTTGAAGATGGTACGTTACAGCATGAAGGTTGCTTTAAAAATGCTGTACAAGATGGAGTATGGAAACATTATCATGAAAATGGTGTATTACAATTTGAAGGCACTTACAAAGATGGCGAAAAGGATGGTTTTTGGCAATCTTTCGATTCAGATGGAAATTCAATTAATGAATATTACATTAAAGATGGCAAAGAATATAATAAGAATGCTGTGCCAGAAGATTTTAAAGAAACTCCTGATGATGAAATTAAAGAATTAGTTGATACGTTTTCAAATATTGTGTCTAAAATGGACGCTAAAGAGTATGATGCAGTAATGAAGGATTCAACTAAACTCATTGAAACTCTTAAAAAATTAAGTAAAAGCAATCCTACCGAAGGAGTTCATGGATATGGTGATGCAAGTGGCATTTCTTTTTCAATTATTGATGTATATTATTTAAGAGGCTCAGCAAGAATGTCAACTTCAAATAATGATGCATTAATTGATTTTAATAATGTAATTGATTTAGATCCTGACCATATAGAAGCTCGATATAATAGGTCAGTTTTTTATTATAATATTAATAAAGATACTCAAAGCGCATTAAATGATATAGTTATATGTACTGATCTTAATCCAGAAGATGAAGATTTTTACAAATTTCATGATCAGTTGCTTGGCTTGTATCTGGAATCTATATCAGAAAAAGTTTTTCTTAAAGTTTATAAATTATATTACGAAATATGTAATCATTATACTTCAATAGGTTCTTTAGAAGAAAAGGAGGTTATTACTAAATTTTTTAATGAGAAGTTTAATAAATTTTATAAAAATAATGAAGGAGTAGATTGGTCAAATATCAAAACATCTCAGAATGGAGTTGAAATGGTTAAATTAAATTTTGATCCTGTAAATGGCGGCACTTCAAAAGAATTAATTTCTGATATCTTGAGTTTAAATATTTATCACCAAAATATTTTAACCAACCTTATGATTAATATTGCTTGTGCACATAATAAGATTAGTAAAGAGGTATTTCGTTCGATTTTACAATTTTTACAAGATGCAGGTCTTCCCCCTGCAAGTGATTTAGATTTGGTCTCTAAAATGAAAAATAAGATTGGAGATAATCCTTTTGAAGCTTTTGACCTTAGCAATAATGAAGAACAAATAATAAAAACAATATAATTATGGGACTATTTAATTGGCTATTTGGAAAGAAAGAAACAACTTCTAAGAAGAAAGAAGATGTGAAAATGAGTAAAGAAAAGAAAACATCCTCTTCAGAAATAATAAAGAAATTATATCCAAAATTAAAAGGAATTGAATTTGAACTTATTTCAACTACACCAAAAGGAAAATCTCCAGAAAATTTTTTTACTACAGACATTGATGGGAAATGGTTTTTTAGTGTACATAATTTCGCGATGATATTTAAATCCTTTTCTAACAAAAATTATGAAAAGGGTCTTTCAGATTTACTAAATTCAAATGGTCTTAATTTAAATTCCATGAAAGAAGAACCATCTCATCATTATATTCAAGGAGATGGATTTAAGATAGAGAAACCAAAATCGCCAGGAATAAATCTTATAATTATCACAAATGAGACAGTAGCCCATACAGAAGTAGTTAAACTAAGATCATTTGATAAATTAAATGAGGTTGAGGTTGAATGGATTAATGGATTAAGTAAAATATATGACGGCACAGATGCATTAAGTAGATTCAATCTTTCAAAAGATTTAAAAAACATACCTATGTATTTCAAAGAAGAGGATATTGATTACGTAGCAATTCACATTCCTACTTTAAATGTCGCAAAAATGTTAATTAATCAACTCATTAAGAAAAATAAATGTGATAATGATTTCAAAAAATTCAATGATGAAGATGGATGGAAATATCTTCATGAGAATGATAAAATGGTTATTGGTTATTTATCAGCACATCAAGCGGTAAGAATAAACAACAAATTATTCTAACTTTTGGGGAAAATCACTCAACAGTCACTGAGTAGTTATTATATACAATTAAAATATTAAAAGGAAAATAATTTAAAACAATACGAAAATGGAAGAAAAATATTGTACTAATTGTAAGGCTGAATTCATGATGATGAAAAGCTTTAACCTTTGTGGATATTGTAAGACTAATACATTGGTAAAGATGTCAACAAAAGATCAAGTCAAAACAACATTAAATAAAACAGAAGATTCAACAAAACAATGGTGGCAGTTCTGGAAATAAAAAAACACCATTATTTAAAATCATATAGCCCATGCAATTAATTCTGATATTTGAATGGATAAATAAACTGAGATTCTTTTTTCGTTTCATTTTTATTATTCTTTTTGCTTTAATAATCGATTTCATTACTGTTCAGTCACTTGCTTATATTTTAGAAGATCTATTTAGTATTCCTGAAGAAGAAATGATGTACGCAATCTATTGGGGAGATGCATTTATCTCAAGAATACTTGTCTCTCTTTTAGGAACATTCATTGGAGGATATATTATAGGTAGCGCCCTAATTAAAAAAGAAAAAATTGCTACATTCATATATGCATTACCAATCTTAAGTATTTGGATAGTAGCTGTGATTTCTTATTATTATTTAAGTGAGCTTCCGCATAATTTTGATAACCCCAAATTTTCTATGTTTTCCAGATGGAAGCTAATCCCTCTTATTACATCCATTCTTACAATGCCTGCTGCCTATTTAGGCTGTCATTATGGCTCTTTAAATAACAATAAATATACCAGAACTTATAGTATACTAAATATTAAGTGGTACAATCTAATTTGGTTCATTCCTGCTATCTATCAATTTGCTGTTGGTGTAATATGTATGTTAATCATATCTATATTCTATAGTTTTTGGATTGGCAATAACCCTTTATATAATACATTTAATATAGTCTCAAAAAATGAATCTATAATTGAATTTCTTTCAATCATTAGCTTATCACTAATCTTGATGACTTCTATTGCTGTCTTTAAATCAACATATAAATACTTATCGGATGAATTCACTAAAGTACGGTTTAAAATTCTCAAAATATTTGGAGCAACAATATATTTCTGGGCTCTCTTTGTCTTTACATTCAACTTGCCAGATATTATTAACCTTTCATTTGAAACAGATTCATTGGCCACTAAAGCAGCTAATATATTAACATTAATCCCAAAAGATTTGTCTAGCGGAATAAATCTATCTATAATATTATTTAGTGTATATATAACTGAAAAATCAGCAGTTAAATTACTCAGAAGAAACGAGTTAATTAATACTTTCTTTTACGTAATAAAAGGTTACAGAAAAAACTTTATTCAGAAAATTTTCAAATTATTTAAAAAATAATACGCACTAATAGATATAGGATAAGCGTGTAGATTAATGCGCCTATAATTGCTTGCCATAAGGCTAATTTTTTATGAGTTCCATTAAGAAATGCTTCTTCTTCTTTTATACTTACTGGACCTAAATTTGACTGCCTTCTCTCAATTCTACCTATCGCTCCAAAATATTTAAAACATGTTAAAAAAAGAAATAATACTATATACCACATAATTTTGACTACAATTGATTCCTGTTTTTTGAATCCTCTTGATGTAGTTTAATCGCTTTTTTAGAATAATAAATTGCTACAATTAAAGCAATAATAGAAAAAATAAAACCATGCCCTAAGAAGATAAAATAATTATATAGTGCATGAACTAGAGTTGCTAAAAAAAGGCCTTTATAAAGCAACATCTTTTTATTTTCTGAGAATTTAGCCAGCCCAACAAAATAGCCTAATATCACACCACATACTGCATGCAGTGGAATTGCAGTAAACATTCTCATTAAAGCAATACTTATTTCTTGACCAGGATTATTGAATACATATGCAATATTTTCAACTGTTGCAAATCCAAGACTAATCATTACAGCATAAACAATACCGTCCATAGGCTCGTTAAAAGCCACATCATTATACATATACTTTCTTAGAAAGAAATATTTAACACCCTCTTCAATTAGAGCAATACCAAAGAAAACATAAAGAAATAAATTTGGAAATAAACTTTGATTACAAATTAATTCTAAAAATAGTGCCGGAAGAATACCTATGCATCCAAAAAGAAAACTCTTAATTATTAATCGTTTAGGCTCTCTATCATACTTATCTTTTTGATAAATATAATAAGCAATTAATAAAGGAGGAAGTATAGCAAGAAGTAATACCATCTTATTTCTGCCAGGACATTTTAAAGCCCATAGGCTCTCTTTTTTCAATACTCCTAATCTCTGTTTGTAATTGATTTGTTGAACTTTCAGAAATTTTTATATGAATCTTAAGTTGTTGAGCAATTATATCATGCCAAATTTTTTCAGTTTCATGAAAAACACCATCCATTCTTGAAATATTTCTTATGTCTAATAAAAGAATCTCCCTTTTATGTATAGTGAAATCCTCTTGACCATTTATAAACTCTACCATAGAAGACATGTATTCAATAGCTTGCTTAGCATCTTGAACATTTTCTTTTGCCCAATTTTCAGTCTCCTCAAGTACTTTTTTGGTCAATTCTTGATCTTCACCAGACCATCTTTTAATAAAATGAACTATAGCATCTTGCTCAGATTCTTCTAACTCACCATCTGAAAATGTAGCAAATGTTTGATAAATAAAAAAAATACAGTGAAGTAACGACAACTCTTTATCTTCCATTATTATTTTAATTCGAAGATGGCATTTTTACATTAAGAGCTTTCGCTACATTTATAAAGAATTGAGCCTCTTTATCATCTACATTACCATCTGCTTGAGCTATTCCATACAGCATAGCTACTGCTACTTCTCTCTTGTTGCTACGCATACCTTTTAAAGCACTAAAAGCTTCTTGTGGAGTCATCTTTAGAGCTCCCTCTGCAAACTCTTCCCAATTAGTTGATTCTGATCCAGGTAATCTAGTTAACATTTCAAAGGCTATATTTTTTTCATCTTCATCAAGTTCTCCATCCATTAATCCCATAGCCGTCATAGTTTGAAAAATAGCCTGCAGTTCCGTTATACTCCAATCAGAAGCTTTAAATAAATCTCCAAATAATCCCATAATTTTTGTTATTAGTTATTAGTTGTAAATATAAAAAAAAAATTATTAAATTTACAATATCTATAATTAAAACAAGTAAACAGATAACTAATAATAAATATATCATGCAATCCAAAATAATATTTCTTATATTATCTTTCTCACAAATCGTATGTTTTGGTCAGTTAGTCGATGATTTAAATAATTTACTTCCATCTAACAATGGAGATGTTATTATTCATAACAATTTTACTTTATCTTATTTAAATGAATGTAAACAATCAGAATGGGTTATATATAAATTAACCGATCAGATGCTTAACCACAATAATAAATGTACGGCTCAAAATTATTTCAAAAAGGATCCTTTAATTGTAAAGCAAAATGTAGTAAATAATGATTATTCTCCCTATAAATATGACAAGGGTCATTTAGTGCCGGCATTTGACATGAAATTTAGTTGCATCGCTTATAACGAAACTTTTATAATGAGTAACGTAACCCCTCAAAAACATTCATTTAATGCTGGAATTTGGTTTGATTTAGAAGAACAAATAAGAATTTGGGTAAAAAATGAAAAGAAAAAATTATATATCATTACTGGACCCGCTCTATTAGATACTAATAAAACATTCGGTAAGAATAATATTTGTATTCCTTCTTACTTTTATAAAATAATCCTTGATTTTACAGATACAAATGTAATCGCATTTTTATTTAAACATGAAGAAAATACTCAATATATAGAAGAATCAATTGTATCAATTGATAGTTTAGAAATAATAACAAATATTAACTTTTTTTATAATATGGAAGATGAATTTAAAGATCTAGAATCTCAAATACGTAAAGAAAATTGGTTTAAATAATTTGCCCTCCCAACATTTTAAATGCCTAATATAAGGATGCTTTGCCTTCAACATCTAAAGCATAGCCTATATCGCCATTAGAAACTATAGTTCCAACGTAATAAAATTCGTTAGTTATCAAAGAATATCACTTTTCCCTAAAGCTGATAAATTCATATCGTAAAAATCTTTAGTGATTTTACCCTCTCTATATAATATGTTTAATGACGATACTTTGGTAGAATCAACTCTTAAGTTGTTGCTTTTATAATAACCATATATATTTTGAAAAAACTCTCCAGGTTCAAATTCTTGACGGCCAACTTTAATTATATCAGCCTTTAGATCGTTACATTCATCATCCCCGCTAATTTAGCAAAGAATTCAGCTTCTTTATCATCAAAGTCACCATCAACTCCTGCAATAAGAGCTACAGTAGCTAAAAGTACCTTTTTCTTATCTGAATGCATATTTCTAAGAGTTTCAAAATGAATTTCCGGTGATATTTTAGTGGATGATACTGTAAATTCGGTCCAATTATCAGACTTAAATCCAGGAATGTTATCCATGCATACACCAATAAAATTCTTTTCGTCATCATCTAAATTGCCATCAATACCAGCTTGAGCTAATAAAACAGCTAATAATGCTTTTAATTCATTCTCATTCCAATTAACTTTTTCTTTAAATAAGTTTCCAAATAGTCCCATAATTTTGTTTTTTAATTATTATTTGTAAAGATAAAAAAAATTATAAAAATTTGTGTTAAATTCTCAAATAAATAAAATCAAAAGATTTAATAGTATCTAAAAAACAAACCTAGATGGAGATAGAGGGATTAATAAATAATTTACCCAATCAAATATTTGACGATGAATATGTTTCTAACTATCATACTTTATCAGCAATTATCCTCTTCATACCAAATACAGCATTCTTCTTTACCTAAAGAACAAGCTTTCTTCCAATCACTACAAGCATCCATTCCTGCTTGTTGTTTTGCAATTCCTCTATTCTTATAAGCACTTGCAGAATTTGGATCTATTTCAATAGCTTTTGTAAAATCTTTTACACTATCTTCATATCTTTTCAACTTAGTAAATACAATCCCACGATTATAATGGGTATTAGCATCATTTGAATCTATACTAATAGCTTTTGTATAATCGTCAACTGCTAATTGTAATTGATCTGTAACCTCATCGTATATTCTTCCTCTGTTGAAATATGAATCAACATGATTTGGATCTGTTTCAATTGATTTGGTGTAATGTTCAATTGCTAATTTATACTCTCCACTTTCTTCGTAATCAGAAGCTATTTGATAATGGCTGGCCTCAGTTTTCTTATTAAATGATTCGATATTACCCTCTAAATCTTTAAACAAAAGTTTGTAAGCTTCAAGATTATTTTCTTTTAACCATAATTTACCTTGCTCAAGTTGCTCCATCATATCGTGAAAAATTGGGCTTTCAAGAATAATTTTATCTGCTTTACCACTTTCTAGATCTTCCTGCATATTTCCTAGCACTATATTATTCATCTTAGTAACATTATATATACTTGCCTCTAATCCAGTTAACTTAATTTCCTTGCCTGTTTCGTCATCTTTAATGATAGATCCCTCATCATCAACAGGACCATTATACCAGTCAGGTATATTATTCTTTTCTTCTTCTGAAAGTTCATATTGTGGAGTGGAAGAAGGTATATCAATATTATATTTCTCTAGCACTGAATCCATTGGATTAACACCTTCAACTAACTCCTTATCATCAACAAATGCAGGAAACCACTCTTTAATCTTACTTTTTGATATATCTACGGAAAAAGCATATTTAATAGCACCATACGTTCTTGCTTTTGCACGTGCAAGTTCATTGTTTAGTTGCACAGAGATTTTATGTTTTTTAATTGAATTATCACACAACAATTTGTTTATTTTTTTCTCTAATAATATCAATTGTGAATAGACTTCTCCAAAACTAAATATTCTCATTCTTGCAAAAGCCTCTAACCCCTCATGATTAGCGTCTATTAAATCATCTCTTCTTTTATATTCATCATAATTCCCATATACAAACTCTTTTATTTGCAAATCAAATGAAGAGTCCTCTTTAAGAGGATATTGTGATGCCATTTTTTTTACAATATCATACCAATAGTTCAAAGACTCACCTGTACCATCATCTGTTTCTTTAATTTTTTTCTTAAAAGCTTGATAAATCTCAGTAATCTTTAGATTTACATCTTTCAATTTTTTCAATTTTTCAGCAGAACTCTTTTTAGCTTTTGCGGCTGCAATTTTTGCCTCAGGAGTACAAGAAGAACAAATCTCCTGATTACCAACTATCAAACTACCACATTCAGTACATTTTTTATCTTTTCTTTTTAAAAAATCAAATATTCCCATTTTATTTATTTTATATTATTACTAAATCTATTATTATCCTAAATCTCAGAAACATAAAATTTAAATTCATCCTTTTTATTTATTTTTAGGTCTTTCCAATCAGAATCTATTAATTTATCTACTCGAATAGAATACATTCCATAGTCCTTATACATTGATATCATTAGCTTGTCTTTTATTGTAAAACACAAGACAGTGTCCTCTTCTCTAATCCCACCCTTAAAACTAACAACAGTTCCAGTTTCCACATCTTTTGATAATAAATCAGAAGAATCGAGAAGTATTTTAATTTCTTGATTTTCCAAACTCAAAATTTCATTGTCCTCTGAGAAATGTTTAACAATATTCTTATAATCAAGAATTTGAAATTCCTCATTATGTGATAAAACCATACCCGATTCTTCATCTTTTATAACTGAAAATCTACCATCTCCTACTCCACCCTCTAGCGCGCAATAAACAGGTTTATTCAATCCTAATAACACTTTATTTATATCTTCTGAATCAAAATGGATACCTCTTGGCATTGTACTATAACCAGCAGATAAATTCTTTGGAGGTAATAAATCAATAATGATACCTCCATTATAAACATCAATCTCTGGAGAGTCTTTTTGGATTTCCCATTTAGATATTTTTGGAGAAAATTTATTAATTCTAATAATCTGATTTCTATAAATACAATCAAATTCTGCATCTTCAG
>Ga0209711_10004191_pt1 | contig 11828 bp, 10 predicted proteins | sample ArcticOcean_MG_C_7_FD_187441 | JGI IMG/M metagenome (GOLD analysis project Ga0209711, IMG submission 187441) | Marine microbial communities from western Arctic Ocean - ArcticOcean_MG_CB11_88 (SPAdes) (version 2) | ecosystem: Environmental > Aquatic > Marine > Oceanic | place: Arctic Ocean... | reverse complement strand
GCGTTCGATGCACTCCTGCTTTTACTCAACAGCATATTGGGATCGTCCATTTGAACTCAAAATGTCTGACAAAATCTGGCGTGGAGCCGATCTTATTTTTGACTTGGATGGAGACCACCTTCCTGGGGTCACAGACAAAGATTTCCCTGGGATGCTCGAAGTTATACAAGAACAAGCTTGGTCTCTATGGAACGATTTCCTCGAACCTGAATTCGGATTTGACGAGAAATATCTACAAGTCACCTTTTCTGGTCACCGAGGATTCCATTTACATTACAGAGATCCTTCGCTTTTTCATTTGGATTCCGAGGCACGACGTGAAATTGTATCGTATATCCGTGGTGAAGGAGTCGATGTAAAAGGTGGTCTTGCCCGGTATCATGATCTGACTTCCGAGGGCTGGACTCGCCGAATCCGTGATGGTATGGGCGACATGATTGAAAAATTGCGCACTATCTCTCGAAAAGAACAAGGATATATGGCTGAACTGAATTCCCTCCACAAGGGACTTTTAGGTCAATCTCAGCGTGAAGGGAGAACTTCTACCAAAGGTAAGGTTTCGATTCAAAGTTTGGCAGATGTTGTGAATCATGATGCTCGAGCTGATCGTCTTCGCAATGGAAGTTTTGGGGTATTGGAAAAATATGAGGGTTTATTTCTTGACTTACTCAAAACTGACTCATCTGTCGTTCTTGGATCTGCTGGTGAAACAGATGAAGTAGTTACAATCGATGTGCGGAGACAAATTCGTTGGCCGACTTCACTTCATGGGAAAACGGGTATGCGCGTCAGTGAATTCCCCCTTAACCGTCTTGACCCTGATGGTTCAAACCCCTATTCAGCTTTGCATGAAGCAGTTGTACTCAATACCCAAGATAAAATGCAAGTAGAAATGATTGTAGATGATTCTATTAGTAAATTCGGCGATCAAGTATTCGATAAGCAATCTGGCGATCGATTTGAAATCCATGAGGCCGGAGCAACATTTCTAATCTTGAAAGGTTGGGCGAAAGTAGTTTCCTAGAGTTTCTATCTCCCACATTTTGGTTAATCTTATGCTTAGCCGAAGGTAAGGTTCAATACTCCACCCGCATCCAGCGGTTTAGAGGTGAACCACATGGGTCTACGCAAAGGCAAGAAAAAGAATGCTCAAAACCCCCCTGCTCCGGGTTTACCAATGCCTGCACTTCCTGGTCTTCCAATGCCTGCGCCTGGTGCCCTTCCAATGCCCGCACTCCCCGGTCTTCCAATGCCTGCACCTGGTTCTCTCCCAATGCCCCTCCCGGTCCCTGGTGAACTCCCTGCGGCTCCGACTCCATCACCACTCACTCTCCCCGATTCACCTCTTGCTGATGCAGATACATCTTCGGGTAATGAGTATGGGTCAATGTGGGCAAAGCGTTCCGACAAACCCCTCCAGCAAATTTACGGCCATATCGATCGCTTAGCCAAAGGCGAAACTGGGTCGCTTCTCGACCGATATTCCGAACGTTTTGGCCATTCTCTTGACCGAGAAATAATCGTCCTCCGCAAAAAGGAACATGATTCGAAAGTTTCCGAGATACGCGATGCTCCAGTTGTAGAATTACTTGATGATGAAGATGCAGATGATTTACAATCGCAACTTTCAGCTATTGAAGATGAACTTCGTACACTCAAACCTGAATACCAAAATGCAAAATCATCAGGTGACGCCGAACTTCTTTCCCAACTCCGCCCGGTTCTTGAGAGTCTCATGGCTGAACGTAAATCCATCATGGCAATGATAAGCGAGGAGACAGAACCAACTGTGGCCGAAGCAGCACCTCATTCAGATACTTCCAGTGATGATGACTTGTTCATCTCTTTTGTGGGGATTGTTGATGATTTACTCGGTTCAGACCTCCCTGCAGATGTCGTATCTGCATTTATTGAAAGTGATGACTTTGGAATTTATCAAGAGGTCGCAAGTGATGCTGAATCCTCAGGCGATGATTTACGAAGGCAATTCGTAGCTATCGTTGATGGCCAACTCGGAAACATGAGTGAAGAATCAATAAACGAATTTGTTGGATCTCCGAACTTTGAAATTTACAGCACAGTAGCAACACTCTATCAGTCAGATGATAGTTGATATGAACAAATGGAAGTGAAAAACATGGGATTACTCGATAAAGCAAGTGATGCAGGTTCAAAGAACCCAAAGAAACCAGTTGCAAAGGCAGTAGCAAAGGCTAAGCCCGTGGCTAAAGCAGTAGCTAAGGCCAAACCCGTTGCTAAAGCAGTAGCTAAGGCGCAGGCAGTGCCCGTTGCAAAACAAGCCAGAGCTAAAAGAGTAAAACCGGCACCTCAGAGTCTCCCAGAAAATTACGAAATGGCTTCTGCGAATGCTCGACGTATTGCTTGGTTTACAAATTTTGTAATCAATATGGGACCAATCATTGGATTCTTCGCATCAGTTATCCTTGATGCTTTTACGACAGTTTTTGCCCTTATTGCTCTTGTAGCACTGTTGCTGAACTTAATTATTGTTCCACTTATGTCTGGTCGATCCCTTGGCAACTTTGTTTCACGAACCAAATCTGTTACATCGTCAGGTGTAAAGCCAATATTCCTCTACCCCATTATTGCAAACTCTGCAGGAATACTTGCATTATCAGGTGTCGCTATGCTGATGGTTTTTGCAGGTAAGATGTTTTCTGCTACTGGTAATGACCGAGTTACGGCCTCTATATTCAGCGTTCTTGGAATCATTTTCCTTACGCTCTACTTCATCAATTACGGAATGAGGAAAGGGAACGTCTACGGCCAAGGACTTTACGATACCATGTTTGGTGCATTCCTCGTCAAGCACGTCCCTGCAGAAGGCGAAGTCTCAACAGGATTCATTGGACGACTCGAAGGCATGGCTACATACGGTGATCGCTTTACAAAGCGGCAAGAAGAAAAAACCGCAAAGAAAGCAGCTAAAGTTGAAACTGATGCAGAGAACGAATCTAAAGATGCAGAAGAAGAATCAACAGATAGCGAAAAAGAATCAGTATCGGAAAAGAAAGTTGTAGCCAAGGCTAAAAAAGCAACTAAAAAAGCTAAGTGATTTTACTTGGTGATCTCATGGTTCAGCTTTCTTCAAAGTGGGCGCGTACGCAACTATGGATTTCCGCCCTCATCGTCGTAATCTTTTGCTTTGCCAATGAGTATCTTCTCCCCTCTCCATTTTTTTGGATACCCATAGGGATATATTGTCTCTTCAACGCTTATTTGGAATGGATCGTAAGTGCAATATTTATCACTCCGGGACCAGCAAAGGAATCCTTGGATTCCGTTGGATGGCAATCACACATGAGAGATTTTGATAAGATCACGACGCATATTCAGACCTTTCGTCAACAACATACCGCCCCTCTCATTGTACTACTTCATGGTTGGAGGGGTTCTTCTGCATCGGTACAGGGTCGAGCAGAGTGGTTTGTAAACCAAGGATGGCATGTGGTTCTTTGTGAACTGCCAGGCCATGGCAAATCGACCCGAGTAGCAAGATGGAATGCCCTTACCGCAGTCAAGCATATCCAATATCATATCAAAAATCTCGACGAACTCATTGAGCCACAGGATGTATCACATGTTTTCTTCTATGGCCACAGCATGGGGGGATATATCTGCACTCGACTTTCTATCGATAAGAACAACATCCCCTATGACCTTCCCTTGTCGGGATTGGTTTTGGAATCCCCATTGATGCTTTATTCGAAAATCCTTAATGAAATTAGAGACCGACTCATGATTCCAAATTTTTTGCACTCATCCCACATGCGTCGAGTTTTCCGGGATGTCAAAATCATGCACCCCTCCATTCACATCACCGGTATTGAACAATTTGATGTTCCGCAATGGGGTGTTCCCGCCGTGCCTACATTGTGCCTTCAGGCCATGACTGACACACGTCTTGGTCGTGATCATTACGATGCAACCGTCAAGATGCTATCACAAAGTGATAACTTATCACACCATCTTATCGAAAGTATGACCCATTCAGGGGCGAGAACAAATGAAGAAAGAGAACATCATCTTCGAGTTTGGCTCAACACTTTGGAATCAATCGTTGTCATTTAACTCGGCCTGTTCTCTTGCCAGTTCTCGCATGTCATCGACTTCATCGAGTTCATCAACGATTTCTTCACCCAAGAGTGTTTCTAAGACGTCTTCCATGGTTACAATACCTGATGTGCCACCAAACTCATCTTGGACTAAGGCAAATTGTTGACGCCTTTCGAGGAACATTTCGAGAACTTCATCCACATTTGCAGTTGATGGAAGAGTGATGACTGATTTCTTGAAACCTCTCATAGGGAGTTCCCATTCATCGCGACTAGCGGCCATGAGAATCTCTGAACGGATGACGATACCTGAGGCATCATCAATGGTATCATCGTATACAGGTATACGCGATACTCGAATGATTTTATGTTCATCTAATACCTCTTGAACTGTACTTGAGGAATTAAAAGCAGTCATGACCACTCTTGGAGTCATGATGTCGACAACTTTTATTTCACGCAATTTGAGAAGATTTTGTATGACTTTTCCTTCATCTTCCTCGATTATACCTTCTTCTCCACCGAGGTCGGCGAGTGCAGCTACATCATCTCGTGTCACCAGTGCATGGTCTCCTTTAGGCAACACAGCCTTGAGAGCTTGAATTGGAATAATTAAAAACACCAAGAGTTTGATGAGAATGTTGAGAACTTTACCCGTAAATGGCGCCAATTTCTTCCAGTAAGCAGTCCCTAGCGTCTTCGGAATGATTTCGGACAAGAATAAGACCGCAATGGTCAAAATGATCGAAGCAATAGTGAGTGCACTTTCCCCCCAAATCGATTGTACTTCCGAACCAACTCCGGCTGCACCCATGGTGTGAGCAATGGTATTGAGGGTCAAAATCGCAGTGAGTGGCTTGACAGCATCATCTTCTTTGAGATTGGCCCAAATCGCTCCACTTTTATCCCCATCCTTTTCCAATACGGCAATATAGGTATGTGGTATTGAAAGAACAACTGCTTCTAAAATAGAGCAGAGAAAGGAGACTCCGAGAGCGAGAGATGCATACAGGATTAAGGTGGTCATTGCCATGTGACTTCTGAGACTCCTAGCGGGTGGCCTGTCTTTAGCACAAGCAAGGGGTTATTGAAAATGTCCCTTGATACACATTGCAACGACGAAATATGGATGACTTGATGAATGAATAGGGGTGAAAGTCAAGAGGTGACGGCTTTTCCAATGGTTTGAGGGGCCGTGATGACCGATGAACATGTGTTGATTTGTGTCGCTTGGCCATATGCCAACGGCCCTTTACATCTTGGCCATGTAGCGGGATGTTACCTTCCACCCGATATCCAAGCGCGGTTTGAACGAGCTCTAGGAAATCGTGTGCTTATGGTGTCAGGCTCTGATGAGCACGGAACGCCAATAACCGTCACAGCGGAACAAAACGGAATAACTCCGCAACAAGTCGTCGATGAATACCATGCCCTCAATTCTCAGGCACTTCTCGATCTTGGATGTTCATGGGAACCTCAAGTCGATTCACGAGGAATTGAATTCGGGGGCTCCTTGTTTAACAGGACCACAGATCCACGTCACAAAGAAATGGTTCAAGAGAATTTTTTACAGCTCATGAAAGCGGGCTTGTTTGAAACCCAAACGATGGAGCAATATTACGAAATTCATGAAGATGGCGGAGGCCGCTTCTTGCCAGATCGATACGTCGAAGGCATATGCCCTGCATGTTCAGAAGAAGGCGCTCGAGGCGACCAATGCGATGCATGTGGAGCTACCTATGAAGCTGCAGAACTCAAAAAACCAGTGTCAAAAATGAACCCAGAAGCTCCAATTGAAATCAGAGACACTGACCACCTCTTTTACCGCCTAGATGCATTCCAAAACGTCTTGGAACAACATGCTGCATCTCAACAAGGTAATTGGAAATCAAATGTTCGTGCCATGACCAAACAATGGCTGGATATGGGGTTGAGGCCTCGTGCAGTCACTCGTGACCTTTCTTGGGGAATTCCTTTACCCATGGATGGTGATGAATGGGATGGGAAGTGTGTTTATGTTTGGTTTGAGGCCGTACAAGGGTACTCGACGTGCGCTCGCATTTGGGCTGAAGAATTTGCAGAACCTGAGAACCACAGCCTTGGTAAAGATGCTTGGAAAAAATGGTGGTGCATTGCAGAAGACGGTACAAAACCGCGCCACTTGTATTTCCTCGGCAAAGACAACATCCCTTTCCACACCGTCATCTGGCCTGCTCTCATCATGGGACTTAACCATGCAAAGAATGGCAAAAATATCGATGATGCAGTTCAATTACCAGGGCCCGGGGATTTTGCATTAGAGTCGAATGTCCCCGCAATGGAATACTTAATGCTCGCAGGTGGCCAATTCTCCAAATCGCGCAAACACGCTGTATGGCTCCCTTCATTCTTGGAACGCTTCGACCCCGATACGCTACGATATTATCTAGGAATCAATATGCCTGAAAATCATGATACAGATTTTAACTGGCCTGATTTCGTTGAGAAAATCAACAGTGAGCTTATTGCAGCATACGGCAACTTTGTTCATCGTGTATTGACACTTGGTGCCCGTTTACAATCATCCCCAACTGGCCCGTTTGCTTCTTTCGATAATCTCGAAAGTACACGAGACACTCAACTCAAACTCGAAACTCTTCACGCATCTATTTCAGAATCTCTTTCTCGACACCGATACAAGGAGGCGTTGAGGTTTGCAATGAATGCGGCCCAAGTTGGCAATCAGTTGTTGCAATCTGCAACACCATGGAAATTCTTGTCTGAGTCCGATGATGGATCGAACCTAGACTACCAGGATGAGAGGAATGCTGCCATGGCTTCATTGTCATTTGGTTGGCGTATTGCTCGATTTTTAGCGATTACAATGCAGCCGTTTTTACCATTCAGCTCAAAACGCCTTTGGACTTCACTTGGCCAGGAAGGTGAAGTTTCTGAAGCTCCATGGGATTCAGCATTGGATTGGAATACCCCGATGACTTGGAATGAAGCCAAACCAGAACCCCTGTTCCAACGTCTTGATTTGGAAGAGATTCTTGCATCTGAGCAATCACTTGTCGAAATAGCAGATTCTAAAGAACAACCTGGCCCCACAGTCAAAGGTGGCAAAAAGAAGAAAAACAAATCTAAGGAGGATACAAAGATGACAGAAGCCCCAGAAGGAATAGCCTATCTCGATTTCGAGACATTTATGGAAGTCGACTTACGAGTTGGTAAAATACTGACAGTTGAAGACCATCCAAATGCAGACCGCTTGTTTGTCGTTTCTATCGATGACGGTACTGATCAAGGGCGGACGATTTGTGCTGGTTTGAAAGAATTATATTCCGCTGATGAGATGGTCGGTAAGTCCGTTGTTTTCGTAGCTAACCTCAAACCACGTGCTTTACGTGGAGTGAATTCCGAAGGAATGATGTTGGCTGCTGATGATGGGAACGGAACGGTTCGCCTCATTACCATCGATGGAGATATATCGACTGGTTCTCAAGTTCGGTGATTACTGAGCCATACGATCATGTACTGCATTCATAATTTTCCGTGAAACTTCACTGCATTGCATCCGTATACCAGGGGCATTCTGACGCATGTCGACACCCATGTTTTCAGGCAGGGATTGTAGATTTATTTCAACATTGAAAAGGGCACCTTTGACTGCAGCACTCGCTAGCAGCGCGGCGACCCCTACGTCCGAAACTGCGTTGGCATTTCCTGCCGCAGCGAGTTCTTCAAGGCACGATAGCAGCTCCATCCCGAGCATGACTGTTTCATACGGTACTTCTGATGCCCTAAGAGTGGCTTTCCTGATTGAGTTTCGGCGGTTTTCAACTTCATTGTCGTTGTTCTTAGGCATTCGGAAGGATGCCATGACTTCATCGAACGCATCACTGTCAAGTTGCGCAAGTTCACCAGCGCGCTCGAAAGTCATCTGTGAGACAGCCTCAGCCTTTTCAGCAGCAACCCAACCATCTTGCCACTTTTCCTTACCCAGTGTTAATTGGGCAACCATACGTGTGAGTGCTGTAGCTTGACCTAAGGCAACTGCAGCGGCAGTTCCACCACCAGGAGTTGGGTCGGATGAAGCCAAAGCTGATTGGAATTCTCGCAAAGTCAAGTCCATCCAATTCATTGTTTCACCGCCTCAAGTAAAGCCCATTCGATTATTCGCTTTTGAGGTATAAATTGTTCAAGTTGACTTAAGCCCAAACCATTGATTGCTGCCTCCACAAGAACGCCTTCATCAGTCACGCCTTCCTCTGAATACCACTTTCCAGATTCCAACATCGCTTTGAGAGGCACAAGGCCGACCAATTCACTTCCAGGTGCATCTATTCCATGATCTGCTGCAATGGTTTTACAAGCCTCATAAGCAAAATGCATTGGACATTGATCAACATCACGTAGATTCATTGACACTTGACTGATTCCGTGTGCTTCGAGCGATACACCCATACCTTGCACCATCGGTAACATCCCACTGATACGTATTTTCCGCCCATCGTTCTGTTTGATTAAACGGCCGGTTGAACGTACCAATGAGCCGATTTTCTTAGCGACAACAGCATCAGGCTCATCGATATTAACGTTATACGCGACCAATATACTTCGGGCGCCAATCGTAATTCCTCCTGAACGTTTTGCACCCTCACTCCAATCCATTGGTCCAAAATCAGGGAATCTCGTCGCCTCCAAGTGTGAGGTTTCCCCTCCATTCAGTCGTGCTTCAAGTCCTTCATATTGCCCTTTACGAATCGTAGAGAGTAAATTTTTATCCTCGTTGAGAGCTGCTGCTCCATACAAATAGGTCGGAACGTTGCACTCTTCGCCAACTCTTTGAGCAAGTGAGCGGGCTAGTTCAACACAATCATTCATATTCATTCCCTTCAAAGGTACAAACGGGCAAACATCAACTGCCCCGAGTCGGGGGTGCTCACCTTGGTGAACCGTCATATCAATTTCTTCTGTAGCCTTTTGAATTAGTAAAAAAGCTGCCTCTTTTACTGCTTGCGGCTCACCTGCAATGGTGATGACTGTTCGATTGTAATCACTGTCAGGTTCTACGCCCAGAACTGCACAGCCTTCTATGCCATATACTGCCTGAGTAATTCTTTTAATTTTCTCTGAATCACGACCTTCAGAAATGTTCGGCACGCATTCGACTATTACTTCCATGAACCGAGGTTCAAGAGGCGGACTTTGAATGTTAACTCTAAGAATGGATGAATCAACTGTATAATGCATCTGGTGACGAAGTCACTCCACTCGTCAATTTCTTGATTTGGATTCTTTCTATAGCAAGCAAAAGATCTGCTTGCGTGATTTTGTTGCGCTTATCGCGGATGGCAATCATCCCAGCTTCAACACTGGTGGCTTTGAGTTCAGCACCAGAGTAGCCCTCGGTTTTTTCAACAATAGCTTTCAAGTTTATTCGAGAGGTTGACATAGCAGATATATGCAGAGAGAGGATATCTTTGCGCCCTTCTGCATCAGGTAAGGGAATCGTGACGATACGGTCGAACCTCCCTGGACGCAGTAGCGCATCATCAAGAATATCTGGTCGATTCGTTGCAGCAATAATCTTGACACCTTCAAGAGCATCGAATCCATCGAGTTCAGCGAGTAATTGCATGAGTGTACGCTGGACTTCACGATCACCGCTTGTAGAGCCATCTAACCTCTTAGCGCCAATGGCATCGATTTCGTCTAAAAATATAATTGAAGGTGATTTTTCCTTGGCTAATGAAAATAATTCCCGAACCATTCTTCCACCTTCACCGATATATTTCTGCGCCAATTCGCTTCCAACCATTCGAATGAACGTGGCATTTGTTTGATGTGCAACTGCCTTTGCAAGGAGTGTTTTGCCACATCCAGGAGGTCCAACGAGCAAAATGCCTTTCGGTGGTGTGATTCCAATTTCTTCAAATAATTCCGGTTCGAGGAGTGGTAGTTCAATGGCCTCACGGATAGTTTCTATTTGTTCATCGAGGCCAGCAACTGAATCATAAGATACATCTGGTTTACCGATCATTTCAGCTCCGCTCACCATAGGATCCCATGCTTCATGAAGAACTTCAATAACCGCCAAAGTATCTTGATTCAATGCCACTCGGGTTCCTGGTTTCAATCGCTCGGGATCTAATCTTTGGTTCAGTGAGACCTGAAATACCGTACCATTTGAAGAACGAACGATGGCAGTACGTTCATCAAGAACGTCTTGTAAATGGCCGATGATGAGAGGTGGTGTTTTTAGTAAACGAACCTCATCATCAAGTCTGGTGACTCTTTTCTTTAGTGTTCGCATTTCTGTTTCAAGATAAGAACGCTCGTTGATCAAACTCTGCGATTCATCGAGGAGTTTCTGATAGTCTTCTTCAAGTTGTTTCAACTCATCATCAGGGTGTGATGAACGAGGGGTGTTGTTTTTTTCAACCTCGGAACTCATAGGACTCAAACACTCGTCGTGGCTACAGTTTGTTAAGTCGTCGCTCTTACGAATTGCTGTCTTTCGTTCCGAAGGCTTCAAGGACATTCGCCAAGAGCGCCAAGTGGGACTGAGTGGCATGGCAGACTGTGAATTATGTGGCGCAATGAAAGTCAGTGTCCGTCATGTCAAAATGGGTAAGGCGGAAGTTGCTGCTTGTGCACGATGCTCAGATAAAATGAATCTCGGCCCAAAGGAGACAGCTCCAGGTTTGGCACGAGCACAAAGCATGAATGCTCGACCCGCTCACACCACGGCATTTTCTGCAAAGGGGAAGAAAGGCAAAGACATCATGCTCAAATCGACATTGGAACTTGTCAGTGACTATGCTCTTCGAATCTCTGCTGCCCGCAAGGCCAAAGGTTGGAATCATGCAACACTTGGAAAGAGAATGGCTGAAACAGTCAATATCATCAAATCTACCGAAAGTGGCAAGAGGCCGACGGACTCTGTGCTCAAAAAATTCGAAAGAGTTCTTTCGATTTCACTCTATGAGGCATCCACTCCCTCGGAAACTCAACGTGTTGACAAATCTACAGGCCGTGGAATGACGCTTGGCGATTACCTTGATGATCTCAGGTGATCCTATGCCCAAGATTTCGGTCCATGCGGTTTGGCTTGCACAAGATGATCCAAAGAAAAACACCGCAGTCCTCGCTTCGAAACGTGGAAATCTTCGTCTTCATAAGCGACTGAATACACTTCCAAAGCGGGGTATCATTCTTGAGCCACTGTGCGGCAAGGTGTTTGGACCCGAAGATCACTCATTACTTCTGAAGGGTGGTTCGCTTGTTGGACTTGATTGTAGTTGGGCACATATTGAAGAGAGTGTTCAACAAGTCATGAAAAGTACAAGGTTACAACCGCGCATGTTACCACTCCTCTTAGCAGCAAATCCAGTGAACTGGGGGAAACCTGGTCGCCTAACAACTGCAGAAGCACTGGCGACCGTACTCTACCTCCTTGGTGAAAGGGAACAGGCACGAGAAGTTCTTGGAGCATTTAGATGGGGTGAGCGATTTTTTGAACTCAACAAGGAACCATTAGATGCATATGCGGAAGCCAAATCAAGCAGCGAATTGGTAGAATTGCAATTCGAATTCTTTGATATTGAACGGCCAGATGAATCCGAAGAGACTTCAAGTTGAGTACGCATGGCAAAACCATGGAGCGTAGCCGCCGTATTGGAATTCACCGATATTCCGAAGGTCGTTCTCAAATTGCAGAAGATCATTTGGCAAGTGAAACTCTAATCCATCTTCTGTCAGGTGGAC
>Ga0209711_10004190_pt1 | contig 11829 bp, 10 predicted proteins | sample ArcticOcean_MG_C_7_FD_187441 | JGI IMG/M metagenome (GOLD analysis project Ga0209711, IMG submission 187441) | Marine microbial communities from western Arctic Ocean - ArcticOcean_MG_CB11_88 (SPAdes) (version 2) | ecosystem: Environmental > Aquatic > Marine > Oceanic | place: Arctic Ocean... | reverse complement strand
GGAGGTCGCCGCATCCGAGCCTCGCGGTTAGTGGCGCCGGCCCCGTGTGGAAAAAAAAACCAGGTCGCGTCGTGAATTTGGCAAACAAATCGTCACAGGTACCTTCAGGGTTACCTTCAGAGGTACATTCCGAGTCATCTTCTTTTTTAACCGCCACCTGTTCTTTTTCGTCCTCCTCCGCCCCGCAAACCCCCCGGACTGCAAACCTCATGGAAACCGCGCAGTCTCGCACCGGGCAATCACCCGGGAACTCGCCGGCGCCGTCGAGGACGCGGCGCTTGAAAACCACGCCGTCCCCGAACACGTCCCTCACGTGTACAATGGAGACCAGCCGCACGTGGTACTCCACGCCGTTCGTGTTACCACTTACGCTTGAAAAGAACGAACACACTGATGTTTCTTTCTTTGTCCCTTTTCGCCCCAGCCTCCCCCTGACCGTCCCCGGTTCAACTCCCGGCGGCTCCCAAACCCGGGTCGGCCCCGGCGGAACCCAAACCACCGATTGTTCGCCGACCCGCATGGTGTTCACCGCCTGATACGATAAAAAAGAAAGTGTCAGTCTCGTATGGGCAATCAGGGAGGCGAGATGTGGTGGGTGGGAAATACTCACCGCGTCGAGTTCGGGTGGGAGCTGGCCGTCGCCCGACGCGAAGAACAACAAACTCGGTGACCCGAACACGGTTTCGGTGGAAACACAAGCCCCGAGACTGACTGCCCGCGAGAGGTGCACGAAAAGTGTCAGTCTTTCGGACCGCGTGTATGCGTAGACAGTCACCCGTAATCGGGTCTCCACAGTCGGGAAGGGATTTGGGAAACGCAATACTACTGACGAACAGTCTTGGTATTCAGGAAATACCTGTACATACTGACCTTCGATTGTCACGTCGAACGGCGCGCGCGGGGTTTCCCACCCGGCGCCGGGAACGAGCGTTCGCTTGGTGGCATACGGCGATGGGAATTTGCCAAGACTTCCAGGGTAAATACCCACACCACGACTGTTTTCCGGCCGACGCACCGCCTCCACTTCGCGCCGCGCCAAAACCTCAACTTGAAAGAACAAAACGTCCTCGGGACGGACGCCGGTGGGCGGTTTCGGGAAGCGGCGGTTTCCCCCCCCCTCCATTTCTTGAGTCATTAACTCGTTAGGAAGCAACACGCAGTCAAAGTGCGGGTCCAGGTACGCGTACTCGGGGGCGACGCGGACGAAAAAACGTTCGCCAGCGCGCGCGTCCGCCAGCGCGAGCTTCAAGCCGCGACAACCAACGTCGGCGGGAAGTATTTTGTTTTTCTTTTTTAAAGACTTTTCTTTTTGTTTTCCGTCGTCGGCGTCTTCGTGTTTGTTTTCGTTTGTGTCAACATCCTCCAGCGGGTTCGTGTCTTTCGTGTCCCCTAGAAACACGCGCGCGGGGACCCCCCCGTTGTCGTCACTTTTTGTGCTGAAGAACGGGTGGAACGTGCCCACGAACGCGGCGAGATTTTCGTACTGTTTCGCATCATCAATCGGGTTTCCCGAGGCACTCGTGGTCGTGTCGTCTCCCAAACCTCCCACCAGCAACGCCTCCGGTACCGCGTGTGCCACGACGTGGAACACGATCTCTTCTTCGTGTGTGTCACTGGTTTTAGTCGGTGTCACGGAGCGGTTTTGTCCGTCATCAGGCAGCGCGTGTGTCACCCACTTACGCACGCGATCGCCCGCGCGATGCAGCTCGCGCGCCAGCGACGCGCCTTTGTCCAGTTTCGGGGCGTTCCACAGTTCCGGGGACGGCGCGGCGAGTCGTGGGGGACGCGCGCGCACGGAGGTGACCCAACGTTGGAGCTCAGGCGACACCGAGGGCGTTGGTGACTCTCCTGACGTGCGCGCCATGGCACCCACCGAACACGACGCCCGCGCCGCGCGCGACACGTGTAACGGTTCAGGATCTGGCCGTGCCTCAAAATCGCTGACGCGACTTGAGGTTTATCAAGGCGAATATTTGAAGTGCGATAGAGGGCTCCTTGTCGCCTAGCTTCGCGCCACATCCGGCTGGCCCCTTCGTGTTCCCACGATGGCGACGGCGACGATTGCCGTGACGCCCATCGCGCGTGGCGCGTGCGTTTCACGACGTCGACACGGCATGACACGCGGCGTTTGCGTCGTGCGTTGCGGCAGTGGCAAACAAGGCACGGAAATGCCGCCTCGGAGGGTGGTCTCGCGTGCCTCCGCGAGGGACGTGTCTGTATCCGCCGCGTTCGACATCAAACCCGACATGGCGAGGGTCGCCGCGGCGGTGCGTTTGGCAGCGGCGGTGTCCCCCGCGCTGGCGGACGCGAGAAACGCGCGTCGCGCGCGCGTCGTGCCAAGGGGCTTGGGTTCGGGGGTGACCCCTTCGAAGGGTTCAAACCACGGTGCGTTTGCTCAGCGGGCAACAAAGTCAGGCGCGATCGGGCCTCGCGGCGGGCGGTATTTGGAGGTTCTGCCCGGGCCCGGGCCTGACGCCAAGTACCCCGGCGGGTGGTGGGGAGCGGGGACGTACTCCGAGTCCCTGGGACGGGGGAACGGGACGTCCACGAAGGCAATCTACGGGGGGTCATCCGGTGCCGGTGAAAAAGGTGCTGGATCCTTCGATCCTTTTTGCCGCGACGGTTTTGAAAGTAGCGCAAGAGACAGAGACGTGAGCTCCAGCGCGTTCGGGGCAAGCGCGGGCGGATCTCAGTCCGGGTTCAGCGGTGACAACGACGCCACGAAAGGAATTAACACAAACGCCGGACGGGCAGATGACACGCCGCAAGCGGGAAGGCCGAACCCGTTTGAACAGCTGTGGCTTCGGCTGGTAAAGCCTTTGCGCGACTTCGGGTTCGGGCGCACGAACATCTGGGAAGGCGGGGTTGGGCTCTTCTTAATAGGCGGAATAGGGATATGCGCGCTAACCGTGAACTGGATTTTGGGGGTCAATTTCAACAAAATGCGGTCGTACCAGGCGTTCGTGGAGTTTCCGTTTGCGTGCGGCATCCAGGTTGGCACGCAGGTGCGCGTGCGCGGGGTGAAGGTGGGGAACGTGCTGAGGTACGTATGTCAGGCTTTCTCAAATCCAGGCACACTGTTTGCCCATACATGCCTGACACTTTTCGTGTAACAATCGCAGCGTCCGCCCGAACCTGGAGCGGGTGGAGGTGCTTGTGGAGATGGACGACGATGGGATTGTTATTCCGCGTAACTCGCTGGTGGAGGCGAACCAAAGCGGGCTCATCGCGGAGACAATCATCGACATCACACCCGAGGTCCCGATTCCCAAAGCGCAGTGGGGACCGCTCGATTCGGGGTGCGAAGGTACGTGTTGCGTTTCCCAAATCCAGGCACGCTGTTTCTGCCGCCCCTCTTTGACGTCCACTAGTTTCATTCAACGGAGGTACTTCCCGCTAGTAACGGTTACCAGTACTCGCGGCTCGTACAAATACAGCACAAACGCGCTGTTTTATCTCTCAGCTGGTGACTGTTTGTCCATACATCGCCCAACACAGTACACCCACACTCGCCGACTCGGGACTGACCCTTTGTTTTATGTATCGCAAGGCGAAGGCTTGGTGGTTTGTGACCGGGGAAAGATCGTCGGGGTGCCAGGCGTGTCAATGGATGAGCTGGTTGGTATTTGCACCAAGCTGGCGCGGGAGATGGACGCGAACGACGGGATCGCAAAGATGTTCGCCACCGCGGAGACGGCGCAGACGCTGATGAAAAATTTAGAGCCGTTGTTGCTTGAAGCGAGTTTGATCGCGCGGGAGTTACGACCAATGTTGGCGAACGTCCAGGAGCAAGGAACCCTGGACACGATCGAACTGCTCGCGGGGCACGCCACGAAGGCGGTGACTGATATTCGCGAACTGAAGAAAACCATCCTCACGGATGAAAACCAGGAGATGCTTCGGCAAAGCATCACCATCATGACCAAGACGTTGCAGCACATGGAGAAGGTGAGCGGGGACATCTCCTCCGTGTCAGGGGACCCGGCGACGCGGCAGAACCTGAGGCACCTGATTCAATGCTTGTCTCGTCTGGTGGACAAGTAAAAAAGTAGTCGCACTTTCCGCGTTCGAGACGGATTAAAACACAAAAGACTTTACACGAGACTTTACATCTTTGTACCTCTGCTATAACGTACGTGAACTGGCACTGTTACAACTACACACAGCACAAGTACCTCTTTTCCGTAATAATACGCCGTCTCAACGTCTCGTCATCCCTCCAGGTCGAACTCTCGGTGCTTGAAACCCGCGGTTTCAAGCTCGCGTTTCGCGAGCGACGTTTTATCCGCAAACGTCTCCCCGTCCCCGGTACCGTCCCCGTCCCCGCTATTTTCGTTCCCTAACAACGTTTTTTCGAAATCCACCCCCGCCGCCACAGAGGCGTCTCGCGGGGTCATCGCCGCCACCATCGTCATCGTTTGCGAAATTTCCGACTTCCACTCCGACGACCCAGGCACTTGGCCAGCGAAAATTCCCACGGAAATCGCCGCGCCTCGAGCCTGCCCGAACGCCAGCCCCGCGGTCGCGCCTTCCCGAAACCCGACGTTGAACCCGCTCTGCACCGTGGCCTTCTTACCCTCCTCGATGCCGTCGCGGTACCCTTCGCTCCAGAACTGGGATGGAAGGTGTGTGGGAACAGGCAGGTTAGGCAAAGTGCGTGAGAAAAAATAGGTGTGTCGGCGGTGGTTCGGTGAAGATGGGCCATTGCGTACCCGGTCGCGTCTTCGCCTCGCTTCGCGTTCCAGCTCGGCGTTTCCGTCGTCGCCCGAGAACTCGCCGTGGTCTCCGCGTGTCTCGTGTTCGTCGTTCTCTTCAGCCCACGGGTCCACACCCATGGTGGTTGTGCGTCGAAGGTGTGACGGAGAGACGACATTTTTCACCGTCAGCGCCAGCACGCAGCAGTTTCCAGGTCGTCAACAACGAAGATTTGAAAATTTTGATATTCCGCGAAGCAACCACCCCGGCTCTGACACAGCTCTGTCGCGCGCGCAGACCGCACGACAGACGAACGATGTCAGTGAGGTGCGTCCATGCCGCTGACACCCACCGCGTTGATTGTGTTCTCCACGATTTGGCCTCCGCTCTCCGTTTGGCGGTTCCCAGAATTTGAAATCTCGGAATCTCACAAATGTCCGCCGTTACCTCGCCAGACCGCCCTGACCACCCTCCCTTCCCAAAAGATCGTCGCTACAAGAGCTGCGTCCCGTGAGTAATACGAACATGCCGGTCGAGGTTCACGTTTCCGGCAAGAAGGGAAACAAAATCCCGAGGCGCGACGAGTTTTTCGACCAGGCTCCCGCGCCAGATTCGGTGGACGATGTGATGCACGACGACGACGACGAGCCGATGCGCGTTTCCGTGTCTTGGGCTGAAGTCGGCGCGACCGCGGATGCGGTGCTCGGCGCCAGCGGTGGGGTCGACCCGGTGGTCACAGAACAACACACCGCGTCACCCCGGCGCGGAACTCACGACCTGGACGACGTCCCCGTTACGGGCGCGCCGGACAAAACGTTCCAGTCGTTGCTGGAGGAGAGTTTGTTGCAAGAGGCGGATCCCGAAAACGCGACCCCCACACGAGGCACAAACACGACACCGAAAACCACCGAATCCGCGCCGTTAAGGCCGTTCCTGCGACGCGGCGCGCGGTCGCAACGCGTGGCGGTGACGGGTTCACCGAGTGAGTCAAACGTTTCACTGAGTGAAACCAAGCCGAGGGTGGATTCGCACCGCGTCGCGAAGGCGCCGGATTCCGGAAAGCCCGCGACGCGCGCGCGCGGCGGGTCGTACGCGTCGGCGTATTTACACGAAGAAAGAGATTCGAAATTCGGGTACGACGAGACGGAGACGACACGGGGTGATAAGACCTCAACACTCGGAAAACACACGCCTTCCAAAGCCGTTACCGCGATGGACGAGCTCGCGGAGTTTGAAGCGCTCGAGCTGGAGCTGTTGCTTGATTCGACGTCGCGGGCGAAATCGACGTCAACTCGCGCTGGTGAGGGAAAAGCGAGCGGCATGGCACCTACTGTGCGCCACTCGCAATCCATGTCACGCACGGAATCCGAGCGTGTCAAGCTCGCGGCGGCGATGAAGAACGTTAACGTCAACCGGTTGTCCGACGTGAGCGACAACGACGGGCGGTTTTCTGACGACGGCGACGCAATCGGTACGCGTTTCTCGGGCAAAAATTCACCAAAGAAAATTGAGCTTGAGCCAAAGAAAAAAGCGCCTCCCCTGTCCCCCGCCGCGAGCGCGTTTGACGACGACGAGTCCTGGGACGACGACGGAGTGTATGGGCATTTCGGTGACCAACGAACATCGGCACGCAAAGTCGCGGCGCTGTCGCCGCAAAAGCCGGGCGCCGGCGCGCCGCCGCTGATCAAGTCTCTTTTCTACGGCGCGAGCAGCGACGCTGCTGGTAAAAACAAAGACACCGGGAAGAATCGAACCAGCGCGCCCACGACCCGCGCCATCGGCGTTACCAATGCCACCGTGTCAGCCGCGCGCAGTGCTTTGGACGCGGCTGCGGCGCAGGAAGCCGCCGCCGCGGCGCGTGACGCGTCGGAGAGCGTGCGTCGCGAGCGCGAGCGTCTGGAGAAGGACAAGGTTGTTTTCGCCAAGGAGCGGCGTTTGTTTCAAAAAGAGCGACAACACGAAGAAACGCAGCTTCAACTGTTGCACGCCGATCTGGACACGAAACAACACGCGCTTGACGTCGGGGCGGACAAGGTGAAACGGGACCGGCAACGTTTGGAGCGGGAGTCGAGGAGAGCGGCGGAGATTGCGCCGACGAAGGCGGAGCGCGTGGAGCTGGAGGATCTGCGACGCGAGATCGGTAGGTTAACCGAGGAGGCGAAAACGTCCGGCGCGAAGCACAAGGCATCAGCGGACCGTTTGCGACGGCAAGTCACCGACCTGAGGGACGAAGTCAACGAGCTCAAGGGGGAGAAGAAGCGTTTGGAGATGACGCTTCTGCGCGGACAGGACGACGGCGGCGGGAAGTCGAAAAAAGAAAAAGGCACCGCGGACGAGCGCGAAACGCGGGAGCGCGAGTTAAGGGAACAACGGGAGTTACGGGAACGAAGGGACCGGGCAGAGATGGAAACGTTGGCCAGGGAGCAACAAACGCGACGCCATGTTGAGGAACAAAGGGAACGAGAGTTGCGTAACGCGAGCGTGTCTTTACGCGGGGACGCCGAAAACGAAACCGGCGACGACGACCGCGAGAGCGACGCGAGCGACGACGACGCCGGGAGGGAAGATACGATTAACTCAAGAATGACGAGTCAAAACGAGTCAGATACAAGGCTCGGACGGTCATCAAGGGGACTCGGAGCCGGTGTGTCACAACGCACCACACCCACCACCCACCCTGAAGTCGTGGGCGTCACCGTGTTGGAAGCCGCGGCGGCGCACGAGTTGCCAAGCGTGCGAGGTAAGTATTGCATTTCCCAAATCCCGCCGACTGTCTGACCATACAATACTGACACTTTTCTGGCAAAACTCACAAGACGCGCCGCCGCGAGTCGGCCCGCCGCCCGCGAACGACGGCGCCGATTTGCCCGGTACGGCCGTTGCGCGTTTCCCAAATTCCGGACAACTGTTTACTACCCGTCATGTGACTATTTGTCGTGCACTACTGGTAACATTTACCAGTACTGGCAACTCTTCAAATACATCACAATCACGACTGTTTGCGGATACAGTACACCCACACTCGCCGACTCGCGACTGACCCTTTCTTTTACCTGTCCCAGGTCCGCTTGAGCTGAACTCGCACGAGGACGGCCGAGTGGAGCGCGTGACGCCGTACGGCCGACGCGTGGTGAAGTTCGCCAACGGCACGCTGAAGGACGTCACGCCCTCAAACAACGGCCCGATATCCACGGTGTACTTCACAAACGGCGACGTCAAGCGCGCGCACCCCGGCGGACGCGTGGAGTACTTCTACAAGGAAGGTACGCGTCGCGGCTTTCCCAAATCCAACCACGGTTTGACGCGTCTCTTTGACTATTTGAGTACACGGCCGTCATTAAAAGGAAGTATACTACATACATCACGAGTGCACTGTTTGCCCATACAGTACGCCCATTTACTCAAGACTCCCAAGCCTGACCCTTTTCTTTTCAACCCAAGTCGACACCTGGCACACCACGCACCCGGAAGGCGTGGAGGTGTACCACTTCCCTAGCGGGCAAACCGAGGCGCACGGGGTGGATGGGCGGAAGGAAATACTTTTTCCGGATGGGCTGTTGAGGCGCGTGTACCCGGACGGACGGGAGGAGGACGAACCGAGCAGCAGCAGGTAGAAGGTTACATATTTATCAGCTTTTTGGCAACTTTTTTGGAACGCTACTTTTTGTTCTTTCTCATGTCATCAAGGGCTTGCCTCTCGGTTGCTCTCTCGGTTGCTACGCAACGCCACACCTCGCCACGCGATGGCGTCAGCGTGCTGTTTCGGTATCCAATCGAGGGTTTCGTTGTTCTCGTCACCGCGGGTTTGTAAAAGCACCAACACACCCCGCGTAGCACCGCGCGTGTGCGGTGGCGGAAATCGGGTGGGCGCCGCGCTTCCGCGTTCGATGACATCTCCCAATGGGCGTCGCCTCCCGCGCGCGTCCTCAGGTGACTCTTCAAACAACGCGTGTGCGGCGTCCGGTGCGCCGTCATTGACGGACAGTGAGAAGCAGTACTTACGCGACGAAGCCGTGTCTTGGGCGGCGCAGCACGGTTTGCTCGTCGCAACGGACGGGGCGACTGTTGGCGCGGCGATGGCGTCCAACTTCACGCACGCCCCGATCTCGCTGCTTCCCACGCCGTTCCCCAAGGACGTGTTCGCAACCGCAATCGCGGTGTCCCCGCGATTCGCGGAGCTGAGCGACTTGGTGTCACGTGACCACGAGTTTTTGGTGGAACAACTCACCGGCGTCCTGGAAACGGACGACTTCACCGCGGCGCTGTGGGACGTGTATTTGCAAAGCGGCGGGCAAGCCGGGCGAAATGAAATCGAGCTCGGCATTCTGCGCTCCGATTACATGCTTGACGTGCCGTCTGGTAACCCGTTACAGGTGGAAGTCAACACCGTCAGTACGTCCTTCATGGCGCTCTCAACAAGGGTGACGCAAATGCACAGGCATTTAGTCACACACTCGAAAACGTTAGCCACGCACTACGCGGCGGAAACCGCCGACGAGACCGGCGATTTCTTCGAAGCCGCGCTCCCAAGCAACGTCGCGCTTGAAAAAGCGGCGGAGACCTTAGCCGCGGGTCACTTAGCCGCTGGTGACCAGGACGCTAAGCTGCTGATGGTTTGCCAGCCCAACGAAAAGAACGTTTTCGACCAGCGGTTAGTGGCGCATTTATTGTGGGAGAAACACGGCGTGCGGGTAACGAGGGCGACGCTCGCGGAGATGGACGCGCACGCTGAATTAAGTACCGACGGAGACGACTTGATGTACCACAACGAAAAGCACAGCGTGGTGTACTTCCGAGCCGGGTATGCGCCTGGCGATTACCCTTCCGACAAAGAATGGCGCGCGCGTTTGCTGATTGAAAAAAGCACCGCGGTCAAATCCCCGAGCGTCGCGATGCAGCTCGCCGGGTACGTATTGCATTTCCCAAATCCTGACACTGTTTACTGCCCCTGGTCGACTACACTATCATTAAAAGGAAGTATACTACATACATCACAAATAGACTGTTTGCCCATACAATACACCCATACTCAAGACTCAAGACTCAAGACTGACGCTTTTCTTTTACAATGGCAGGTGCAAAAAGATCCAGCAAGCCCTGGCGGGTCCCGGGGTTTTGGAACGGTTCGTTGCGAGGTTTGAAAACGAACAACACCGAGGAGTTGACACTTCGACTGCGATGCGAAGCACGTTCGCGGGGTTGTACGCGTTGGACGGCGAGGCGGGCGGCGTCGAGGCGGTCGCTGACGCGATTGTCGAACCGCAAAAGTTCGTGTTGAAGCCGCAGCGCGAAGGCGGCGGGAACAACCTGTACGGCGACGACATGGTTGGTGTGTTAAAAACGTTCGACCCTAGTGCTAAGCCTGGCCAAAAAGGCAATTTAAGCCAGTACATCCTGATGCAGCGGATATTCCCGCCCACGAACAAAACCCTGTGTTTACGAGCCGGCGAGATGGTTTACTTAGAAACCCTTTCCGAGCTCGGGGTGTACGGCGGGTACGTGCGCGTCGGCGATCAAATAATCCGAAACGAAATAGGCGGGCATTTGCTGCGCACGAAAGCCGCGACTTCGGACGAGGGGGGGGTCGCCGCGGGGTACGCAGTGCTGGATAGCCCGAAACTAGAGTAGTGGTAACTTGGTATTGGTAGTGGTATGATTACTGAGTAGTGGTGACTTGATTATGATTTATGATAGAAAAGAAGAAGGCTCTCGTGTTCGCTCGAACGTTCTCGAACGTTCTCGAACGTTCTCGATCAAAGTGAGTACCGCGTTTTCGTTTCCCATCTCCCGCTGTTATGTACAGTGCGCAAACGTGCGGTGCGTGTGTTTCACCGGCCGTCGTCCAAGCCGAAGTAGCCGCGAATGGTGAACGGCTCGAGCTTGACCTCGGGCTCGACTTTGAGCTCCGGTAAACTCGGGCGCTCGGCGCGTGCTGACTTGCACGCCGCGTAGCTGCGTTTCAGCTTCCCGTGGGGGCAGGGGTTGCACGCTGCGCAGTTGTATTTCAACTTGCCGTGCGGGCAGGGGTTGCACGCCGCGCAGCTGCCTTTCACCATCCCGTGCGGGCAGGGGGTGCACGCCACGCAGCTGTGTTTCACCTTGCCGTGGGGGCAGGGGGTGCACTTCGCGCACATGTTTTTCCGCCTGCCGTGGGGACACTTGTTGCACTCCACGCAGTTGCCTTTCACCTTCCCGTGAGGGCAGGGGTTGCAGTCCGCGCACCTGACTTTCACCTTTCCGTGCGGGCAGGGGTTGCACGCCGCGCAGCTGCCTGTCACATTCCCGTGAGGGCATGGGGTGCAGTCCGCGCAGTTGCTTTTCACCTTCCCGTGAGGGCAGGGGGTGCAGTCCGCGCAGTTGCTTTTCAGCTTGCCGTGAGGGCAGCAGTTGCAGTCCACGCAGTTGCCTTTCACCTTGCCGTGCGGACAGGGGGTGCAGTCCGCGCACTTGTATTTCACCTTGCCGTGGGGACACGGGTTGCACTCCTTGCATTAGTGTTTCTGCCTTCCATGCGAGCATCGCTTCTGCCCTACCATTATTAACCTCCGCGCGCGCTTAGTCTTCGCTCCTCGTTCACGACGGCGAAGACGGAGTCGTAGTTTTTTTGAGGTGACGTTTTTTTTCAGTGCCCATAACCACGTCCCCACTTGCCCTTTTTTTTGCTTTTTGCGGACGTGGAGCGGTGGAGGAAACTTTTCGCGACTTCCTCGTCGATTCGCCATTTGCGGCGCACCGGGACGCACGCGCGAGTTCCATGTCGTGTCAGGCGGGACGCGCGATGGCGGTGGTTTCGTGTCGGGTCGGGTCAGGCCGAACCGCGAGCGCGTCTTCGGGAAGAACCAGTCGCGTTCGGTCGGACGCATCGGTTTCCGGACGCAACGGGTCACATGTGTTCGGTGCCAGAGGTCGCAGCGCCGTCAGGTACGTGTACCCACCGCAGCGCTGGTCCGACAGTGTCCATCACGTACTGTGTGTTTCGCGACACAAACTTTTCGGGCTGTTTGTGCGCGGTGCCGCGATAGCAACGAAGACGAATCAAAATCAAATCCAGCATCGCAGCACGTACCTCCCATCGAACCCGGCATCCGGAAGGGACCGCGTTTCGCTTGCGACTAACACCGCCTCCCCACCGCG
>Ga0209711_10004189_pt1 | contig 11832 bp, 8 predicted proteins | sample ArcticOcean_MG_C_7_FD_187441 | JGI IMG/M metagenome (GOLD analysis project Ga0209711, IMG submission 187441) | Marine microbial communities from western Arctic Ocean - ArcticOcean_MG_CB11_88 (SPAdes) (version 2) | ecosystem: Environmental > Aquatic > Marine > Oceanic | place: Arctic Ocean... | reverse complement strand
CGTCATCGCTACCAAAACACCCAACGCTAAAATTTTATACATTCATGCGGAAAAATATGTAACCGATGTTGTGAATGCATACCAACATAAATCATTTGAGCAATTTAAACGGTTTTATCACTCCCTCGATTTATTGCTGATCGATGATATTCAATTTTTTGCTAAAAAAGCTCGAACTCAAGAGGAATTCTTTTACTTGTTCAATGCCTTAATGCAATCAAAGAAACAAGTCATCATGACTTGTGACACTTTTCCAAAAGAAATTTCTGGAATGGAAGATCGGTTGGTCTCCCGATTTGGTTCTGGTTTGACTGTCGCGATTGAGCCCCCAGAGCTCGAATTACGCGTAGCCATCTTGCTCAAAAAGGCTGAGATGGAGTCTATCGCCTTACCAGAAGAGGTAGCCTTCTTTGTGGCGACTCACATTCAATCAAATGTCCGAGAATTAGAAGGAGCCCTTAAACGAATAAGCGCTTATGCCAATTTCACGAAAGAACCGGTTTCAGTACTACTCGCTAAGGAGGCTCTAAAAGACCTATTGGCTAGCAACTCCAAGCTCATCACCATTGATGTAGTACAAAAATGTGTTGCTGATTACTACAAATTAAAAGTATCAGATATGTTCTCTAAAAAAAGAACCCGGTCTATAGCAAGACCAAGACAAATGGCTATGGCGCTATCAAAAGAGCTCACCAACCACAGTCTTCCAGACATTGGGGACGCATATGGTGGTCGTGACCATACAACAGTACTGCATGCCTGTAGAAAAATAGCTGAGCTACGAACAACTGACACCAACATCACGAGAGATTTTAATGCGCTAATCCAAATACTACGTGGTTGATCAACCGCCTAATAACCATGTGGATAACACGTGAAAGGTTCTTTGATAAGTTAGAAAATATACAAAACGAAAACATTTGCTCACAAAAACTACATATACTAAACACTAATCATTAACGTACTTTAAATGCCATAAAAGCCTATTCACTCATAGACTTGAACTACTTATAAACAACTGCGACCGACTCTACTATTACTACTAAGGTTTAATATGAAACTATTAAATATTGATAAAGATTTATTGTTAAAACCACTGCAGATGGTTTCAGGCATCGTGGAACGTCGCCACACACTACCAATTTTATCAAACGTTTTTTTAAAGGCCAATGGCAACACGTTGGAGGTTATAGGCACCGATTTAGAAATACAAATCGCGACTAGTGCGACACTAGAACAAACGTATTCTGGCGAAACTCTTACCATATCAGCTCGGAAAACACTGGATATTCTCCGAGCACTGCCCGATAAAACTAAAATAACTTTAGAAGCTTCAGAAAATAGAGCAATTCTTAAAAGCGGTAAAAGTAAATTTAATTTACAAACGTTGCCCTCTAAAGATTTTCCGCTAATAGCAGCCAAAGAAAATGCAACGATAGATGTTGTAACTTTAGAACAAAAAGTACTTAAAAATATGTTGCAAAAAGTACAGTTTGCTATGGCGCAGCAAGATATTAGGTATTACTTAAATGGCCTCTTATTAGTGCTCGATGGCGATACCATGCGCCTTGTAGCAACCGATGGCCATCGGTTATCACATGCGGCCACGCAATTGAAAATAAATGCCGGGTCGAGAGAAGTCATACTGCCAAGAAAAACTGTTCTAGAATTGGTCAAACTATTGGGCGATGGCGACACTACGGTAGAGCTAGGGATCACGGATACTCAAATAACCATAAAATTTGGCAATGTAACACTCGTGTCCAAATTAGTAGATGGCAAATTCCCAGACTACAAAAGAGTCATACCTACAGAGTTGACGAATACATTAATACTAGGTAGAGAAACGCTACAAGGCGCGCTACAACGCGCCGCGATTTTGTCCAACGAGAAATTCAGAGGTGTGCGCTGGGTATTAACTAAAAATTTACTAAAAATAATTTGTTCAAATAGTGAACAAGAGGAAGCTGAAGAAGAATTAGAAGTAAGTTATGACGGTGAGCCCCTAGATATAGGTTTTAATGTTAATTATTTATTGGACTGCTTGAGTAACGTCACTGTCCAAGATATCAATTGTATTTTAGGGGATTCTAACAGCAGCATGCTCATGACCATAAAAGAAGATAGTACATTTCAATATGTTGTCATGCCAATGAGGATTTAGGAAAAACGAATGGCAGAACAAGAAGAATATTCAGCAGGTAGCATTAAAGTTCTTAAAGGTCTAGAGGCAGTAAGAAAAAGGCCAGGAATGTATATTGGCGACACCAGTGATGGCACAGGATTACATCACATGGTATTTGAGGTTGTTGACAATTCCATTGATGAGGCTCTGGCTGGACATTGCGATGAGATCAACATCACGATACATGCAGATGGTGGTGTTTCAGTCATAGACAATGGTCGTGGGATACCCACAGACGTTCACCCAGAAGATGAAGAGGGCCGCTCTACGCCGGAAATTGTAATGACAGTACTACACGCCGGTGGAAAATTTGATAGTAATTCTTACAAGATCTCAGGTGGTCTTCATGGCGTCGGTGTGTCTGTCGTTAATGCCCTTTCAACAAAGTTAACACTCACAATATGTCGAGATGGGTTCGAACACGAAATGTCTTTCTCAGACGGCGCGCCCGATAGTCCGCTAAAACAAATTGGTACGAGTCAAAAAACCGGAACAAAAATCTATTTTTTAGCAAGTACTGAGGTTTTTGGAAGCGTTGAATTTCATTATGAAATTTTAGCCAAACGACTGAGGGAACTCTCGTTTTTAAATAATGGGGTAAAAATTAAACTTAATGATGAAAAAACCGGAAGAAACGAACTGTTTAGTTATGAGGGCGGCGTAAGTGGTTTTGTGGAATACATCAATAAAAACAAAAGCGTGTTACATAAAAATATTTTTCATACAAGTTTCGAGGCAGATGGTATTACTGCGGAAGCATCAATTCAATGGAATGATTCCTACCAAGAACAAGTTTTATGTTTCACTAATAACATCCCACAACGAGATGGAGGCACACATTTAGCCGCCCTGAAAACCGCCATGACGAGGACGCTGAACCAATATATTGAAGCTAACGACTTCGCAAAAAAAGCAAAAGTAGAAACAACAGGAGAAGACATGAGAGAGGGTATAACCTGTGTGCTCTCTGTTAAAATACCTGATCCAAAATTCTCGTCACAAACAAAAGACAAGCTGGTGTCACCAGAATGTAGACCCGTTGTAGAGAAAGCAATTTCTCAAGGACTAACAGATTGGTTATTAGAAAATCCAGTTGAAGCCAAAACCGTAGTAGGAAAAATTGTTGATTCGGCAAGAGCGCGAGAAGCAGCACGAAAAGCGCGAGAATTGACGCGAAGAAAAGGGATTTTAGATGGCCTCGGGTTACCTGGCAAATTAGCAGATTGTCAGGAAAAAGATCCGGCACTCTCAGAAATTTATTTGGTCGAGGGCGATTCGGCTGGCGGCTCCGCAAAACAGGGTAGAGATCGTAAGTTTCAGGCGATATTACCGCTCAAGGGAAAAATATTAAATGTAGAAAAAGCAAGATTCGAGAAATTAATATCGTCTACAGAAATAACCTCATTAATTACTGCCTTGGGTACGGGAATTGGAAAAGACGACTACGATCCGAGTAAGCTTCGATACCACCGCATTATCATCATGACTGATGCTGATGTTGACGGGTCACACATTAGAACGTTGTTGTTGACCTTTTTCTATCGACAAATGCCGGAACTGGTAGAGGGTGGCCACATCTATATCGCGCAACCCCCGTTATATAAAGTAAAGCTAGGCAAGAATGAACAATATTTAAAAGACGACCCAGAACTTAAAGACTACACCTTAACAGTAGCGCTCAAAGATGCTGAAGTTATTGGCAAAGACGGTGAAACTATTTCTATAGAGGCAATCGCGGAAATTGCTCGATCTTATATTGCAGCGGAAGCGATCGTAGACCGACTGAGTTACAGATATGATCGAACAATGCTAGACGCGGTGCTTAATGGTCTAGAAATTCATCTGGGGAGCGCTGAAGAGGCCACAGAAACTATAAATAAAATATCCGGGTCGCTTCAGGGCCAACGTGTAGAGTTAGTCGATAACTCAATATTAGAAGAGGGTGGTCTACCGAATTACTCCATTAAAATTGTCCGCCTTACTCATGGCAATGAATATGAAACGTTAATAGATGAAGACTTTGTTTCAAGTGGAGAATATCGGCAGTTGGTCTCCACATCAAAACTTACCGCAGATCTTTTTACAGAAGGAACAATTGTCCGAAGAAAAGAGCGGGAACATATAGCAAACAGCTTTAAAGAAGTTTTAGATTGGTTGCTTGAGGACGCAAAACGAAATATAGGTGTGCAGCGTTATAAAGGTTTGGGAGAAATGAATCCAGATCAGTTATGGGAAACAACAATGGACCCCTCAGCTCGAATTTTACTAAAAACCAGAGTAGAGGATGCTATAGCAGCAGATGCTATTTTTACGACGTTAATGGGCGATTTGGTTGAGCCCAGAAGGGCGTTTATTGAGGCTAACGCCCTGCGCGCTAGAAATCTAGACGTTTAGGGTTTCTTCGCTGCTGGTTTCTTCGCTGCTGGTTTCTTCGTTGCTGGTTTCTTCGCTGCTGGTTTCTTCGCTGCTGGTTTCTTCGCTGCTGGTTTCTTCGCTGCTGGTTTCTTCGCTGCTGGTTTCTTCGCTGTAGCTTTTTTGGTTGCTTTTTGCGGCGACTTTTCCAGTTTCTGGTTGATTAATATAACCGCTTCGTCAAGCGTGATGGTATCCGGGTCTAGGTCTTTTGGAATGGTCGCATTGACAGAACCATATTTGACGTATGGCCCATAACGGCCACTTCTAACCGAGATAGGCTTTTTGTCGGTCGGGTGATCACCTAATGCTCTTCCGCTAGATGTTCCTTTTTGCGCGAGAAGCTCGACCGCTCTGTCTAAGGCAACATCGTAAACGCTGTCAGTCTTGGGTATCGATTTGAAGCCGCCATCATGCTTTAGATAAGGCCCGAAACGCCCGATATTTGCCTCTACAGGCTTCTGTGTTTCGGGATGCAGTCCGATATTTCTTGGCAGGCTTAGTGCCTTGAGTGCCGTTGCAAAAGCCTCCTCGCTAGCCTCAAAAGGAAAGGGAGCATCTTTTGGCCAAGTACCGCGCTTAGGTTTCTTTTCCTTTGATCCTTGGGGAGGCGTTTCTCCAATTTGTACGTATGGCCCGTAAGGCCCGCTTAGCAGGAAAATAGATTTTGAAGAGTCTGGGTCTTGGCCAAGCAAAAGAGGTTCTTTTTGAATCGGTCCCGTGCCGAATGGTTCCGTGAAGTCACATTTTGGATAACCGCTACAACCGACAAAGAGTCCTCTCGAGCTGTTCTGAAGAAGAACAGGACTAGAGCATTTTGGGCAGTCTTCAGGTTTTTTATTTTCGACCCAATCCGTCGTTGTAATTTGTCTTGAAAATTCTTTCCAGGCGCGAATCGGATTTTCAGCCCCGGGTAGCGGAATACCTCTGCTTGCTCCAGACTTCATTTCAATCTGTTCGGAGAAAGATTTCCAAAATTTGCCTATGACTTTGACCCAATCAAGTTTTCCGTTAGAGACCTCGTCTAATTCAGCTTCGAGATCAGCCGTAAAACTATAATCTAAATAAGTATCGAAATGAGTAGTTAAAAAATTATTAACAATGCGTCCGACATCTGTGGGGATAAATCGTTTTTTGTCTAAAACAGCATAACCTCTCTCTACAAGGGTCGAGATGATATTCGCATAAGTTGACGGCCTGCCAATACCGTATTCTTCCAGTATTTTGACTATACTGGCTTCAGAATAACGTGGTGGTGGCTGGGTAAAGTGTTGTTCGCCAAAAATATCTTCTATGGACAGCACATCCTTTTCGGAAAGCTCGGGTAGCTTAGATTCGCTTTCAACCACAGCGTCGTCTGCGCCCTCTAGATAAACCGACATAAATCCAGGGAAAACCAATATTTGCCCATTTGCACGGAATAGGGTTCCAGTTGGTTTTGTTTCTAAGTCAACGCTTGTTGTGTCAAATTTAGCCGCCGCCATTTGTGAGGCGACGGTTCGTTTCCAAATCATTTCATAAAGGGCTGCTTGATCGGGGCGAAGAAATGGTTTTAAAGATTCTGGCGTACGACTGATTGATGTCGGACGTATTGCCTCATGAGCTTCTTGAGCATTTTTTGATTTTGTCTTGTAGACAACAGGTTTTGCTGGAAGGTAATCGGCCGAAAAATTGGTAGAGACGTATTTTCTGATGTCATTGATCGCCTCGCCCGATAGTGCCATTGAGTCTGTACGCATATAGGTGATTAGGCCTTCAATAGACCCGCCGATACCGATACCTTCGTAGAGCTGCTGTGCGGCACTCATGGTAGATCTAGCCGTTAGCCCGAGCTTCCGCACTGCTTCTTGTTGTAGTGTCGATGTCGTGAAAGGTGCAGCAGGGGATCGTGACCGAGGTTTACGAGAAATTCTAGAAACCGTCAATACGTTGTTTGAATTATTTCTTATTTCTTCGATTATCGCCAGCTGTTCATTTTCCGTTCGGAACGAAAACTGTTCGACCTTTGTATCTTTAAAGCTTGCTAGTTTTGCTTCAAAGGATTGTTTTCCCTTGGCTGTTTTGAGGTGGATAGACCAATATTCTTCATTATCGAATTGTTCTATTTCTTGTTCTCGCTCAACAATTAGGCGCAGAGCTGGACTTTGCACTCTGCCGGCGGACAAGTTTCTCGCGATTTTTCGCCATAAAATTGGAGATAAATTAAATCCGACTAGGTGGTCTAGCGCTCGTCTGGCTTGTTGCGCATTGACTAGCGGCATCGCAATATCTCGGGGCTTGTTGATGGCCTCTTGTACGGCAGATTCTGTTATTTCATAGAAGACGACTCGTTTAAGATTCTTGCCTTTTAGCAGTTTCTTACTGTGAAGTATTTCCGCAAGATGCCAAGCTATCGCCTCTCCCTCTCTATCGGGATCGGTCGCCAGAAAAATGGTATCTGCCTGTTTAACGGCTTTTGTGATCGCATCGAGGTGTTTTTTGTTTCGAGCGACCAGTTCGTAATCAAGCGTGAAGCCATTATCTGTGTTGACAGCTCCTTCTTTGGCCCGAAGGTCTCTGACGTGGCCATAAGATGCGAGGATGTCAAACGTGTCTCCCAAATACTTTTTAAGAGTGCTTGCTTTCGATGGAGATTCGACTATTAGGAGATTTTGAGCCATGATTTACCGATGAGATTTTGGCAGGATCATACAAGAGTTAACGGTTTACGCCAACTTGATAGCATTTATTGCAGGCTGGATTCGTCTCGAGCAGCCAATAGTTCTAGCATCATACCGTCTATGGATTCTTGTTCGTGCCACAAGGCGAGCAATACGATCAGTTTGATTTCATCAACCCCTACTTGGGCCTCGGATAGGGCAATGACCCGCTCAATGATTATTTCTCGCTGACTTGCCGTAATTAGGTGGGATTCGACTAAAAACGTTAAGAATCCGCGCGCTTTTGTTGAAAGTCCGTGAATTTCCTCGGGAGAAAAAACCCGAAACCCGTCAATTGTTTCTAGGCTTCCTCGATAGGCATTAGGATCCTCAAAAGAGCTAAACCCACGTAGCCATCCTAGAACTTCGGAGATATCTTCATCTTCGAAGCCAGCATCAGACAGTTTTCGAGAGATTGTTTCGTTATCTGGAAGCGTGCCGTGCGGGAAAAAATTCTCGACGAGATAAAATAGTATGTCGAACATATGAATCCTTAGTTGTTGGATCGTTTAGGAAGTTCCCACTGATCGGACCTAAACGATATCTTCAGCTGTCGTTAAGAGGATGTCCTATCGTAAACTTAGAGTCAATATGTAGGGAAAAAATAAACCCAGATTTAAATTGGTCGGATACAAACTTTTGGATTTAAACTTAAATAGAATCTAATCACAGTAACGATTTTGTTAAAATATCGAGTTAGAAGCGTACCTTTTATTATTAAAACAATTCACGAAATAAATGAGCATTTTGAACATATTGCAATATCCTGATGAAAGACTGCACATCCCAGCAAAACCAGTAACTGCTGTTGGAGATAAGATCCGTCACCTCGTCGAAGACATGGCTGAAACCATGTATGCTGCGTCGGGCATCGGGCTCGCTGCTACTCAAGTTAATGTGCAAGAGCGAGTTATTGTGATTGATATTTCTGAAGCAAGAGACGAACTCTTGGTCTTAATAAACCCAGAAATTCGATCGAAAGAGGGTGCTATTATTTTTGAAGAAGGCTGTTTGAGCGTCCCTGGTATTTTTGATCGAATAGAGCGGTCAGAGTGGGTCGAACTTCGAGCTTTAGACAAAGCAGGAAAAGAATTTGATTTAGAGGCTGATGGGATGCTTGCGGTCTGTATTCAACATGAAATCGACCACTTAGATGGGAAGGTTTTTGTTGAATATTTGTCTCGACTTAAGCAAGAGCGGATTATTAAAAAGTTAAGAAAGCAGCAAAAAGGCCTCGACCACCAAGAGTTGACATGAATATCATTTTTGCAGGCACACCTGCATTCTCGGCGGTCAGTCTCAAAGCCCTTATAGCAAGCGGACATAAAATACCTTTAGTCATAACGCAACCCGACCGTCGCGCCGGGCGCGGCATGTCAATGACGCCTAGCGAGGTCAAAAAAACTGCCATTGGTCTGGGTATCGAAGCGTATCAGCCCGCGAATTTAAAATCTCCAGGAGTGCTTGATAGGGTTCGGCAGACGCGTGCGGACTTAATGATTGTTGTGGCATTTGGACAGATTGTGCCAAAAGAAATCCTTATCGCTTTCCCCTTTGGGTGCATTAATGTGCACGCATCATTGTTGCCGCGGTGGAGAGGGGCCGCACCGATTCAGCGAGCGATCATGGCTGGGGATAAAGAAACCGGCGTCTGTATCATGCAAATGGAGGAGGGTCTAGATACTGGGCCTGTCTTTTGTGAACGCCGCATCCCGATCGTGGCTAATGATACCGCTAAGTCATTACACAACACCCTGGCGGACCTTGGCGCCGAGGCTCTCATCCACACGCTGTCTGATTTGGATGGCCGCATACCGGTCGTTCAACAGGCGGGCTCCCATGTTACGTATGCACACAAAATAAATAATGATGACGCTTTGATCGATTGGACGGCCACTAGTTCAGAAATAGACCGATTGGTGCGGGCTATGGATCCAGTGCCGGGCGCGCATACTTTTTGGGGAGAGAGTCGAATTAAAATTTGGGAAACTATAGCTCTAGATCAAAGAAACTCACAAAGTGAACCAGGTACAGTGATTGAGCTAGCGCAAGATGGATTTGTTGTTGCCTGCAAGAGAGGAGCGCTAAAAGTCCGCGTGATTCAAAGGCCGGGCGGAAAAAAATCATCAGCGGCCGAATATGCCAGAGCCTTTGGCTTGAAGGTTGGTCATGAATTTAAATAACTTTGAATCATGATTGATATTCAACTTGTCGCTCAGGCGTGTGTCACAAGGGTCAAGTTGGGCCAAAGTCTCAAGACGGTTTTCCCTCAAGAAATGGGGAAAATAAGTTCACGGGGCGACCAAGCGGCGGTAAAAAATACGGTTTACGGTGCCCTGCGCTACTTAGGTTATCTTGAGTTTTCACTTGATCAACTGGTTACGAAGAGGCCAAATGGTCTTGTGAATTTGCTCCTCGTTGCGATTTATCTGATTGAATTCACCCGAGCGGCTGATCATGCGGTGGTGAATGCCTCCGTTTCCGCGGCGAAGCAACTGGGATTTACAAAGCTGTCAGGTTTAGTCAACGGCGTTCTTCGTAATTATCTCAGGCAATGTGGGGATATTAGAGCGGCTGCTGCTAAAAATGATGCCGCAAGCTTGCAGCACCAAGCGTGGTGGATAGAAAAGTTGCGTCGAGAATATCCTGACCAAGCGGCAATGATCTTTGCATCCAGCTTGCAACACCCGAACCTAGCGCTTCGAGTGAATACGCGTCGTATTTCACTAGAGCAATATTTGAAAACATTAGAACAGCAACAAGTGAGCTGGCGGCTACCAGAAAACATTACTGCAAACGCGGCAGTAATTTTAAATGAGCCCGTTTCGGTACATCAGATACCAGGATTTTTTGATGGATTAGTGTCTGTTCAGGACGTGGGCGCTCAAACAACAGCAAGCCGATTAGATTTACAACCAGGACACAAGGTGCTTGATGCGTGCTCGGCGCCAGGAGGAAAGGCATGTCATATACTTGAGTTAGAGGACGTACATCTAACGGCGCTCGATAAAGATGCGACAAGGTTGTTGAGAGTAGAAGAGAACTTACTCAGACTTGATTTGACTGCCAAGACACAAGTGGCCGATGCGACCAATATAGAAAGTTGGTGGGATGCTGAGGTTTATGATCGGGTTTTGTTGGATGCTCCTTGCAGCGCCTCCGGAGTCGTGCGCCGACATCCGGACGTCAAGTGGCTGAGAAGAGAAACAGACATAGATAGTTTTGTTCGCCAACAACGTGCATTGATGCGCGCAGCCTGGAAGGTTTTGGCTAAGGGTGGTAAATTGTTGTACACAACATGCTCGATCTTTCCCGAGGAAAATGAAAAACAAGTGCGATGGTTTTTGAACGAGCAGACAGACGCAAAGATCGACGCTGAATATGAAGCGCATAATGGCCACTTGATTTTGCCAAACGATAGTCATGATGGATTTTTTCACGTACTTTTTGAAAAGAAATAATTGGATCGCAGTAGTTCTGCGATTAGCTATTATTTATTCGTGTACGACGAGCGCTTTTGCGGAAGGAATCATTGTGCAGTCCGTCAAGCTGCAGCAAAACGACGCCACATTTTCTTTGGACGCCACCTTCAATATAGATCTAAGTCCGATTATTCAGGACGCTCTTCATAAAGGAATCGCGCTACCGTTTGTTCTTGATTTTAATGTCATGCGACAAAGGTGGAATATTTGGGACCAAACAGTGGTGGAGGCGTCTTTACCGTATCGGCTTTCGTATAATGTACTTACTCGTCAATATCATATACGGGATAAATTGAGGGGGCGGGACAAAAACTTTGACACATTAGAACAAGTGCTCACTGCCGCGGGAATCATTATGGATTTGGCGGTGTTTAATGCGGAGCAGCTGATGCCTGAGGTCGAGTATGAGGCCCAGGTTCGATTGAGGTTAGAGGCTGGCGCTCTTCCCAGTGCGCTACAGCTAGAAGCTTTGGAATCAGATAAGTGGGAAGTCTCGTCGCCCTGGTATCGCTGGGTTATGGATTGATGAAATTAACCCGCATCAAAAAGCTTAAAAAAACGACTCTAAGTGTGATTGTTGCGGTTTCGCTTTGTTTTGGTTTTTATCTTCTATATCTACTGTCGACACAAATCACGACAACCAGTGATGTTTTTAATGAGCTGCCTATTCTCCTCGGGGTTGGAGTGGGGCTTATCGTTGTCCTGATGATTTTAGTGGGCGCCCAAGTCTTGGTGACCATCAGGCGTTATAGAGCAGGTGTGTTTGGATCTAAGTTGACAGTGCGGTTGATACTCGTATTTGTAATGGTCTCTGTGGTTCCAGGCGCGGTTATGTATGGTATTTCGGTTCAGTTTTTAGCGGGCACCATTGAGACTTGGTTTGATATACGGGTAGACAGCGCACTCGAGGGGGGACTAAATCTTGGGCGGGCAAATCTAGAAAATGGTTTAGGAGAGCTGCAAAGAAAGGCGGACTCTATGGCAGTCAGCCTTTCATATCAAAATACCGCTACGCAAGTAGCCTCAATTGACAGTCTTAGAGATCAAGCGGCCA
>Ga0209711_10004188_pt1 | contig 11832 bp, 8 predicted proteins | sample ArcticOcean_MG_C_7_FD_187441 | JGI IMG/M metagenome (GOLD analysis project Ga0209711, IMG submission 187441) | Marine microbial communities from western Arctic Ocean - ArcticOcean_MG_CB11_88 (SPAdes) (version 2) | ecosystem: Environmental > Aquatic > Marine > Oceanic | place: Arctic Ocean... | reverse complement strand
GGTGGAGGGCTGGTGGTCTGTCGGTCTCTGGCTGTCGTCCGGGTCTCCCCCGGTTCCGGGACAGGGCTGGTTCTGGGGCCGGGGGGTCCTCCCGGGTTCGTCGGTCTGTCCGGGTCCCGACCGACGAACCCCCGTGCGCGGGTCTCCGACCGACGAACCCGGGCGGACCCCCCGGCCCCAGAACCGACCGGGCGACAGGTCCGAGACCGACGGTCCGAGACCGCCAGAAAACCACCCCCCCCCATCCCAGACCCATGCTCTTCTCCCTGCAGTACGCGACCCCCTGGTGGACCCCCGCCGGAGAGCGGAAGTGCCGCGAAAGGGTCGCGCGAGACAGGTGGGAAAACGCAACAATGCGCACCCTGATCGAGAACCCGCTCGCCGGCGACCTCCTGGATGGCGAACAGCAGGCGATCGCCCTCGCGCTGGAGCAGGCAAACCACGACATCAGCGTCGGCAATCCCCGTCTCCACCCTCGGAACAGGCAGGAAGAGCACCTGATGAAATCCATGGTGATGAGGGACGTGATGAACGCCCTCCCCGGAAAGCGCTTGGCGGTCGTGCAGCCCGAGGAGCAGGTCTACCTGCTCCTGGAAATAGAAAGGGACATCGCGGCGGCTCACGAGAAGTTTCTCGCCCGCCAGCGCAAGGCGCAGGCTCGCCGCCTCTGGAAGAAGGCCGCGTGCGCGGCGTGGATGCTTGTTGAGTTTCGGGCGTCGGTGGAGCGCTCTGTCGCCCCCGGGGGCGCCGCGGCGAAGCGCGTGCGCGAGCACTTTGAGGAGTGCGCGAAACTGCAGCGTTAGTTGCGGCCCGTCTACCGTGGGTGCGGGGACCGTCGGTGTTTCAACTTGTCTGACCGACGGTCGGGTTCTTCAAAAATTCCTTTTCTCGCCAAAGGCGGAGTGGAGGTTTTGCTCTGGGCACCAAAAATGAGAAGCTGATTTGTTGCTGCAACAACAATGACAACATTGCGAGAGGCGGTCAAAGTGGATGTCCATCTCGCCGGAATCACACAGGACAGCGACTGGATCACTGTCACAACGAGCGTGGTCACATGCCTTGAGACAGATGCCAAGCCACAGGGTGAATGCCAAGCACCACATGAGGCCGGTTGACTTTCGCGACGCTTCGCACCTTTGACGGGTTAGAGTCAGGGGCCCCAACCCGAAAATTCCTGTTCACAAGGCTAGATCCGGCCATCGCGAGTTCACGCCGCGTGCTGCCGCTTGCAGGATCGGGCGAACCCGTCCTGCTCGTGGCGGATCAGCCACCCGTCCGCCTGCGCCGCCACCCGCGCGGCGCTCTCCTGCCGGTGGCGCGCGAGCAGGAAGCGACAGATCCGGGGCAGCCGGGCGAGCGCGCTTGCCTCGCGGGCCGCGCGCGCCAGGAAGGGGTCCGCCCGCAGCGCCTCCGACGCGAGGCGCAGAGCGTACCCGTCCTGCCTCACCGCCGAGAGCACGACCTGCGGGTCCGCCTGCAGCGCCTGCGACGCGAAGCGCAGTGCCCGTCCGCACTGCCTCACCGCCACGAGCACGACCTCCCTGTCCGCCCGCAGCGCCTTCGACGCGTGGCGCAGTGCGTGCCAATCCTCCCTCACTGCCGCGAGCACGACCTCCGTGTCCGCCCGCAGCGCCTCCGACGCGTACTGCAGCACGCACCCGTTCTGCCTCAGCGCCGCGAGCGCGACCTCCCTGTCCGCCCGCAGCGCCACCGACGCGTCGTACAGCGCGCACCCGTTCTGCCTCACCGCCGCGAGCACGACCTCCCTGTCCGCCCGCAGCGCCATCGACGCGTACCGCAGTGCCCGCCCGTTCTGCCTCACCGCCGCGAGCGCGACCTCCGGGTCCGCCCGCAGCGCCTCCGACGCTTCGAACAGTGCGCGCCCGTTCTTCCCCACCGCCGCGAGCGCAGCCTCTCTCGTCGAGCCGAGCATCCGTGTGCGGTGTAAGTATGTGCGTGTGTGCGCGTGTGTCGCCAGCCTTGGTCTCTGGCCCCCGACCGCCGACCGCCTTCTGGGGCCGAGGATGCGGCTAAATTTGCAGTTGTTCCCAGGCTTAGGAAGCGGAAGAGGCCATGCTGCCGCGCCTCTGCCTGCCAGTCGGAGTCACACACGAGGACTACGCGGCCGCCGCCATCGCGCTTGCGCAGATCAAGAAGGACCTCGTCCTAGACAACGAAAAAAAGAAGAGTGACATCGATAAGGAACTGGCCGGAAGCCTCGCCTACCACGAGGACCCAGTTGACGAAACGCAGTGCGCGATCTGCTTCGACTCCATCCTGCGTGGGGTTGGGGACGAATTCCTCGGCGACTTCATGAGTGCGAAAGACGATCTGGAGGGAAGCAAGCTGCGACTGGAGACGGAGAGGCTCACCTGCGGCCACATTTTCCACGTGAACTGCATCTCCGAACACGTGATGATGGACGGGAAGGCATGCCCGTCATGCAGAAAAGTCCTGAGCGATGAGGATCTCGCAAGCTTGGAGAACGCGAGGGGCCTCGAAGCGCTGCGGAAAACGCGCTCGCCGCCGGACGATGACAGCGATCTGATGTGGCTCCTCGATCTGATGCCGCCAACGGTCCGGCGGGAGAACAACCCCGACCCGTTTGTTTTTCCTCCACAATAAACCGCGCTCATGTTTTAAGCAAAGTCGAAAAAACCACTTTTCCCTCAGAAGTCTTTCCTGCACACGGGTGCCGCCTCGCATTGAGCATGGCGGCGGCCACTGCGCGGACCAAAACCATCCCGGTGGCAGAGGTGACGGCCCTCAGCCTTTGCAGCGCTGGGGAGGCACCGGCAAAGACCGAGAGGCCGCCCATGACCGCGAAGGCAAGCATCAGGGCGATCAGGGTGTCTGATCGGTAACGGATCACGCGCCAAAGCGCAAAGAATCCATCGAGTATCACGACGATGTACACAAAAGCTTCGTGCAGCGAAAAGGGCTGAGTCTCACACGAGTCGCCGACGCACACATCAGTCACCGACGTGAAGACCCAGCCGGGCATGCTGTTGTTGGAGGTCAGTACCATTCCGACTACAAAGGGGAAGGTCAGCAGGGAGAGAACGCTGCGCGCGGGGGTGACGACGTAGACCTCAACGAGGATGGAGGAGGTGTACAAGGTGATGAATGTAGATGCCCTGAAGGCAAACTCGTCTGAAAAGCAGAAACAGAAGTAGCTGTGTGGACAGCCCGCAATCACCGAGACGACGGCGACGACCTGAAGAGTCACCAGAAGCGCGGCTGCTTCGTAGGTCTTCATGTGTCGTCTACTGGATCAGCACAAGATTCAGAAAATCCCACGGCCCGCCCACGCAAAGCAGATCTGCCACCCGTGTGTGAGGCGATCTGGATCCTCGTGCAGCCCTTCCCCGTTGACGTCGAGTAACCCCCATGGCGAAGAAGGTGCGGTCGTGCTTGGTAACCCAGGCTGTGCGTCGGATCTGCTCTTTTTGCCGGGGGCGGCGCAAATTATTCAAATATATTCCATTCACATTCACACCTACATTCTAGCACGCTTCGAGCTGGGCAACGCCATCTCCCAGTGAGCGCCGCTGGTACTGCCGCAAGCGCGGTCGTCAGCGTGCGCCTCGTCCGCCGCCTTTGAAAGCATCAGGTCTTGACCGTCAATACGGCTGCCGTGGCGGTCAATCGCGAACACAGCGGCCCATTCGGGCGAAAGCAGCCGGTTCTCAATGGAATGGCTGGTGACGCCGAGCGTGCACTCCACGATGCTTTTAAAGACCGAGTCAGACGCGTCAGACCACAGACCGCTTTCGACGCCGAGCACAAAGGCGTTCTTGAACCAATTTGAAAAGCTCATTGAGTTCCCGGGGACCGGCAGAGCGGCGCGTTTGCGGCGGCCCTTGATCTCGTCCATGACTTCAATGCTGTCCTCCGCCAGCTCCCTGGCCGCGATGGCGCTCGCCGCAGAAACCGCGTCTTCGATCTCGGACCGCGTCGGCGGCGGTTGCTCGAATGCTTCCGTGTTTGCAGATCCATTGCAGGTCCATCGCACGGTCAGCAGGTCGGAAACTCGATCGGCTCGTGGGAAGCGAGTTTGAAAGCGCGGCACGGCAGTGCCCGCCTGAACCCCGAGCTGAACCAGTTGCTCGTCGGGGTCAAACGTGATCCGGCGGATCGCCTTCGTGGTTAGGAAGATCTGCAGCGCGTCGTAGTGGAGCGGCACGCTGTGAAGCTCCTTGTTCTGAACGTGGATGGCTTGGTCAAGATCGGACCGCTCCGGCGCGTTCACCGGCGACGAGTCATTGGCCACGGCGGCGCCACGGTCGGAATTGCCGGAGAGAGAAAGATTGTAGTAGTCGCAGCGCAGGCCGCGGTGCATCATGTTCGCCAGTGCCACCTCGACGAAGAGTGTCTGGAACCGAACCAGGTAGTCCGTGTTGAAGAGCAGGGTGTTGTCGCTGTTCATTTTGATCACCTTGCTGCGCTCCACCCGCGTCGAATACAGGGGCGCCAGGGCGGGGAGCCTGCCGCGGTTTACCAAGGCCTCCAGGCGCCTGCCGAACACGAAGCCCCCGTCGCGCGCGTGCCGGCCGAAGTGGGTGTAGTCCGCGAGTCGTCCAAACATGTCTTCCTTCTGCCTCGAATCCAGACGGAAAACGGACGCGTCCCGTGGGCGGATCCACTGGAACAACTCTGCCGCGTCGGAGAGCACAGGCTCCCCCTCGACGACGCTCGAGGCATCGGAAGCCTTCGTCATCGCGTCCTCGTACTTTCCGAATTGCCCCGCGTTGCGGGGCTGTCGAGCGGAGACCTCCCAGAGAGAGAGCTGATGAATGCAATCGCGTAGTATGTTCGGAGTGATCCCGAACACCTTCAGGGCGTGGCAGCCGTTTGCCTCGGCGTGGCGCAGCACCGCCATCGTCGCCTCCATCCACCTCCGCGCCTGGTCCGGCGGGCTGGTGACTACCGCCGCCCTCCAGGAGGGGTCGATCGCCGCCGCGGTCGGGTTCTTGTTGGACTTTTGCCATTGCTCGAAGTGCCAGTTGCCCAGCTCTACGCCGAACTTCGGATCGAGCTGAAGGGCGTTGACCGCCTTTCCCGTGCTCCAGGACGCCAGACTCAGTGGATTGTATCCGACGGCAATCAGGTCGAACGGGTTTGGGAACAGAAAGCCCTCCATCTCTTCGCGCGTCATCCTCCGGACTCGCCCCAGCCTCGGGTCGAAGAAGTGAGGCAATTCCTCGTCCGGGGCGGAGGCCCACGCGCGGCGGATGTTCTCGATGATGGTCCCGCTGTCGTTGCCTTCGTTCTTCATTCCGCGCCGCAAGGCGCCGATGCGGGCAATGCGCTGCATCTCCATGAGATGCACCCTGCCGTCCACGTCGCCGAGGGTGGGGTTTCTGGCCGTGAAAAACGGATACTGCACGCCGCCCTCCTCGTCGAAGGGCTCCTCCGGCTGTCCGTCCACGTCCTCGTCGGTCGGACCCGGGAAGTCCCCCGCGCTCGGCGGCGGAGCGCCCGGAGTGTCGTTCACCCAGGTCTGGAAGTCGCGCAGGTCCGCCTTGATGCCGACGCTCTCCGCCACGCCGTGCAGCACCCAGAAGAAGTGCGCTGAGGTGCGCTCGGAGTAGTCCAGGGACGCGGACCACGCGGCCACGATTTCGTGGGGGGTCGGCATCGCGGCGCGGCGGGTGCAGGGCTCGATCTGCTGCTCGTCCCAGATGGCGAGGTGGCCGCGGATGCCGTTCGCGGGCGTCGGCTCGTCGGGGTCGACGACCAGATCCGGCATCATGAAGTCGAAGTTGGCGGCCGACTGCTTGCAGAAGAACACCTCGGCCACGGCGGCCTCCGCGCAGATGAGACGCAGCGTCTGGTCCCGCTTGGTCTCCTTGCGACTGTCCGGTCGCTCCATCCCAAACTCGTGCACGAGCATCGCATCAAAGTTGCGGAACATGATGTTCGCGTGCTCCGTCTTGGTCGAGAGGTGCGAGATGGGGACCGTGTAGGAGAGCACCTTCTTGATGAGGCCGACCATGACGCGGAAGGCGGCGATCGGGAGAGCGTTCTTGGTGGATACAATCGAGTCCTCAAACTCTTTTTCGTTGGCGTGGCCCTCGTCCTCGGACAGTGGCTGCGAGGAGAAGCAGACCTGCACGTGGCAGCGGTTGTACAGGGCCTGTTTGGAGGTGGACGGCTCCTGGTCAGACGGGTTCAGGAGCGGCCCCTCGTTGTTGGGCACGATGTGGGTCTCGCTTCTGATCTGGTACATCGACACCGTCTTGAAGTCCTCGACCCCGTCCGACGTGGTGCACCGCACGGACCGCGCGTGGTTAGTCACGTTGTCGGACACGATCTGCTTGGCCAGGTCCTCCATGTCCCTGTCGGAGAAGAGCTTGGGCACCTCGTCGTACAGGCGCGCAAAGGCGCAGTACGGGTTCCAGCCCGCGTTGAGGCCCTCCTTCTCGGAGCGCGAGCCGGCCTTCTGGAAGCAGCCGTCGGGCATCAGCTTGGACATACGAGACCCGCGCATGCTCTTGCCGATGCCGGGCCCGCCGGGGAGCACCAGACAGGTGGAGAAGCCGAAGAGGGTCTCGAAGACCTGCGAGTAGATCTCCAGACAGATGCGCACCTCCCTGCCGTCGATCTTCAGGATCCCCGAGAAGAGCGCCGAGATGAACCGTCTGTACATGGACCACGCGTTCTTCCTGGCGGGGGGGTCGGTGTCCTCTTTGGGATCGAGGCTCTGGTCGGTCCCCATTCCGAAGGCGATGTTGGCCGTGCCGGCGGCCGATCGGGGGTCGGACGGGTCCATGCGGTAAACGCCCTTTGTGAGCAGCTCTCCAAAGCTCCTGATGTCCTTGATGAGCGCGTCGTGCGAAGAGAGGATCCCGGGGGGCACGTCCGCGCGCTCGCGACGGGAAACGAAGACGCGAGACATCATGGAGATCCCGAACGAGTTCAGGCCCTTGAACACGGAGGCCACCGTGTGGTCTCGCACCCGCTGAAGCTGCATGATGTGCTCTCTGTTGGCCGCGTAGCCGGCCTTCTTCAGCTTCTGGATCTCCGTGTTTTTCTCCGCCGAGAAGTTTCCCAGGAAGGTCATCCCGCGCTTGACTTTCTCCGCCACGACCACGATCGCCTCCCGGGGGCGCTTGCCGGCCTCTGTGACGTTGTCGCCCTTCAGCCGAACCTTTTCGGCCGCGGAGAGGTCGATGGAGGAGTTGCTGATCAGGTAGGTGGCTTCCATGAGGCGCGCCATCTCCGAGGTGGACGCGTTTCCACCGATCATGCGGAAGAAGCCGCGCTCGACGATGTCCTCGTACTTGCTCCACTCGCTCATCCCGTGTTGCCGCACGCCCGCGAGGTCGACGCGATCGACGAGCTCGGGGTCGGTCTGGTAGGTCCTTGAGAAGAAAAACTTGAGGACCGCCTCGTTCGGCTTGGTGGCGCTCGTGAGCTCGATGGGCAACGGAACGGACATCAGGCTCCGAACGGCGGCGTGGCTGGAGAAGAAGATCTCGCCCGCGTCGCAGGCATCCGGGGGGAAGCAGAGCGATCCGTCGTCCGGAAAGTAGTTCTCGCGCAGGCACTGGGACGGGTCTGGACGGTCGGGATCGTCGGGCGAGGACAGCATCCCGGCGGTGAGCGGGAAGCCACGGCGGGGGCTGAGTGCAAACTCGGGCCCGAGCTTGTGCAGGCCGCCGAGGGTCTCGTGCTTGGAGAGCGGCTTGTTCATGTCCGAGTTGACGATCTCCGCCTGGAAGTTTTCAAACAGTGGCGAGGCGCTGTCTTTGCCCGCGTAGAGGTAGTACATCTTGCAGATGTCCGCGTTGGTCGTGATCCATCGGTACGAGTTTGGGGCGGACACTTCGAGGTTGGTCTTGTCGTCCATCCTGCGCGACTCCTTTGCAAAGTTGGCCTCGTTCGGCCGGCGCAGCTTGTCCGGCATTGCGTGGTTTGTGGTCTGGTTGAAGGCGTTCAAGTTCTCCTGCATCAGGCTGGACCAGAGCCCCGAGTCGGAGTGCGAGGGGTCCATGACGACCTTCCACACGCGGAGGCCCCAGTAGCCGGTGCGGGCCGCGTTGCGGATGTACTCCAGGAAGAAGGCAAACTGGCGCGCGTGCTCCGACGAGGTTCGGACGACTCCGTTTTCGACTTCCTGGGGAGTGAAGGTGTAGGAGGAGAAGGGGGTGGCCGCCTTGAGCGCCTTTTCGACGTCTTCCTCTTCGGCGCCGTTGTTTCTCATCGCGGCGATCTCCGGCAGGGTTCCGGCGGGGAAGCCTTTGGAGGTGCCGGCGAAGAGCATGGTGAGCATTGAGTACTGGCCGTTGGCGTGGGCGCGCTCGTTTTCGTCCTCCGGCGTGAGCGCGTCGAGCAGGGACTTGGCGTCGGGTTGGAGGTACCTGCGTTTTGGGAGCTCATGAGAAGCGCAGGCGGCGGTGGTGGGTGAGGAGCGCGGGCGCGCGCTTACTTTGCCTTCAGGTTGGCGACGAGCACGCGGTTGGGGAAGACCTTGCCGTTGTGGCTCTTCATCCAGTTCACAAAGTCCTGCCCCGACCCGACGGAGGGCAAGTGCTCGCCCCTCCCGGCGGCTCTCAGGATGGACATGATCCCCGGCTGGTCTTCTTCCTGATCCATTGGCTCCGGCGGATCGGCCGCCATGGTTCGGTCGTGGAGGACCTGAGAGAAAGTCGAGTTCACTTCCTCGTCGTCGGAATCCAGCATGGGTGAGGTGCGCGGGGGCGGTTTGTTCTGCTCATGACCGGCGAGGCGGCCGACCGGACACGATTATAGACAACGACGTATTGCAGGATCAAATTAGAGACCGCAATCTCCGCGGCCGTCGCTCGTGGTGACACATTCCCATGTGCATGCGGTGAAAATTTCCCCCTGTGAAAACACTACACGCCGTCCATCGCCCCACCACCGGCAAACTTTTACCCTTCCCCTTTTTGCGGTTCGTTAATTAGTTGTAATTGACCAGAATCACTTGGTCTTACTCGTGCATGCGGAAGGTGAAACTCACGCGCACGTGGGGGGTCTTGTTCTTTCCGATCTGGTGTCTTCTTCTGGTATCTGGCGGACGACCGCCGGTTCCAGCACACGCGGAACGTGCGCGATCGCGCAACCGTGCTCTGAAGCCGTGCCTCCGCACCGGCTGCGAGTGGACCGGTGCGTGTGGCGCTTGCTGACTAGCACGGCGCTTCCCTCGATCCGTACGGCCGCGCGCCTTGGCACGGGCACGCCCCGGGAAGCGTTGTTCGGGATTGTGGTGGGCCTCCGCTCGCCGCGATCGAGGGGAGCATGGGCCGTGCCTCGATGTGTGTCTGCTGTGTCGGTGGACGCGGTGTTGAGGGCGGGAGAGAGCGCTCGGAAGGCAGGGGAAAAAGTAGTCTATTCAACAATTCTTGAGTTAAACCTCCACTTTCACCCTTTCCTCGGGTTCGTTGACTGATTACACCCGTGCCCAATGTCTCCCCGAAGGAGCCTGCGCGACTCGGGAGGGATTGGCAGCACGCAAGAGATGGTCCACTGAAACTCGGTGGCCGCTTGGTGTGCGTGTAAGACAAGTGGATTCTCCCACCTCGACACAAGTTTGACGTCTTGCAAAAGGGGTTGTCCACTAAATGTGAGCGGAAATGCCATTCTGAACGCGATCCTATCCCAGATCTTGTCACACGTGGTCATCAGGTTGGTGTAAGCCTTTCTTGCATCTCGGGGTCCGTAAGTCGGCAGGGAAACTTTTAGATCCGGGCCGTCGCCTATCTGCTCGAGCTTTGAAAGGTTCCACGACGACGGATTTTTGGTGTGGCCTTCGATCACTCGCGCGACGGCGCGTCGCACGCGTTCGATCACCACTTCGCTTGTTTGAGACTGCAGCGCCGGCTGGTCAGCAGGCGTCGCGCACGTGAACGCGAAGCGGGCCTCTTCGGTCCAAGGAAAGCTGTAACCCACCATGGGTATGTCACCCACTGTTCTTTCGTCGTCCAGAGACACATTGGCTGTCACTACGACGGGCAACGAGGCACCGTCTGCAATAATCTTTACAAGCTCGCTCGGAAGAGTCACACCAACTGCGCCTACGTCCAAAGAGCTCAATACCGGAAGCATGGCGAGCTGCAAGTCGATACTGTAACTCTCTTGCAGCGTTTTATTGAGGGTGTCACCCATTCGGGCTCGTTGACTACTTGGTTTCACTCGTGCATGCGACTGCGCATGAGTAACAAAGTAGTTGATTCAAAAATTCTTGAGTTAAACCTCCACTTTCACCCTTTCCTCCACCGGCGTGGTCGCGCACACGAGACACAGTCCGCCGTACGTGCCCTGATCACCGGCAATGTGGCTCTTGCAGCCACTGCAGACCGTTCCGCAGCTGGCCGGCGACGTGGCGCGGTAGTAGGTGTTCCACTCAGCATCCTCCAGCCTGCGGCCGACTTGAAACTCGTCGATCCGCTTTTGAAGGCGGTCAAAGATCTCGTCGAGCTCCGCCTCGTCATCCGCGAGGGCGTCACTTAGGAAGTTGTCGGTCTTGGCCTCGGCGTTGAGGATGCGCTTGGCGTCCAACACTTTTGACTGAGCATCTTGCATCTTCTCGCAAAACTGGTCCCGGGTGCGCTTGGGCATGGGTTCTGGGGGCTGTGGCTGGCTTTCTGCCGGTCTCGGACCGTCGGTCTCGGACCTGTCGCCCGGCCGGTTCTGGGGCCGGGGGGTCCGCCCGGGTTCGTCGGTCGGGGACCCGCGCACGGGTCCCGCGGAGACCGACAGCACCCGCGCCGCGTTCGTTGATGGGCGTCCGTTCGTCAAACGTGGGATTTCGCAACAGTTTCAGTATTCTTAAATCTACACCCGCCCCGCCGCGGCCGCCTCTGCCTCCAGCGTGTCGCGGTCCCCCAGCCCCGCGGCCACGCACTTGGCGAGCAGGTAGCATGCCCTTTTCTTGTAGTCGTCGCGCTCGCCTTCGGCCTCTATTGCGCGCTTGCTCGCCTTTTTGTCGTCCGCGATGCCCTTCCTTTTGTCGGCCAGTGTCTTCTCGTAGGCCGCCTTCTCGACCTTGGCGAGCGCTTGCACCTCGTCCTCCGCTGCCTCGCTGCCGAGCTCGGCGCGCGCCTTCTCCGCGTAGTAGGTGATGGTGCGGCGTCCGCCGCCCTGGGCGGGCCCCTTTTTCTTTTCCGCGGCCGGCGGCGCGGCCGGCGCGGCCGGCGGCGCGGGCGGCGCGGCCGGCGCGGCCGGCGCGGCCGGCGCGGGCGGCGCGGGCGGCGCGGCCGGCGCGGGCGGCGCCTCCACGCGGACGCCGTCGATCTCGTCAGTGCCCGCCGCGCAGACGGCCTTGTGGACGGCCTCCATCGCGGAGGTCACGCTGTTGCTCACGTGCAGCAGCTGGTCCACCCTCATGGGCGTGAAGGTCCGCGGGTCGTCGACCTCGGCCTCGCAGTTGTAGCAGACGTAGTAGTCCTCCGCGTCGCGCCCCCTGGCGAGAAGGTTGCGCTCCGAGGCGAGGGCGCACATGTTTGTCGGGCACTCCGCGCAGAGTTTGCACCACACGCGGCAGGGGCAGTTGCCCTGCCACGCGCCGCCGTTCTCGAAGGTCAGCTCCACGATGTGTTTCGGGCAGGTGATGGATGCTGCTTTGGAGGCAATGAAGAGGCCGTCGGCGACCGGCTGCGGAAGCACCTGGGCCAGGTCCTCGGCCCAGGACTTCAGCTTGTGGACGGTGAGGCCGAAGGCGCGCTCGTTGGCGGCCTGTGCGCGTGCGTCGAAGGGCATGGGTCCGGGGTGGGGGGGCTCGGGTTTCTGGCGGTCTCGGACCGTCGGTCTCGGCCCTGTCTCCCGGCCGGTTCTGGGGCCGGGGGAGACCCGGACGACAGCCAG
>Ga0209711_10004175_pt1 | contig 11849 bp, 9 predicted proteins | sample ArcticOcean_MG_C_7_FD_187441 | JGI IMG/M metagenome (GOLD analysis project Ga0209711, IMG submission 187441) | Marine microbial communities from western Arctic Ocean - ArcticOcean_MG_CB11_88 (SPAdes) (version 2) | ecosystem: Environmental > Aquatic > Marine > Oceanic | place: Arctic Ocean... | reverse complement strand
GGAGAATTAATTGAACCTATTAACAAATGGACTTGATATAAATCTAGTCTTTCCAGAAATATTCTTATCTCTTTGGTTGCTCATTTTTATTCCCTTAGGAGTCTATTCCGGGGGAGAGAAGCAAAATCGTCAATCATATTTTACAATATTCTCTATACTTGGTTTATTGGGGACATTGTTAATTATTTTAATGGGTGATTATAGAGCTACTAGAGGTTTTTTTGATTTAGTAGTTAATGATAGGTTAGCCGTATTTTTAAAGTCATTAGTAATTTTAGCTGGTATATTAGTCCTAATTATTTCTGAAAAATATAGAACTATGACAAAACTTTACCTTTTTGAATATCCAGTATTAATACTTTTTTCAATTCTTGGTATGTTGGTTATGCTTTCTTCTAATGATTTTATTACTTTATATTTAGGTTTAGAGTTACAATCATTAGCCTTATATGTTTTGGCATCTATAAAAAAAGATTCATTAAAATCCTCTGAAGCTGGACTTAAATACTTTATTTTAGGTGCATTGGCATCTGGTTTCTTTTTATATGGTGTCTCGTTATTATTTGGTATAACTGGTACGACTTCATTTACAATGCTAAGTTCTAATACCTTGGACTATACAAATAACTCTCTTTTATTAAATTTTTCAATAGTTTTAATTATATCTTCTATTGCTTTTAAGTTATCAATTGCTCCTTTTCACATGTGGACACCTGATGTTTATGAAGGTGCTCCAACTTCTGTTACCGCATTTTTTGCAATTGTTCCAAAAATAGCAGCAATTGGGGTTTTGATGAGAATATTATATATTGCTCTAATAGACATTCATCTTATATGGAATCAATTAATTCTAATTTTAGGTATGTTATCAATATTTATTGGTGCATTTGGTGCCTTACTGCAGATTAATATAAAACGCCTAATGGCATATAGTGCAATAAGTAATATTGGCTATATATTTTTAGCTTTAAGTCTAGGAACTCAGCTAGGGTTAGAGGCATCTTTATTATACCTTACTGTTTATACGGTGTCTGCCTTAGGAGGTTTTGCTTTTATTCTGTCAATGGAAAAAGATAATATTATGTTAAATGATATCGCTAGTTTTGCAGGCTTATCTAAATCTAATCCTTTTTATGCAATATGTTTTAGTATAATCCTTTTATCTTTAGCTGGATTGCCACCGCTTGCAGGTTTTATTGCAAAATTTTATATATTTAAGGCTGTTATAGCGGCTGATTATTTATGGTTTGCTGTGATTGGTATAATAGGTAGTGTAATATCTGCTTATTATTACTTAAATATAGTAAAAGTAATGTTTTTAGATGAAGCAGAAGAGTCGTTTAAAGTTGAGACCAAAAGTAGTATAAAATTAATTCTTTTTATAACTGCAATGTTACTTTTAATATTTTTAATCTATGCAGATAGTTTGGTTAACTTTCTAACATATATAAGTAAAGCTATTGTTTTGTGAGTAATCTAGTAGAATTAATTTCTGGATATAAAGTTTTTGAATTTAACGAAGTAGATTCCACAATGCTAACTCTTAAAGAATTAGCATTATCTGGTTGTGATATTAATACAGCAGTATGGGCAAAAAAACAGAATAGTGGAAGAGGTAGGCATGGGCGCGAATGGTCTTCTCCTGAAGGAAATTTATATATTTCTTTTCTAAGAGAAGCCGAAGACAAAAAAAACCAAAATATTTTTGCACCAGTTTTTATAGTAGCTATAGCTATTGCTAACTCTATAAAAGACTTATCATTTAATAATTTATTACCTTCTATAAAATGGCCTAATGATATCCTTATAAATAAATCAAAAATAGCAGGAATCTTGATAGAAAATATACAACTATTAGATAATTCTAACGTATTAAATATAGGTTTTGGAATTAATATAGTTTCAAATCCTACAAATACATTATATCCTAGTACTAATTTAAATGTTCAAGGAGTCAATACTAACTCTAAAGACGTTATAAAAATATTTTTTAAAAACTTAAAAATATTAGAAGAAATTTATATTAGAAAAGGTATAAATGAAATATATAAAATGTGGGGATTATTGGCTCATAAGATTGGAGAACCTATAAGTGTTAAAATAGGTGAAAAAAAGATTTTTGGAAATTTTAATGGCTTAAATAAAGATGGTGGGTTGTTAATTTTAGATGATACAGGAATAGAAAAAGTGGTTATGGCAGGAGATGTTTTTTTATTATGAATAATAAAATTTTAGATGAAACAATTTTAGTAATAGATGTAGGCAATACTAATACTGTATTTGCAATTATTAATAGTAAAGGTATTTACAACAAATGGAGGATTTCTACTAATTCTAATAGAACTTCTAATGAATATGAAACTCATATGAATTCTTTTCTGTCAAATGAGATTAATTTAAGTGTTTCAAATGTAGTGATCTCATCAGTAGTTCCTGCTGTTATTCATGAACTTAAAACCTTCATAAAAAATTATTTTAATATAACTTGTAAAATAATTGGTGATAGTATTTTTCCTAAATTAAACATTTTAATTGATAGGCCTGATGAAGTAGGTGCAGATAGGTTGGTAAATAGTTTAGCGGCTCATAAAATTTATAACGGCCCAATAATCGTGGTTGATTTTGGGACTGCAACTACATTTGATATTATTAATAAAGACGGCTCTTATATTGGCGGAATAATATCTCCAGGAGTTCATTTATCAATGGATGCTTTAGATAAAGCTACAGCCAGGCTTCCTAGAATAGCCATAAATAAACCACACAAAGTAATAGGATCAAATACAATTACTGCTATGCAATCAGGAATATTTTGGGGATATATTGGTTTATTAGAAGGAATAATCTCTAGAATAAAAATAGAATCTGGATCAGGAATGAAGGTAGTTGCAACTGGAGGACTTTCAAAACTGTTTATAGAACACACAGATGCAATAGATTATATAGATGAGGACTTAACATTAAAAGGTATTGCACTAACATTAAATAATGAATTGGATGTATTTATAAAATGAATTTACCTAAACCAAAAAAAGATGAACTAATGTTTTTACCCTTAGGAGGATCGGGTGAAATTGGAATGAATTTAAATTTATACGGTAATGCAGGAAAATGGCTAATAGTTGATTGTGGGGTAACTTTTGGAGACCCTGTCTATGGATCTGTAGAAGTTTCTATGCCAGATATAGCTGCTATAGAGGGTCATAAAGAGAGTATTTGTGGTCTGTTATTAACTCATGCGCATGAAGACCATGTAGGGGCTGTTCATCATCTATGGCCATATTTAAGGTGCCCTGTTTATGCCACAGCTTTTACAGCGGAAGTTTTGATTAGAAAGCTTAAAGATGTTGGTTTAGAAAAAGAAGTAGATATACATATTATTAGTATAGGTTCAGAAATTAAAATAGGACCTTTTGATATAGAAATAATAAGTATGTCACATTCTATAATTGAACCATCTGCAGCATTAATTTCAACATCGGCAGGGTCTGTTTTTCATACTGGAGACTGGAAGATTGACTATAACCCACAAATAGGAGAAGGAATTGACAATAAGAGGTTGCAAGCCCTTGGCAAAGAAAATATCTTGGCTATGGTATGCGATTCAACTAATGTTTTAGTTAATGGAACATCTGGTTCTGAAGAGGATGTAATAGAACCTCTTACAAAAATTATTAAAGAGTGCACGGGAAGAGTATTTATATCAACATTCGCATCCAATGTTACCAGACTGAACACACTTGCAAAAATAGGTTTTTCTTTAGGAAAAAAAGTTGCATTAGTTGGGTTATCAATGTGGAGAATGGTTGAAATTGCTAAAAAATGTGGGTATTTATCAGACCTTCCTGCTTTCGTTTCTGAAAGAGATATTAAGAATGTTGAAAAAAATAATTTAATGATTATATGTACTGGCTCACAAGGAGAGCCAAGAGGAGCATTAAATAGGATAGCAAATGGTACTCATAGAGATGCAACTATAAGTAATGGAGATACAGTAATATTTTCATCAAGAGTTATACCTGGTAATGAAGTTGGAATATCTGAAATGCAAAATAAACTTTCTGAATTAGGAGCTAATATTATAGAAGCATCAAAAAGTAATATGATTCATGTAAGCGGACACCCAGCGAGAGAAGAATTAGCTCAAATGTATTCATGGGTAAAACCAAAGACTTTAATAGCTGTTCATGGTGAAACCAGACATATAAATGAACATGTGGAGTATGCTAAAGAACATCAAATTAATTTTACTTTACCAGGTAGAAACGGGTCTTTAATTCAATTATCACCGGGAGACCCTCGTTTTATTGGAGAATTAGAGCATGGTAGACTAATTGTAGACGGAAATGATTTAATTACCAGAAATTCAGATGTACTTAAAAAAAGGCATAAAATGATGTTTAATGGTTCTGTATTTGCTGTATTAACAGTTAATATGGATTTTAGACTTATCAATGAACCAAGTGTTATGGCAGAAGGTTTTGCTGAAATTATTGAAGAAGATGATCCAGAAGATTTTATTAAAAGCTTTCTTAAGGAAGATATAAAGTCCTATTATAAATCAAAAAAATTTGATAAAACTTATATTAAGGAAAGTATGACTAATTCTTTAAAAAGGATTTTAAAAACACAATATTCAAAAAGGCCCTTAGTTAGGCTTGAATTAAATTTTATAAAACAGGTGAAGAAATGATAGGTAAATTAAATCATGTAGCAATCGCAGTAGTATCTGTAGATGATGCAGCAAAACAATATAGAAGTATATTAGGAGCAAAAATTTCTAAACCTTTAGATTTACCTTCACATGGTGTAAAGACAATATTTGTAGAGCTGGAGAATACTAAAATTGAACTATTAGAACCTATAGGTGAAAATTCACCCATTAAAAAATTTTTATTAAAAAATCCTTCTGGAGGCATGCATCATATCTGTTATGAGGTGCCTAATATTAAAGAAGCATGTGTAAAATTAGAAGCTGAAGGAGCTACATTGTTAGGTTCCGGCAAGCCAACTATAGGAGCACATGGAAAGCCTGTGATATTCATACACCCTAAAAACTTTAATGGAACTTTAATAGAACTAGAGGAGGTTTAAATGTCCCTATTTGAATACTTTATAATATATGTGGTTATTTGGTGGATCTTATTTTTTATTTCTTTGCCTTTGGGTGTAAGAAAGTCTGAAAATTTACTTCCAGGCCAAGATTCAGGGGCGCCTGAAAAAACATATTTATGGAAAAAGTTTACTATTGTAAGCATATTAACATTAATATTTACTTATATAGTATCTTTGGTTTTACAAAATTATATGTAATTTCATTTTGTAAATGAGTTAAATTTAATAAATATAGAGGTTTTCATGAAACGAAGTAATTTATTTCTTCCCACATTAAAAGAAAATCCTGCTGAAGCAAAAATTACCTCACATAGATTAATGTTAAGGTCAGGCATGATAAGGCAATCTTCTTCAGGTATTTATACCTGGTTACCAATGGGCCTGAAAGTTCTTAAAAACATAGAAAAAATTATTAGGTTAGAGCAAGATTTAATATCTCAAGAATTGTTAATGCCAACTATCCAAGATTCAGAAATATGGAAAAAGTCAGGAAGGTATAATGATTATGGAAAAGAAATGCTCAAATTTAAAGATAGGCATGAGCATGATTTGCTATATGGGCCAACTAATGAAGAGTTAATTACAGATATAGTATCAAAAAATATTATGAGTTATAAAAGCTTACCCTTATGTCTTTATCATATCCAATGGAAATTTAGGGATGAAATTAGACCAAGGTTTGGTGTAATGAGAGGAAGAGAATTCTTGATGAAAGATGCTTACTCTTTTGATATATCAAAAGAAGATGCAATTAAATGCTATAACAGAATGTTTCTAAGTTATTTAAAAATTTTTAATAAAATGGAACTTAAAGCAATTCCTGTTGCCGCGGATACAGGCCCAATTGGAGGTGATTTAAGTCATGAATTTATTATACTAGCAGATACTGGTGAATCTGAAATATATCTCGATAAAGATATATTAAATGAAAAGATACCAAATATAAAATATAATGATTCTAAGGCTATTGCTAAATTAGTTAGTGTAATTACTTCTTTTTATGCTGCTGCAGACGACAAATTTGATGAAAAAATATTTATAAACAGTGTAATTGAAAAAAACAGATTAAAAACTAAAGGAATAGAAGTTGGGCACTTATTTTATTTTGGAAATAAATATTCAGAGCCTTTAAATGCTAAAGTTAGTTCAAAAGAAGGTAATGACGTGCATGTAGAAATGGGCTCTTATGGAATAGGAGTTTCAAGGCTTGTTGGTGCAATTATAGATGCTCATCATGATGATAAAGGCATATGCTGGCCAGAATCCGTTGCTCCATATTTAGTCGGTATCGTTAATTTAAGACAAAATGATGAAGAGTGTTCTGATTTATCAGATACCATTTATGATAGTTTGTTATTGAAAGGTGTTTCTGTTTTATATGATGATAGAGAAGAGGGTGCAGGAAAAAAACTTGTAGAAATGGAACTTATTGGAATTCCATGGCAAATTAGAATTGGCCCTAGAGGAATAAAAAATAGTAGCTTTGAATTGTTTAAGAGAAAAACAGGAGAAGTTACAGAAGTAAATATTAAAGATATAGAACAAACAATAAATAAATTATTATGAGGGTAAAAATTGCTTTATTCCTATGAACTATGGATTGCCTATAGATATTTAAGGGCTAGAAGAGAGGACGGCTTTATTTCAATCGTAAGTTGGTTTTCTTTAATTGGTATTTCTCTTGGTGTTGCAACCTTAATAATAGTTATGTCTGTAATGAATGGTTTTAGAGAAGAGCTTTTAACTAGAATAATTGGCTTAAATGGACATTCTACGCTTTATATTAATAAAAATTCAGAAAGCTTTAATCCTAAAAATATTGAAAAAATATTATTAGGATTTGATGAAGTATCTGATGTGGTGTCTTTAGTAGAAGCCACAGTTATGATTTCTAATAATAACAAATCAAGAGGAGTTGTAGTTAGAGGTATATCAATAAAGGATTTTAAAGAAAATTCTTTACTAGAACAAAGTATAAATAATAAAGTATTAACTAATTTTAATGAAGAAAACACTATAATACTTGGTAAAAGATTAGCAACTTCTTTACAATTACAAATCGGTGATAATGTTACTATAATTACTTCATCTGGATTAAGTACACCATTTGGTGATGCGCCTATGGCTAAAAAATTTATTATTGCAGGTACATTTGATTTAGGAATGTATGAATATGATTCTTCTGTATTATTTATGAAAATCAATAATTTGAGAGAGTTTTTAGGTTATAATAACAATCACATTGATAATATTGAATTATTTTATAAATCACCTGAAGATTCTGATTTAATTACTTATAATATAAGAGATATTTTAAATAGTATAGAGGTGGGTAGTACAATAATTCCATGGACCCAAAGGCATGCTCAGCTATTTTCTGCTTTAGAAGTTGAAAGAAATGTAATGTTCATTATTTTGACTCTAATTATTCTAGTAGCTGCTTTTAATATAATATCATCTATGATTATGTTAGTAAGAGATAAGGAAAGTAGTATTTCTATATTACGAACTATTGGAATTTCTCAAAATTCTATACTTAGAATATTTATCATTGTTGGTGCTTCTATAGGTATAATAGGAACTTTAATTGGTTTTATTGTTGGTTTACTTTTTTCATTAAATATACAAAAAATTCAAAATTTTTTAGAAGGAGTTACTGGTACTAATTTATTTGCAGCAGAAATATATTTTTTGTCAAAACTTCCTTCTAAGCTTGATTTTAGCGAAGTTAGTCTTGTAGTATTATTTGCTTTAATATTATCATTATTAGCTACATTGTACCCTGCTTGGAGAGCTTCTAGAATAGACCCTATTAAGGTCCTTAGGCATGCATAGTAAAGTAAGTAATGTAATATTATTTAAAAATATTTCTCATTCATTTATGCAAGGGACCATAAATATTAAGGTTCTTAATAATGTAAATTTTGAATTACCTAAAAAATGTATTGCAGGCTTGATAGGAACTTCTGGATCTGGGAAATCAACATTTTTACAATTGGCGGGTCTACTAGAGACTCCTCAGGAAGGTAAAATTTTTATAAATGATGTTAATACGACACGCTATAATAATTCACAAAGAACAGTTACTAGAAGAAATAGTATAGGTTTTGTATATCAAAAAATTTATTTATTACCAGAATTTAGTGCATTAGAAAATGTAGTTATACCTCAAAGAATTATAGGTGTGTCAAAAACAACATCTTTTGATAGGGCTAAGGACATATTAAGCTCTATGGGTTTAAAAAATAGAATGAATCATAGGCCTTCTAATTTATCAGGAGGAGAACAACAGAGAGTAGCTATAGCAAGAGCTTTAATTAATAGTCCAGATTTAATATTAGCAGATGAACCAACTGGAAATCTTGATTCAAAATCTTCGGAATTAGTCACACAATTGCTGATAGATAATATTCGTAATACAGGTGCATCTGCATTGATTGCTACACATAGCACTGACCTAGCAAAAAAGTTAGATATTTTATTTGAAATCAAGAATGGTAAAATTAATTTAATTTAATTTATAATTTCAATATAAGTAATTTAAGTATATTCTAAGCTTATGCTTACTAATCATAAATTTGTTCATACAAGATCTAGGTCATCATATTCTTTAGCTGAGGGTGCTATTAAAATTGATGATTTGGTAAAATTAGCCGTTGATAATAATATGCCTGCTTTGGCCTTAACAGACAATGGTAATTTATTTGGAGCCTTAGAATTTTCTATAAAAGCCGCAAAAAATGGTATTCAGCCTTTATTAGGTGTAATAATTGAGCTTCAAATAAAAGATGATATTAAAACTGCGAATAATTTAGAAAATAAAAATAAAGTTTTATTAATAGTTAAAAATGAAATTGGTTGGAAAAACCTATCCTTTTTAGTAAGTAAAACATTCTTAAATGACAAAAATGAAGGGCAAAAACCTCTTCATATTCAAGAATTATTTAATCATTCTGAAGGGTTGATTTGCTTATTAGGAGGAATCCATGGCCCTTTAAGTAGTTTTATATTTTCAGATAAGATTAAAGAAGCATTAGAAATTGCAAAATTATTTAAAAAATATTTTGCTAATAGTCTTTTTATGGAAATTATGAGGCACGGATTAGATAAAGAAAAATTAGCAGAAAATTATTTTTTAAAAATAGCTTCTGATCTGTCTATTCCTATTGTTGCAACTAATAATATATATTTTAATAATTCAAATATGTTTGAAGCACACGATTGTTTAATGTGCATTTCTGAAGGGACAACTATTAGCAACCTTAAAAGAAGTAGAGTTAATAAAGATCATTATTTTAAGTCTGAAAGTGAAATGGTAGAATTATTTAGTGATATACCTAGTGCAATTAGCAATACTATAGTTGTAGCTAAAATGTGCAGTTTTTTATTAGAAGAGTGTCCACCATCACTTCCATCATATCCAAAAAAATTAAGTTTTAGCGAGCATCAAGCTTTAATTAATGATAGCAAAAATGGTTTAAAAGAGAGAATTAAAGCCTCAAATATTGGAAATAATGAAGAAAGTCTTTATTTAGAACGTCTATCATATGAGTTAGACGTAATTTCTAATATGGGTTTTTCTGGTTATTTTTTAATTGTTGCAGAATTTGTAAATTGGGCAAAAGAAAATAATATTCCAGTTGGACCTGGTAGAGGGTCAGGAGCAGGCTCTTTAGTTGCATGGTGCCTAGGTATAACTGATTTAAATCCTATTAAATATAATTTGCTTTTTGAACGGTTTTTAAATCCAGAAAGAGTATCAATGCCAGATTTTGATATCGATTTTTGTCAATTAAAAAGAGAGCAAGTTATAGATCATGTGCAAGAAGTTTATGGTAAGGATCGAGTTGCTCAAATTATTACATTTGGTTCTCTTCAAGCAAGGGGCGTTTTACGTGATGTCGGTAGAGTACTAGAAATACCATATAGTAAAGTAGATGAATTATGTAGATTAATACCTAATAACCCTGCGGACCCTACTACTTTACAACAAGCATTAGATGTAGAACCTAAACTTGTTGCTGCTATGCAAACAGGTGAAGAAATAGCTCAATTGTTTGAAATAGCATTAAAACTAGAAGGGCTTTATAAGAATGCAGCTACCCATGCTGCTGGTTTGGTTATTGGAGATAAGCCTTTAGTTGAAATACTTCCTTTATATAAGGATCCTAAATCTAATTTACCTGCTACGCAATTTAATATGAAATACACAGAATTATCAGGTTTAGTTAAATTTGACTTCTTAGGTTTGAAGACTCTTTCGATATTAGATATGGCTACAAATTTATTAAAAAAATATAATGCATCATTCAAATTAGAAGATATTCCTTTAGATGACAAGCATACATATGAAGAAATTAGTTCTGGCAATACTGTAGGAATATTTCAATTAGAAAGCCAAGGAATGAGGGATGTTTTAGTTAACTTAAAACCTGAAAGGTTTGAAGAAATAATAGCGGTTGTGGCACTTTATAGGCCTGGCCCTATGGATTATATCCCTTCTTTTACTAAAAGGAAGCACGGTTTAGAAAAAGTAGAAGTTCTACACCCATTACTTAAACCAATATTAGATGAAACATATGGAATTATGATATATCAGGAGCAGGTTATGGAAGCCGCTCAGAAACTATCGGGTTATTCACTTGGTCAAGCAGACTTGCTTAGAAGAGCGATGGGTAAAAAAATTAAATCAGAAATGGATGCACAAAAAGAAAGCTTTGTAGAAGGTGCATTAAAAAATAATATAGATAAAAATTTAGCATCGCAAATATTTGAATTAATTAATAAATTTGCAGGATACGGATTTAATAAAAGTCATGCAGCAGCTTACGCTTTAATCGCTTATCAAACAGCATGGTTTAAAGCAAACCATCCTGAAATATTTTTGTCTTCTCTTATGACATTTGATTCAGATTTGTCAGATAAAATAAATATATATAGAAATGAGCTAATAAGATTAGATATAGAATTGCTAGGTCCAGATATTAATTATTCGAAATTAAATTATGATTTAGAAGAAAATTCAGAAAAAAAAATAGCTATAAGAACTGGTCTATGTAGTATAAAAAATGTAGGTAATAAAGCATTAAATAGCATTATAGAAGAAAGAGATAGAACAGGTTTATTTAAGGACTTATTAGGTTTTGCTAGCAAAATTAATGAGGGATTATTAGGGAAGTCTCATTACGAACACCTAGCTACTGCAGGAGCGTTCACTTCTATATGTGCCAATAGAAATAAAGCTTTCATGTCTGCACAGATATTAGTTGATATCTCATCATCTTCATCTGTGGATAAGTTTAGCCAACAGCAAAGTATTTTTGGTGATACTATTGATTTATCAGAAATATGGAAGTTGCCAGAAGTTAATGATTGGGATGGTGAACATAGACTTGAAAAAGAAAGAAGCACATTAGGTTTCTATTATTCTGGTCATCCTTTGGATGAATTCAATAGTTTCTTTAAGTACTTAAAACTTACAGATATTAGTTGTATTAATAATGACACAGATTTTATATTTGATTGTGTAGGAGTGGTTGTTCAGGTTGTGGAAAGGTCTTCTAGAAATGGAAGGTTTGCAAGGGTGCTATTATCTAATACAAAGTCATTAACAGAAGTAACAGTATATTCTGACATATATAATCACAAAAAAGAACTTTTAAATCTGGGAACAGCAATTTATCTAAAAATAAGTGTAATGAAAAGTGCTAATAATACTAATAACTTTTTAGTAA
>Ga0209711_10004174_pt1 | contig 11851 bp, 10 predicted proteins | sample ArcticOcean_MG_C_7_FD_187441 | JGI IMG/M metagenome (GOLD analysis project Ga0209711, IMG submission 187441) | Marine microbial communities from western Arctic Ocean - ArcticOcean_MG_CB11_88 (SPAdes) (version 2) | ecosystem: Environmental > Aquatic > Marine > Oceanic | place: Arctic Ocean... | reverse complement strand
TGGTAAAAAAGGTAGTGAAGGGCACTATGATAAAAACGGTAGGAGTGTTAAAAAAGCTTTAATGAAAACACCCATTAATGGTGCAAGACTCTCATCTGCTTTTGGAATGAGAAAACATCCTATAGACGGCTATAATAAAATGCATAAAGGAACGGATTTTGCTGCACCGATGGGTACACCTATTATGGCATCAGGAAGTGGTATTATAACTAGAGCTAGATGGTGTGGTGGTGGTGGAAATTGTGTTAAAATAAAACATAATTCAACTTATCAAACAATTTACGCTCATATGAAAAGTTTTGGTCGAGGTATACGAGAAGGGATAAGAGTTAAACAAGGTCAAATTATTGGCTATGTTGGTTCGACTGGAAAGTCAACAGGTCCACATTTACATTATGAGGTGGTTAAAAATGGAAAAAAAATTAACTCTCAAAATTTAAAGCTTCCTTCTGGAAAAATACTAAAAAACAAGGCAAGAAAAATATTTGAAGTAAAAAAAATTAAACTTGATGTTTTAAAATCAGAATTAATTATTGGTTTAAATTAATTCGCTACAGACTTCTTTTCTACTAGTTTTTTTTCTGGATTTTTTATAATTTTTTTGATCTCTGGTTCTTCAATTATTTTTTTCACTTCTTCTGTTTTAACAGTTTTTACTAATTTTTTTTCTACCTCAACTTCAGTTTTATTTGTGTTCACTGTCTCTACAGGGGATGCATTTATTCTAGCTAATCGAATGTTCTCTTGTTCATTCTGCACTCTGGTAAAGTGTTCTGCATGTTGGAAGTAATTCTCAGATAAAACTCTATCTTCATTAGCTAGAGCTTCCCTGGCCATCTCATTATATTTTTCAATTAGCTTTGGAGCATTATGATTATTCCTACCTGGTACTTTTCTCTGAAAATTATCGTTATTAGAAAACTTTGATCCTTCATTATTGCTTCTATATGGAGGTCTTCTGTTATTATTACTTCTAAATGGAGGTCTTCTGTTATTGTTATTACTTCTAAATGTTACCATATTTTTATCTATTAATTTAAATTTTTGTGCTAATTATGCAGCGATCGTTGTTTCCATAATCTTTTATGGCTTTGTTTACGTAAAAGTCTTCTTCTTTTAATATTTTCTTAACTTTATTTTTTTGATTAAATCCAATCTCTAAAATAAATTTACCATTTTTCTTAATCAGAGTACTTGCTTTATTAATAACTTTTCTGATTTTTGAAAACCCATCAAACCCACCACTTAACGCTAACTTTGGTTCGAAGTTAACAACATCTTTTTCCAAATATTTTAAATTTAACAACTCAATATATGGAGGGTTTGAAACAATTAGATCATATTTGCCAATATTAAAATTGTCAACACTAGAATGGATAAATTTCACTCTATTAAATAAATTTAGTTGTTTTGCATTGAATTTACTTACATTTATACTTTTTTTACAGATATCTATTCCGGTTCCATAAAAATTGGGTCTCTCTTTTAATATAGATAAAAGGATGCATCCAGATCCAGTTCCAATATCTAGAACTTGCAATTGTACATCTTTTGAATAAATCTTTAAAACTTGCTCTATTAATAATTCAGTATCAGGCCTTGGAATTAGTACATCTTTATTGACAAAAAATTCATCTTTCCAAAAATCTTTTTTGTTTATTAGATATGCAATCGGTTCCCCTTTTTTTCTTCTTTGGATTAAACCTTTAAATTTTCTTAATTGCTCCGAGTTCAAAATCTCTTTAGGGTTTAAAATAATATGTTTTTTATCTCTTTTAATTGAGCTGGATAATAATATTTCACTGTCAAGCTTGGGATTAGGTATTTTATATTTTTGTAGGATAGTTATTCCCTCATTTAAAATATTTTCTATATTCATTTTAATTAAGATTGCTCAATTTTTCTTCTTGCGCTTGTAATGTTAAACTTTCCACCATTTCATCAAAGGCTTCACCCTCTAAAAAAGCTTCTAGCTTATGTAGTGTTAGATTAATACGATGATCTGTTACTCTTCCCTGTGGAAAATTATATGTTCTAATTCTTTCAGAGCGATCTCCAGTTCCTATTTTACTTTTTCTATCTTGTGATCTTTCACCTTCTATTCTTGATCTTTCTAATTCATAAAGTCTTGATCTTAAAATTAACATACCTTTTGCTTTATTTTTGTGTTGTGATTTTTGATCTTGTTGAGACACAGATAATCCTGTTGGTATGTGAGTAATTCTAACAGCACTGTCAGTTGTATTTACTGACTGTCCTCCTGGGCCTCCAGCTCTAAAAACATCAATTCTTAAATCTGAATCATTTATTTTTATATCAACCTCCTCTGCTTCTGGTAGGACAGCTACTGTTGCAGCTGAAGTATGAATTCTTCCTTGTGTTTCTGTATCTGGAACTCTCTGAACGCGATGAACTCCACTTTCATACTTCAAAGTTGAATAAATATTTTTTCCTCTAATTGATGCAATAACCTCTTTAAGTCCACCTGCTTCACTCTGTGAGATGCTTATTAATTCTAATTCCCATTTTTTTTGATGACTAACTTTTTCGTACATCTTAAAAAGATCTGAAGCAAACAAACTAGCCTCTAAACCACCCGTGCCAGCTCTAATCTCTATAATCGCATTTTTTTTATCAGCATCATCTTTGGGTAATAAAAATAATTTTAACTTCTTTTCTATTTTTTCATTTTCAGACTTTAGATCCTTTAATTCAGTTTCAGCCATTACTTTAAACTCATCATCACTATCAGGGTCATCTAAAATTTTTTCTAAATCTTTTTTTTCACCCTTGTATGAAAAATATTTTTTAGCATCACTAATTACATCATTTAAATCTGAGTACTCTTTTGATTTTTCCGCAAAAAATTTTTTATCTACTTCACCTGTTGATAATTCCTTCTCTAATAAGGTGTGTTTAGATATCAATTCTTCAATAGTTTTTAAAGGTATCATTTTAATTTTTTATCAAGTTCAGCAGCTTTTTTTTCAACTACACTTATAACTTTTGATATTATGTCTTCTGATAAAACTTTTTCACTTTGGATACCAGATAAATAGAGCATGTTATTCCCTTTGCCACCACCAGTAATACCTACATCAGTCATTGCAGCTTCTCCTGGGCCATTCACTACACAGCCAATAATTGATAAAGTTATTGGAGTTTTTATGTGAGAGAGTTTTTCTTCCAACGTTTTAACTGTGTCTATTACTTGAAATGCTTGCCGTGCACATGATGGGCAAGATATAATTCTAACACCCCTATTTCTTAAATTTAGTGATTTTAATATTTCGTTACCTATTTTAATTTCTTTAACAGGATCATCTGATAATGAAATTCTTATCGTATCACCTATTCCATCCATTAAAAGTGATCCTAAGCCTATCGAAGATTTAATACTTCCAGAAATAAAACTACCCGCCTCTGTAATTCCTAGGTGCAAAGGATAATCTGTTACATTTGAAAGTTGGCGATACGCAGCCATAGATAAAAAAACATCTGAAGATTTAACACTAATTTTAAAATTAAAAAAATCTTGATCTTCAAGAATTTTAATATTTCTTTTTGCACTTTCAACTAAAGCCTCGGGACATGGCTCTTTATATTTTTCTAAAATATCTTTTTCAAGAGATCCTGCATTGACACCTATTCTTATAGAGCAGCCATTATTTTTGGCTGCACTTAACACATCATGTATTTTTGATTTATCACCTATGTTACCTGGATTTATCCTTAAACATTTTGCACCATTTTCAGCAGCTTCAACGGCTCTTTTGTAGTGAAAATGAATATCAGCAATTATCGGCACAGAAACATACTTAGTGATTTCCCTAAGTGCTAAAGAAGATTCTTTGTCTGGACAAGAAACTCTAACAAGGTCAGCTCCCTCTTCATGGATATTATTAATTTGTTTAATAGTTGCCTGTATATCTGTTGTTAAAGTGTTTGTCATCGACTGAACGGAAATAGGATTGTCTCCACCTATTTTCACATCTCCAACATTTATAACTTTTGTTTTCTTTCTATGAATATCTCTAAATGGTCTTAAGCTCATGGTTTAATCTAATTTAAATTCTTTATGAAGAGCTACAATAGCTTTTTTTACATGTTTGTTGGAAATTAAAACTGAAATTTTTATTTCCGATGTTGAAATAACCATGATATTAATCTTTTTAGATGCTAGAGCTTGAAACATTCTATATGTAATTCCAGGTGTTGTAATCATTCCAACTCCTATAATTGACACTTTTGAGACTTTACTATCGTGTGAAAATTTTCTAAATGAGATTTTCTTATTTTGTTTAATAATTTTTTCTGTTTTCTTTAAATCTTCCAATTTAATAGTAAATGTCATATCTGTTTCTTTACTATTTAATGAAATATTTTGTACTACCATATCTACATTAATTTGATTAAGTGATAATGGTTTAAAGATAGAAGCTGCTACACCAGGTTTATCCTTAACACCAATCATTGTAACCTTAGCATCATTTTTTGTTGAAGTGATACCTGTAATAATTTGATCGCTGAAAGCTTTTTTATTATTTGTTATTAAGGTACCTTTTTTTTTTGTAAATGAAGATTTAACTGAAAAGCTTATATTGTTTAGTTTAGCATCTTGTACTGATGTTGGTTGCATAACTTTTGCCCCTAGAGATGCCATTTCTAACATTTCATCATAAGAAATTTTTTTTATTTTTTTTGCCTTAGGATGATTTCTTGGATCCGTAGTGTACACACCGTCAACATCTGTATAGATATCACATGTACTTGCGTTAAAAAATTTTGCCAGCATTATTGCTGAAGCATCTGTTCCACCTCTACCTAATGTAGTAACTCTATTTTCTAAGTTAATACCTTGAAAGCCAGTAATAATTGGTATTCCACCAGATTTCATAAAATTTGATATCTTGTTCTTATTAATCTTATTAATTCTTGATGAGCTATATGGACCTTCTGTAATAATTGGCACCTGCCAAGACATCCAAGATCTAGCTTTAAACCCTAAATGCTTTAATCTACCAGCAATTAACGCGCACGCTGCTTGCTCCCCTGTAGATAACAAAACATCATATTCAGCTGCATCAAAATTTTTACTTAATTCTTTTGTTTGTTTAATTAACTCATTGGTTGTTCCGCTTATTGCTGAAGAAACCACAATAACACCAAGTTTTTTTGTTTTATATGTAGCTATAATCTTAGCTACATTCTTAATTCTATCTATACTTCCTACAGAAGTTCCACCAAACTTTAAAACAACAATTTTCATTGATAATAATAATTAATTTATATTTGATAAAATACATCTTAATTGTTATGTCCACAAGGGATCTATTATGAATTCAATAAATAAAAAAGAGATTGAAAAATTTTCTAAAATTGCAGAAGAATGGTGGAACCCCAATGGAAAATTTAAACCTCTACACAACTTTAACCCTATAAGAATTAAATATATAAAAGACAATATAGTTAAAGATTTCAATATTAAACCTTCGGATAAGCCATTTAAAAATATCAATATACTGGATATTGGATGTGGTGGAGGACTGTTATCTGAGCCGATGTGCAGGCTTGGTGCAAGTGTAGTTGGAATAGATGCGTCAGAAAAAAATATTGAAGTTGCTAAATTTCATGCAAAGAAAAGTAAGCTCAAAATAGATTATAAAGTAGCGTCACCTGAAAAACTAAAAACAAAAGTCAAATTTGATGTAATTTTGAACATGGAGATAGTTGAGCATGTGAATGATATAGATTTTTTTATTAAAGAAAGTTCGAAATTATTAAAAAAAAATGGTGTAATGTTTGTTGCGACTTTAAATAAGACACTAAAATCTTATCTATTTGCAATTATAGGGGCTGAATATGTTTTGAAATGGCTACCAATCGGAACACATGATTGGGAAAAATTTTTAATGCCTAGTGATTTAATAAATATTTCAAAAAAAAATAACTTAACATTAAAAAATTTAGATGGCATGAAATTTAATATATTGGATAATACCTGGAAAGTTAGTGATGATACTTCCGTTAATTACATAACTAAATTCGTAAAAAACTAATTGGTAGTATTTTTTATCCAGGGTATCATTTCTATTTTTATACCCTCTTCTTTTAGATCTTTAATATCTTCTTTGGTAGCTTTACCATAAATTCCACTAAGGGTTTTTTTACCCTCATAACAAATAGATCTTGCTTCATAAGCAAAATTTTCACCCACATATTCAAAATTTTTTTTAATATAATTTTGATGCTCTAAAACTGTTTTTTTTATTTCTTTATATTTTAAGTCTTGATGATTAATCTTAGTATTATTTTTTGACATAAATACACTTGGTGACATTAATGTTTTTTCAACATTAGAGGAGTTACAAACATGACAATTAAGAAATTTTTTTTTTTTTAGTTTTACATACTCTTCAGATGAAGAAAACCAACTATCAAAGGAAACTTCGCAGTCTTTACAAATAAGCTTAAATATAATCATTGTTTTAGGTTAAAAGTTATTCAAATTAATTCAATTTTGTATTAGCTTCTGTAGTCAGTATTAATTTCAATATATTTTTTAGTTAGATCCATAGTGTATGCAGTAAATTTTTTTACACCCATATTAAGATTTATTGAAATATCTATTGTTTGGTTCTTCATATAATTTGCAACTTCATTTTCTTGATAGTTATTCACGAGTTGTCCATTATCTATAACTTGAATATTTCCAAAATTAATTGATAATTTTTTTAAATTTATATTTACTCCTGATTTACCTATAGCCATTATTATCCTACCCCAATTAGGATCTTCCCCAGCAATAGCAGTTTTAACAAGAGGTGAATTAGCAATCGAAAAAGCAATCTTTTTTGCATCATCCTCATTCTTTGATTTCATAATATTGATTGTTATAAATTTATTAGCACCTTCACCATCAGCAACTATTCTTTTTGATAAATTTAATAATACTGAATGCAAAGCAGAATTAAAACTTTTAATCTTTTTATCAGTAATATTTTTTATTTTAGAATTTTTAACTTCCCCTGTTGAGAAGATCGAAACCATGTCATTAGTACTTGTGTCTCCATCACAACTAATAGCATTGAAGGTTGTTTCTATATTTTTTTTTAGTAATTTGGTTAAAATATCATTTGAAAGATCTGCATCTGTAAAAATAAAACCTAATGTGGTTGCCATGTTTGGAAAAATCATTCCTGATCCTTTGGCTATTCCATAAATTTTTACTTTTTTATTTCCAATCTCACACTTTTCCATAGCAAGTTTTGGTTTTAAATCAGTTGTCATTATACCAAGAGCTGCTTTCATCCAAATGGGCTTATTTTGTATATATTTAATCTTTTCAATTAATTTTGGAATATTATTTTTAATTTTTTCAGTAGGAAATTTTTCACCTATTGTTCCAGTGCAAGCAAAAAGGATTTCGTTACTTGATATTTTTTTGGGATGGTCCTCATCTATAATTTGTTTTTTTGTCAGTTGTATTGATGCTTCTTCTGCTATTTCTTTTAATGCTTTGTAGCCATCTAAACCTGTGAATGCATTGGCATTTCTAGTATTAATTATAAGAGATTTTATTTTTTTACTTTTTACACTCAAATTCCATTTTATATTTTCTGATACTATTGTTGATTTTGTGTAAACTGAGGCATAATTTGCACCATCTCTAAAATAGAACATAACCAGGTCATCTCTTGGTTTACTGTATAAATTTGCACAAATAGTAGAAATTGAAACACCATCTATATGTTCCAGATCTTGAAAGTCATTCATTTTTGACATTAAAGCTATTGGGTTTATAAAGTTTTTAAGGTTTATTGGCATTTTATTTAAAATATTTATTTAATACTTATATTAAAAGTTATAGTTAATTGTAAACCAAAAATAATAGATGCTTAATCCTTTTAATTTTATCTCAAAGTTCATTAAATCAAGTAATCAAAAAGAGCTTGATAGAATTGCACAAATTGTTGAAAAAGTTAACTCTTATGAGGACAGCATTAAAGATATTGCAAGTGCAGATTTTCCAAAGAGAACATTTGAGCTAAAAGATAAACTTCGTCAAGGTGTTGATGTTGACACCTTATTGCCAGAAGCTTTTGCACTTGTTCGTGAAGCATCAAAAAGAACTAGAAATGAAAGACACTATGATGTCCAAATAATAGGTGGTGTTGTTCTTCATGAGGGAAAAATCGCTGAAATGAGAACTGGTGAAGGAAAGACTTTAACCATCAGTCTTGCAGCCTATTTAAATGCTCTAGTTGGAAAAGGTGTGCACGTTGTTACTGTTAATGATTACTTGGCTAAAAGAGATTCTCAAGAAATGGGGGAGATTTATAAATTTTTAGGATTAAGTTGTGGCTATGTAAATAATGATCAAGATGATTTTGAAAGAAAAAAAAATTATAATTTTGATATTACATACGCAACTAATAGTGAGCTTGGATTTGACTATTTAAGAGATAATATGAAATTTTCTAAAGAACAAATGGTTCAAAGGGGTCATACCTTTACTATTGTTGACGAAATTGATTCTTGCCTAATTGATGAGGCAAGAACACCTTTGGTTATTTCTGGTGCTGCTGAAAACAAAACTGAACAATATCTTGTGATAGATAAATTAATAAAACAACTGAAAACAGAACATTACGAAATTGATGAAAAAGATAAAAATATATTACTTACTAACGAAGGTATAAATAATGTTGAAAAAATTTTTTCAAATGCAGGTATTCTTAAAAATGGTAATTTTTATGATCCTGAAAATTTAAGTTTAGTTCACCATGTTAATCAATCATTAAAAGCAAATCACTTATTTGAAAAAGGTAGGGATTACATTATTAAAGACAAAACATTAAAAATTATTGATGAACTTACTGGCAGAATTTTAGAAGGAAGAAGATTTGGAGACGGTCTTCATCAAGCACTTGAGGCTAAAGAGCGAATAGATGTTCAGGCTGAGAACCAGACTCTTGCATCAATAACATATCAAAATTATTTTAAGCTTTATGATAAAATTTCAGGGTGCACTGGAACAGCAGCAACAGAGGCGGCTGAATTTTATGAAATATATAGCTTAGATGTAATTATTATCCCTACAAATAAAAAAATGATAAGAAAAGATTGGAATGATCAGATTTTTAGAACTGAAGTAGAAAAAAATAGAGCTATAATAAAAAAAATTTTAGAATGTCAAAAACAAGGTCAGCCAATTTTAATTTTTACCTCTAGTATTAATAAGTCTGAAATTTACTCAAAGCTACTAGATGAAGTAAAGGTAGAACATGTTGTTTTAAATGCAAAAAATCATGAAAATGAAGCTGAAATTATAGCAAATGCTGGAAAATTAGGTTCAGTAATAATAACAACAAGTATTTCTGGTAGAGGAGTTGATATTCAACTTGGAGGTAAAAAGAGTAGTCAACCAGATGAAGATCTTTTAATTAATAAAGAAAAAATAAAATTACTAGGTGGTCTATTTGTAATTGGTACTGAAAGAATGGAGTCTAGAAGAGTTGACAATCAAGCAAGAGGAAGATCAGGTCGCCAAGGTGATGAAGGAAGCTCAATTTTTTATGTAAGCTTAGAAGATGATTTAATGAGAATATTTGGCTCTGAATCTATGAATAATATTCTTCAAAAACTAGGATTAAAAGATGGAGAAAGTATAGACCACCCTTGGATTAACAAAGCTCTTGAAAGAGCACAACAAAAAGTTGAGGCAAGAAATTTTGATATAAGAAAAAATTTATTAAAGTTTGATGATGTTTTAAATGATCAAAGACATGTAATTTTTTCTCAAAGAAATAATGTAATGAATAGTGAAAAAGTTTTTGACTATTCAGATGAATTTATGTCTGAAATTTTATCTCATTTAATGAGCTTGAAAGTTCAGAATTTATCAAAAATTAAAAGTAATGAATTTACCAATCAATTAAAAACCTTACTTGGAAAAAGTATTGATGATCAAGAGTTTAAAGATTTAATTAACTTAGAAGATCAAGTGTTTAAAGAAAAAGTTAATTCTAGATTTTTAGATGCCAGAAATGAGAGAATAAAATTTTTAGATGAAGACAAGGCAAAAGAAATTGAAAAAAGAATTTTTCTTCAGTGTATTGACTTAAACTGGAAGTCACATATTCAATATCTTGAACAATTAAGACAAGTTATAGGACTTAGATCTTACGGGCAAAGAGATCCATTGGTTGAATATAAAAAAGAAGCTTTTCATCTTTTTGAAAGTTTATTAAATAAATTAAAAATTGATTTTGTAACAATTTTAATAAATTTAAAGATAATTCAAGAGCAGGCTGATGAGGACATCAATTTTAAGAAGGATAAAATTGAGATTTCTAATAATCCTAAATGTTTATTACTTCAAAAAAAAGGTGAAAAAATCTCTAGAAATGAAAGGTGTGAAGCTACCGAAAAAAAATTTAAAAACTGTTGTGGTGCTTTATAAAAAAAATATTAAATAGCTCAATAAAACTATTACCACAAATGAAATTGTTAAATTAATCTTAGATTTTAAAAAGCTCTCAATAAAAATATTAATCTTATTTTTTTTCATACTTAGTGTGCTTAAATCATCTAACTGACCAACAAATCCTTTACTTCTTCCAATTGCTAAAAATTTATTCTTTCTATGGTTAAAAATTTCATCTCCACTCATATTAAGAAATTCATTTAAATTGTTTTCAATTGATTTTCTGACATTGACTAAAATTAAGTCTCTATCTCTGTGGGCTCCACCAATTGGTTCAGAAACAATTTCATCAATTACCTTTAAACTTAAAAGATCTTTTGATGATAATTTCATTGCTTTTGCGGCATCTAATGTTCTTTTAGGGTCTCTCCATAAAATTGTAGCACATCCTTCTGGAGATATTACTGAGTAAATTGCATTTTCTAGCATAATAACTTTATTAGCTGACGCTAATGCTATCGCTCCTCCAGAGCCACCTTCACCAATAATAATTGCAAAAGTTGGAACACTTAATGACATGCAACATTCTATTGATTTTGCAATTGCTTCTGCCTGACCTCTTTCCTCTGCTCCAACTCCGGGATATGCTCCAGGTGTATCTACAAACAAAATTATTGGTATATTGAATTTATCTGCAAGCTTCATTAACCTTATAGTTTTTCTATAACCTTCGGGCCTCATCATTCCAAAATTTCTCTGAATTCTTGTCTCAAGACCATCACCTTTTTCTTGTCCTATAACTAAAACTGATTTTTCATTGAATTTTGCAAAACCAGCTAAAACTGATTTATCTTCTCCGTAAAACCTATCACCTGATAGTGGAATAAAATCCTCAAACAAATTATCTATAAAAAATTTTGCTTTTGGTCTATCCTCATGTCTTGCAACTAAAGTGGTTTGCCACGAATCTAAATTAGAATAAATCTTTTTTAATTTTTCATCTATCTCTTGTTGTGACACAGAGATTTTTTTTGTGTCTACCTCAGAAAGACCATCTTGATTGTATGGGTCTTTTAACTTTTCTATTTCAGACTCTAGATTTTTAATATCTGTCTCAAAGTTTAAATAATTTTTCATTTGTATATATTAATTATTAATTAATTAACAAAAAAGGCAATAAAATGTTTTAAATAATTAATATTTGACTTAATTCTATTAAGAAGTAGTCTAATTTTTATATCGGGAGAGACTAAATAATAGCGCCGAAGGAGCAACCACCCCGGAAACTCTCAGGCAAATGGACCGATAATAAACATAACACTCTGGAAAGAGATTTAATCTCGCCGATGGAGCAAAACTCTCAGGCAAAAATACAGATGGGGTAAAATGGGTGCTATGAAAGAACAATATACAAAAATACAC
>Ga0209711_10004172_pt1 | contig 11855 bp, 7 predicted proteins | sample ArcticOcean_MG_C_7_FD_187441 | JGI IMG/M metagenome (GOLD analysis project Ga0209711, IMG submission 187441) | Marine microbial communities from western Arctic Ocean - ArcticOcean_MG_CB11_88 (SPAdes) (version 2) | ecosystem: Environmental > Aquatic > Marine > Oceanic | place: Arctic Ocean... | reverse complement strand
CAGGTTAGCAGGAGCGATAACCTATACGCGCTCTGCTTTGGTGAATGGCATTAAACGCATGGATATTACGTTTGATCCTGAAGTGAAGACTGCAGGTGCAGAACGAGAGGTCGCATAACGAAGCCTATTCAGTGGTGTAAAGCGCCTGTCGACTAGCGTCTATGTAGCGTTAGCACCTCAGGGTCATAATATGGCCTGATCAGCAGTCTCGACTAGCTGTGTGATGAATGACAAGTGCGCCGAAAAACCATGCTATCCCATATGTAGCAGTAATGAATTACAGCATTAATGATGGGAACAACAGTCGATGAACGAACCTTTAGAATCTCAAAGGCTTATATCCCTAGCCGCTGGTGTTGTTCCTGAATTTGCGCCCGATCAGGTGGTTTATGCCGCTGCTAAAGCTGGCTTTAATGCGGTTGGTATCTGGTGCGACTTGCAAACCTGGACCAATGAACGTACCGATAAGGTTAGAAAGGCCCTCGCTGAAACCGGCATCACTGCTTTAGATATAGAGGTTGTTTGGTTTCATCCCGGAGAGCCCATAGACACTCATGATCGGTTTGTGGATATCGCTAAAAGCATCGGCGCCAAAAATATCCTTTGCGTGTCATCAGAGAAGGATATCCATGAGACAAAAAAACGGTTTAAACATTTATGCCAATTAACTAACGGAACCGACATTTCCGTTGTGTTAGAATTTTTAGCCATTACTGAGATTAATTCGCTAGCCAAAGCACTAGAAGTCGTTGACGGCGTGGCCCATCCCGCAGGGGGTATTTTAGTCGACACACTGCACTTACAGCGCACCGGGTCCTGTGCCCAAGATTTGGTAGAAATTGAGCAGGAGAGATTAAAAAATGCTATTGAGTATAAAAATCGGTTGTTCCCTTACATTCAAATGTGTGACGCTAGCGAGGCCTTACAGGACGAAAGCTTAGAGGGAGTATTGGAAGACGCGTTGTTTTTGAGAGAACTTTTGGGGGAGGGCGAGCTACCTCTCAAGGATGTCCTTCAAGCGGTTGACGGTAGCCTGCCCATCAGCTTGGAGATCCGCTCTCGTGCTTTAATGGAAAAGTTTCCAAAGCTACAAGATCGCGCTAATGTCGTTTTTCAGAGCACTCAACAGTTTTTGAGTTCAGTCAAATAGAGCGTTTAAGACATCGGGTCTTCGAGCGCGTCGAAGTTAATGCTTTTCATAACTTTTAATGTGAGTATCGAAAAATCGGCTTGTAAAGAGATCTAGTATGAAAGCGATTAAAGTCATTGATAAAAGACCAGTGTTGTTAGATGTCCCCGTACCAAAGACCGAAGGGGTAAAAATCAAGGTGGTGTCATCGTCCATCTGTGGTTCGGATATCCACATGATAGCGCAGGGTGCATTTGGAGATCATGTTATTGGCCATGAATTTTGTGGGCTTACTGAGGACGGAGTGACGGAGGCTTTTGCAACAGCCGCCGATAGGGCCGGTGGTGCTATCAAAGTTGTTTTTGATGTTGCCTAACCCCGCTGTGTTGACAAAATGTCTAGCAAGGTAACAAGGGTAAGCCCAGCTGACATTCCGAGATATTTTTCAGGTCTTCGCACGGTGACTCGGGCCACAGTGATGGGGTACTACCCCGTTTTTGGGTAAGATAAGTGGGTAAGTAAGGGGGCGACCGTGTAACCTAGCTCCCGGACATTAACCGTATATCGTAGAGGAGAGCTGGCCGTGCCCCTGCCCGTTTTAGACAATAGAGAGCATGTACACACCCGGACAATCACCATGAAGGCGTTTCGGCGCGATGACGGTTTACTCGATGTTGAGGGCCACCTCACTGATGTGAAACCGTTTGCTCACCAGATGATGGATAGCTTTCGGGCAGCAGGGGAGCCGGTGCATGACCTGTCGCTGCGGATCAGTCTAGACGACACTTTCGCTGTGGTAGACGTTGAGGCCTGCATGGATCAGGGTGCCCATGATCTTTGTCCCGGTGCCGAACCCAATTTCGCGCGATTGCTGGGCCTGCAGGTCGGGCCAGGATGGAATAAGAAGGTCAAAGCGGCTATGTCGCCAGGCCGCGGTTGTACCCACATCATTGAAATGCTGGCGCAGATGGCGACGGTTGCTATGCAGGCCAGCTGGTCAGCTAAGCTTGGCGAGCCGCTGGATATTCCTCCGCCTGAAGAGCGTAATATACAATCGAGTATGCTTAACGCCTGCTACCCGTATCACGAGAGTAGCCCTTGGGTTAAACAACACTTTCCTAATGCGTATATCCCGCTGTTGGCTATAGATGAGTAGGCAGTACGTGTGCTTCCATTGGTGAAGACGCTAGCGGCTAAATCACGCCTATTCAATGTCCGATAAAAATGGCTGATAACTGAGAGAAGGCTATGCTTTTTAAAAGAAGATTAACGTAGTCATAAAAATAACGACGTCTTACTTTTTAAGGCGAAAAATAAGAAAGGACAACAATACTCATGAATGTCAATTTTTCAGCGACAGTGGTTAGTGCAGTGATGCTGCTATTTTATCAATCTGTCAGTGCTGAACCTGCTAAAACGAGTATCGAAGAGAAGGGAAACATCTATCAGTTTGCTAACCAGTGCTACCTGATTAATGTGTCCGAGAGTGACAGTTATCTTTCTAAAGAAGATAACGGCTATGGCTTTTCTGAAAATAAAAATTCTGCGGTTAAGTTCTACATGCGTCCTGCTGCCCTCGGGGTTTACTTGCTTTTTAATCAAAACAAACAGTACCTGATCGCTGACGGCGAGCACTTGAATTTTGTTAGCAATCTGGAATCAGAAATGACCCTGAACATTCCCGAAAAAAACTATCTAATAACGCTGGCGGAATGGGAGCTACAAGCGGACGAAAATACTAATGGATTCCATTTAAAAAATATAAAAGAGAATACATGGCTAGCGAAAGAAGGTTTGAATAAAAACGTTAGTTTTGCAGTATCCATTAACTTCAAGTCAACAAGCGGCTGTGCCCGTTTTCCTGAATCTGAGTTAGGTGCCGTAGGAGCCGTCACGAAAACTCAACATGACAACGGTATGCTTTGGGGCTTTGCTGATGCGCATGAACATAGCGGCGCAAATCATGGCTTTGGCGGGAAAATTTTTCATGGCGCTAGTTTCCATAAGCTTGGCATTGAACACGCCTTAGCGGATTGCGAAAAACACCACGGGGAAAACGGCTCCAAGGATTTAATGAGCGTTACCTATAAATCAGGTTCTGGAAATGTGGCTCCAGATTCTTTTGGCGCCGACTTGTACAATCATTTGATAAAGGGTGAGCCAGATCACCTTACCGATGGATACCCAAAGCTTAGCGAATGGAACGTTCACGAAGCGCCAACTCACCAGAGCTTATACTACAAATGGATAGAGCGTGCTTACCTAGGCGGTATGCGAGTCATGGTTGAGTACATGGAGTCGACAGAGGTCGTTTGCGAGGCCTATAAAACATTATTGCCCGGAGATAGCGAATCGAAAAGCTGCAATGAAATGGAGCATGTTGACCATCAGCTGATAAAAGTAAGAGAGTTGCAGGATTATGTGGACGCACAATATGGCGGCCCAGGCAAAGGCTGGTTTCGAATTGTGTATTCGCCTGAAGAAGCACGTGAAGTTGTAAGAGCGGGTAAGCTAGCAGTCATCCTAGGCATAGAAATCGAAAATCCTTTCAATTGCTTTGTTGATGAAAGAGAGGGGTTTAAAACGTGTGATGATGCACTGGTGCGTGAACGTTTAAACAGTTATTACGATAAAGGTGTAAGAGCACTCTTCCCTTCGCACAAATTTGTAAATGCTTTTTCAAGTGGCGACGGCAATGCAGGAATCTTAGAACTAGGCGACTACTTGAACACGGGTCAGTGGCGCGATTACGTTTCCTGCGAAGAGGTACCCGGAAAATATTGGATGAAAGCTCACGGAGAGGGAGAGCAAACAAGTATATTCTCAAAACTTGCAGGTATTCCGGGTATAAAGACACTTAACGAACTCCTTTCTGACAGCAAAGATCCGGCTAAACAAGCACTACCAGTTTACCCAGAGGCAGCATCACATTGCCAAAGGACTGGATTTACGCCACTTGGCATGAGCCTAATTGAAGAGATGATGTCACTCGGCATGATTATTGATTTAGGACATACACCTAAAGCATCACTGAACGATATTATTCCTGTCTTAGTCGACAATAACTACCCCGCGGTGCATACCCACGGCGGCGATCAGACCGCTGTTAATCTCATCGATGGGCTAGCGTCTAGAGGCCTTGGAAGCGCCTGTAGAGACGAGGAGGGGGGCTCAGGTTTACTCGCTAGTTTTAACAGTATTCATGAACAAGTTGACCCCGAAACAGGTTTACCCAGAAAAGGTTTAAGTTACGATTTCAATGGTTTCGCTTCCTACAATAGGCCACGCTTTGGTGAGCTTTCAAGATGTGTACAAGAACAAGAGGATCCATTGACGTATCCTTTCACTTCTTTCGGTGGTGACATTGTTTTTGAGAAATTACAAACCGGTGAACAAGTATTCGACTTTAATCAATTTGGTTTAGCAAATATAGGCTTATATCCTGACCTGATTGAAGAAGCGAGGCGCGGCGGCGCAAGTGAAGAAAGTATGAATGCATTGTTTAAGACAGCTGAGGCCTATATTCGTATTTGGGAGCGGGCTGAGCGTAGAGGTACACAGCAGTAAAATTTCAGTGATAGGTCAGCAACGGTATATGAGGGTGTGCAGTGAGAAAGGTGTGTGGACCTGCGCTATACAAATGTCTCGTCGTAGAAGCAACCATGAAACCCAAAAGGTACATGGTGTTCAAGTGGAATGACAGCCAGTTCATGTTGCAACTCTTTGGCATCGACAATGACAACTTCGCTCTTTTCGCGCGCGTGGTTGTAGACAATGGACACCAGATAACCTTCGTCTTCTGCCGCATTTTCGCCCTTTGGTGTGAAGTTGGGTTCCGACGTGAAACGACCCTCGCCAAAATCGTGTATTTTTAGTTCCCCAGTCTGGTGGTCGACCTTCTGAAACGCATTAAAGCTATAGGGAGTGCCATTCTCGACAATGGTAGCCAGCCAGGTATAGCGATTTTCGCGTCCTGTGCAACGTGGATTCCAAGCTGGAAATTCCCCGGCAACTGCGCCCTCTATCAGGGTTTTTCTCACATCACCCGTTGCAAGATTTAGGGTGAATCGATTAAACCTAGAGCCATTGGCGAGAAATTGAAAATCGTCGCCCCGCTCCATAAATACATCCGACAGCCCTCCCATAATATCCATGGTGTCGACACAGAGGGCGTCAACAGAGAGTTCATCGCCATTCTCACACGCGTTGCCTAGGTGGAAGCCAAAGAAGCAGTCCAATTCATACTCCCTGACAATCTTGGCCGTTGCCAGCTCGAGCACGATCACCTTGGTATTCTCGCTGTTATCGAATTCGATGGACTCGAAAATACTGCGTAAACCCAGCAGGAACCTAAATGGCGTACGCATAAATGCCGGGCACAGTATGAAGACCGCGTACTTTTCGGTAATCGCAAAATCGTGGCACATGGCGTAGTCGCCAACGCTCTGTGAGGTGTTAGCGACCATCTCTCCATTTGAGCCGATCTTGTAAAAGTGCAGTTTGGGTTTCGGTATGCCGAACACGCCAAAGTTGTATAGGTCACCGTTGTGCGGATCGATCCGCGGGTGGGCGCTGAATGGTTGCATAGAGGACAAGCCGCCTTCGTAATCGTACTCACCTACCGTTTCGAGTGTGGTCGGATTCAGTTCCCAGGGCTTGCCGCCCTCCCACAATGCCAGTAGCTTACCTCCATGAAGTATGACGCTGGTGTTTGCGGCGTTACCCGGCGTGCGAAACATATTTTTCAGCGGGCCACCGGGGATCTGAGTGCCTACGCCGCGATATAGAATTTTCTGCGCAGCGGTCTCGTTGACGTATTTTGGCGTGCGCACATAACGATTCTTGTAGTGTACGCGTCCATCCTTGATGGTGACTGCACTGATCATACCATCACCATCGAACCAGTGACCGTATTGTTGGTCGCCGATCTTGTTACGCCCGGGGCAGTTGAGAAACAGGGTGCCCTCCAAACCGGAAGGTATTTCGCCGACGATGCTTTCAGGGTTTATCCAATAAGAGGACTCTTTGAACAGGGTTTCGTAGCCCTGTAGTTCGCAGCCGGGCAGTACCCGAGTTTTGTCTGGAAGATTCTGTTTCAGCGCTATATTCATTGTCCGCCCTCCGATAGTGGCCGTCATCAGTATTACGCATGTTGTCTTATCTGGACGACGTTACCGCGTTGCGTTCAGCATCACAAGTCAGTTTATCGCAGAACAAGGTGACAATTGTTTAATGCAAGTGGCCCACTGCGGCCTGTCCCTGAGGGAGGAGAAGATTTTCGCATTTTTTGTGCGTTGCTGATTGAAAAGCTAGTTTTCTTGTCGAGAACGTGTCCTACAGAGTCCGGCAAGTTTAGTTCTCATTGTTAAGCATTGAGTTTGAGTCAGCCGCCGCAAGCGATCAGCGGGTCAAAAAGGCCAAAACCTTGATGTCAGACGGAGGAAGGTTTACGTCGCTCTAGCCAATTGTCGAAGCGCACTAGCAGTGGTGGCAGGAAAAGCAGATCTAGCAAGAGTGCGACGATAATGATCGGAGTGAGTAACAGCGCAACATTCTGGTAATAGAAGGTGTTTGATAAAACAAGGATAAAGGTACCGACGGCCAGTGATAATGTTGTAATGGTGATTGCCGAACCTGCCTTATCAAGGGAGTACTGCACTGCTGCTTCGGGCGACTCGCCCTCGCGCCGGGCGACAATATATTTGCTCAAGACGTGGACGGAATCATCCACTACCAGGCCAATACTTATGGAGAACAACATCAGGATGTAAGGACTCAACTCGCCCACTAGCAAGCCCCAGATACCAAACACTATAGTGGCAGGAAACAAATTGGGCATCATACTGAGTAAGCCGTAGCGCACACTTTTCAGACCGACCAGTAATGTGGCTGTGATCAACAGGAAGCTGAGGGTGAAGCCTTCCATGAGTTGCAGTGAAATCATTTTATTCAGACGCGCGTACAAGATGCTGTTGTCACCGTGCATAACGTCATACGCCGGATCCATGTTCAGGGTAATCCAGTCCTCAATCTCTTCACTGAAGTCGAGTAACTGTACATTGGAAAGGTTTGAGGTGCCGACGACCATGCGGATAGCGGAATATTCGGAATTAAAAATAGGTTCTAGCTGCGGCTCGATTTCCTGCACAAGCTGATAGCCCACCAAGTAATCGATGATCTGCAAATTGTCTTCCGGCAAAACTTCCCACGCGGGGTCGTTATCGTTCTCGGCCATGTTGCGGTTTTTGAGAAAGCCTGTGTAGCTGGTAACAAAACTGGTTTGCGGCTGTTCTTCGAGCCAAATACTAAACTCTTCAATTTTACGCAGGAATTCAGGTTCGGTAATGCCATAGTACTTGCCGCTATTAATGCTGTAGACCAGGCTTTGGTCATTGCCGATTTTTTCGGCCAGCGCTGAGATGACCGTGTGGAAATCCGAATCTTTATCGATAAAGCTGAAGCGGTCAAAGTCCACCTTATTGAGTGGCAGCATCGCAAACGTGACGACAATGAGCAGCAGGCTCCCCCAGAACAGTCGTTTGCCATGGTTGGCCACCAGCTTTGCAACAAAGTTGATAAAGCCCTTCACGCCCAAGGGCTCAGGTACCTTTTTGACGGGTAACAATAGGATAAGCGCGGGCAACAAGGTAAACGTCACGAGGAAAGCCCACACCACACCCATAGCGACGACATTGCCAAACCCATAGATACCGGGCGATGCACAGTAGTTGAGGCTAAGAAATCCCATCGCCGTCGTCACTGTTGCCAGTGTCACTGGTTGTATATTGACACGCAGGCTCTCGCGTAGGGCTTCGAACTTACTGAGTGATTTGTGCAAGCCCTGTAAATACACCGATACAAGGTGGATTGAATCGGCCATGGCGATCATAAAGACCACCAGCGGCCCCATATTGGATATCTGGTTGAAGGGTACTTGCGCCCAGCCGACGGTGCCGACGGTCAAACCGACCGACATTACAGATACGACGGCGATAGCCAGCGCAAACGACAGCGAGCGTAGGCAGAAGTACATCAAGCCGAGGATGGTGAGCATGACGATCGGAAAGAGGTATTTTGCATCCTTGATCTGGGCGTTGTAGCTATCGTATTCAAAGAGAATACGCCCGAGCACATAAATATTCTGCTCGGGATATTGCTCGCGCAGGGAGTCCCGCAGGTCGATGACCGTTTTCGCAATCCGCAGCTGTGTCGCTTGTTCCTCGGAGGTGGCGTGAAACTTGATCACCGCTAATGCCATATCACCCTCGGGTGATAACATGCTCTGAGTCAGGTCTTTATCCGCCAGGGCTATCTCTCGAATTTTGACCAGATCCTGCGCTGTCAGCTCATCCAGTTCTGGCAGCAGGTAGTCGCGTTCGTGAATATCGGCATCCACTGCATCGAGGCGGCGATTGATAAGCGAGGCCACAGAGACTGCCGACTCCACATCCGTATAGCGGTCTGTGAGATCCTGCATCGCTTGCAGCATATCCCTATTGAACACATCGCCCTCGGGTGACATGAAGGCAAAGAGAACGGACGTGCTAGGAGGAAAGTCTTTGTTGACCTGGGCGACTTCCAATCGATAGGGATCATCTTCACTGAGAATAGCATCATCGCTGCTATTAATTGTCGTTTTCAGCGCGCCCAGCGAGATAGCGCCACCCAACAGGATAGAGAGGGTCGCAAGCAGGTAACGCTGCGACAGGAGGAAATTGATCAAACGTGCCATGGAATTGCCAATAGACCTGAGAGCGTGTTTATACCATATTCTAGGTAAGATTAACCTGCGAAATTTACCTGCCAACCCGTCGCAGTAAGCTCACACTCTGCCCGCCAGAGTGAACGGCGCGGAGGCCTAAACGATGGGCTATGCATAAAGCCGCAGTGCAGTAGGATGCCATCCGAGCGATCGGCAGTGAAGTGGGTCCCCAACGCGCCCAAAAACTCAGCTTTACTCAGCAATTTGATTTGTGGTTTTATAGCAGGCTAAGCATGATGACTGCACTCATTCGCCCCGCTGCGCTATGCAGATGAAGGGCACCAGGAGATACCGATGAAGTTTTACCGCCTGTTACTGCTTTTTCTCGCTACCAGCCTCTCTGCTACACTCTATGGCGCCGCGCAACCCACCTCAATCGGCGATTTCGCGCTGCTCGATCATCAGGGCAAGTTCCATCAACTGAGCTGGTACGACGACCAGAAGGCAGTAGTGATTTATATACAGGGCAATGGCTGCCCTATCGCGCGCAACGGCGCGCTTACCCTGAAGGCCATCCGCGACGACTTCGCCGGCCAGGGTGTAGAATTTTTCATGCTCAATCCACAACCACAGGACGATCGCGACAGTATCGCCGCTGAGGCTGCGGAGTTTAACTATGACTTTCCCATCCTCCTCGACAAATCCCAGTTGGTGGCGGAATCCCTTGGGGTGGATCGTACCTCAGAAGTGTTTGTGATTGATCCGAAGACATTGCAGGTGTTGTATCACGGTCCTATCGACGACCGCCTTGGCTACGAAGCACAAAAGCCTGAAGCGCAAAACCACTATTTACGCGATGCACTGACAGCGGTATTGTCTGGCACCGCAGTTGCACAAGGTGCGCCGGAAGCACCGGGCTGTTTGATTAGCTTTCCTGCGCGCGACAAGTACCAGAACACCACTATTTCCTACGCCGATGATATCGCCCCCATACTGATGGAAAATTGTGTGTCCTGTCACCATGACGGCGGTATTGCCCCTTGGTCGATGAATGATCACAAGATGGTGCAGGGTTGGTCGCGCATGATGAAAGAGGTATTAATGACTCGCCGGATGCCACCAGGACAAATCGATACGCATGTGGGAAAGCCCATTAAAGACGTCGTCGAAATCACACCGGAAGAGTTACAAATGCTGGTGTATTGGATTGACGCTGGCGCACCCATGGGCGAAGGCGAAAAAGATCCTTTACCCGAACTCACCTTTAGCGATTCCCTGTTCGCGCTTGGCGAACCAGACCTGATATACAATGTTCCGGCGCAGTCTATTCCGGCAACCGGGCTGATCGACTATCGCTACGTTCCCGTGGAGCTGAATCTCGATGAAGATGTCTGGATCAAGGCGATTGAATTCGCCCCGGGTGATCGAAAAGTACTGCATCACGTCATCGCCTATCTTCAAAGCCCTGCAGATAAATCAGCAGGTGGCCGGGATGAGGGCGACGGTCGTGATGACAGCATCGGCGGTTTTGCGCCGGGCCGCCAAGCTGACGTTTTTCGCGACAATAGCGGTCGCCTGATACGCAAAGGATCCAATCTGTTACTGCAAATGCATTACACCACATCGGGGAAAGAGACTGTTGACGAGACAACTGTGGGTATCTACCTTCATGACAAACCACCAAAGTATGTCATGTCTGGCGGTGTCGCCGGACAGCGCAGGTTTATGGTGCCGCCCCATGCGAAGGAGCACGAATTGGAGGGTGAAATGCTCATCGAACACGATGCTTATCTTTACGGCATGACGCCGCATATGCATTTTCGCGGCAGATACATGAGTTACAGCGCGGAATACCCGGATGGGACTTCGGAACTGTTGCTGTCAGTACCCAAGTACAATTTTAACTGGCAGTTCAGTTATGACTTGGAGGAGCCCCTGCTGCTGCCGGCAGGCACTCGGCTTGTAGCGCGCGGTGCTATGGATAACTCTGCGCAAAACCCGTTCAACCCCAATCCTGAAGTGCCCGTCGTTTTCGGTCTACAAACCAAGCATGAAATGTTTTTCGGCTTTAATACTTTGCGTTATGTGGGTGACACCCCGGAGAGTCTTGGCGCCAGCAAGATACCCAATAAAGAGTCAGTGTCTGGTTCATAATCGGCAGGTATTTCTGCCCATGCTGAGGGTGCGCTGTAACATGTGATCATTACTAGCCAGCACAGTTTAGCCCTGCTAGGGCTGAAAGGGGGCTATGCCCCTTGTCCGCAGACGAGAGATCTTGAGGCGAAGAGTAGGGCAATGGCTTGAAATGCGATTCGTCCATTTATGATAGGAAGGAAAGTCTTGCAAAAATCGGAGATAAACTAATCAAAACCGTGGTCTGTCCCCAATTTTCTAGGGTGGTCGTCCCGTGCGTGGGGTCTTTAGGTCGGGGGAGACTTGTTTTCAGGGGAGCGCAGTCTACTCATAAAGTTCTCCGCCAGGCCTTCGTAGAGAGACGTCGGACAGACCAGTCGCGACGCCTCGAAAGCCAGCATGGAGGCGAGTGCGAGAGGCAGGGTCATGAAGCGCGCATCGGTCATCTCGACCAGAATGACAAATGCGGTAATCGGGCTTTGCACGACTCCGGAAAAATAGCTCACCATGCAGAGTAGGATCACCGCTTGGGGGTCCATGAACTCCAGAAAGGGAGCGGCCAGTTGGCCCAGCGCGGCGCCGGTTGCCAAGCTCGGATCAAAAAGACCTCCGGGGATGCCGCTGAGGAGGGCAATCCAATTCCCCAGAGCAATCGCGCCAAATCCCCAGGTGGGAACCTCGGTTCCTTCCATGAGAATGGCTTGTGCGTGCGGGTATCCACTACCGTAACTGAATCCGTCCGAAACGATCGCGAGCAGCGCCATTGCCGCGCCCAGAGAGGCGGCTGCCAGCAAGGGACGCCGGCGATAGAAGCGACCATAGGGGCGAGTGGTCAGCAGCAGGCTCTGGGCAAAAAGCCCACCAAGGAGGCCGAAGACCACTCCGAGAACG
>Ga0209711_10004171_pt1 | contig 11858 bp, 7 predicted proteins | sample ArcticOcean_MG_C_7_FD_187441 | JGI IMG/M metagenome (GOLD analysis project Ga0209711, IMG submission 187441) | Marine microbial communities from western Arctic Ocean - ArcticOcean_MG_CB11_88 (SPAdes) (version 2) | ecosystem: Environmental > Aquatic > Marine > Oceanic | place: Arctic Ocean... | reverse complement strand
GATGGCCACATGGACGATCTCGTGCGGGCCTGCTACGTCGCCGCAAGCGTAGATCTTTGGGTTGGCTGTGCATTGCATTTCGTCACATTCAATGTGGCCTGTCTTGCGTGTCGTCACACCTGCGGCTTCTAAACTAAGGCCTTGGGTTGCGGGTCTGCGACCAAGGGCGTTGAGTAAATGCGGTGCCTCGACTTCGACCTTCTGACCATTTTGATCAAATGTGACGGTGAATCGGCTATCTAGGTGTGAAATCTCCTTGAGTGAAGTGTCCGTGTAGAGCTGGATGCCTTCATCTCGAAACGCAGTCTCAACCACAGTGGACGCTTCGTGCGACATTTCTTTGAGTATGTGTGGGCTGCGTTGGATCTGGATGACTTCGCTACCAATGCGGTGAAGGAATTGAGCAAGCTCGCAAGCTACGATTCCACCGCCAAGTATAATAATCTTCTCGGGGAGAAAGTTGAGGTCTAGAACGTCGTCGCTCGTCCAACAAGGGGCATCTTTGAATCCTGGTATTGCTGGAGAAGATACGACGGAGCCAGTGGCGATCATGAAGTAGTCGGCAGTCAATTGTAGGCCGTCGCTAAGCTCGATAGTATTGGCATTGACGAATTTAGCGTGATTACGAAAGAGAGTGAAGCGGTCGCAATGGAGCTGTTCTTGGCGGTATTCTGCAAACTCCTTAATGGTATCGACCTTGCGCTGGTATAGGGCAGGCATATCGACTGCAGCAACAGGGATTTTAAGGCCAAAATCTTCAGCTTTTTGTGTGAGGTGAAGTAATTCGGCAGAGTAGATTAAAGTCTTCGAAGGCATGCAGCCTTTTAAAATGCAGAGGCCGCCAAGTGTCTCTGAGCCATCGACAATAGCTACGTGTTCTAGTGTCTCACGTGCTGTACGTGCAGCTGCATAACCGCCACTGCCACCACCGATGACAATATAATCAAAATGCGAACGACTCATTTTTCTTCCTCTTGGTATTGCTTATTGTAGAAGGGAACTCGACGCTTGGCATCAGGCGTTACGAGTTGAGGGCGATGGGCATCGACCTCGTCGATCTTATTGCGGCTCAATTCTGCCCAGCGTAGAGCGATGAAAAAGATCGTGAAGAAACTAAAAAAGACAGCAGGCGACATGAAGGGCACATCGCATAAAGCAATTAAGAGTACCGACCCGCAACCGATTAGTAGGTGGTTCGTGAGGCGTATATTGCGAAACCTGAGTAAATATCTTAAGATAAACGCTATTAAAAAGCCGAGTGAAATTAGCGTCCCAAAGATACCGAATTCAGCCAGGAACTGAAGTAAATCAGAGCTTGCACGTTCGTATCTTTGGCCGAGCAAGAGGTCATTGCTATAAAAGGGGAGTAGCTTGCTATAGCTATCAAAGCCCCAGCCAAATATGGGGTTGGCTTTAAACATATCAAATGCGGCGCTACGCAGGGAGGACATATTGCTTGAAAAGGCATCGTCTTGAAATATACGGACAATTCCTCCAGCAAAACTCAAGCAAGCAGCGAGGCCACTGAACAGTGCGATAGATTTTCGATGTATGTCCTTCGAATTAGTTAAGAAATCGACTGTTGTGATCAAGAGCATGACTGAAAGAGTAAGCAGTAGAACAGCTGAAGGAAGCAGTGCTTCAACGAGCATACCGGAGGCGCCTAAGAGTGTTCCGCCCGTCAGATACCATGGTCCGACCGATTGGATGAAAGGTAGGCTGTCATCGTAACGGTTAGAAAGGAGCATCATTGCAATACAAGCACAGCACCAAAGAGTGGCGAATGCTGCCCAGTGGCCATCATAGGGGAAGTAAGCAAAGAAATCATTGGCTCCTGTGCCGCTGGTAAATAGCGGCTTGGTCAAGCCTAGGCCCTTTTGAATATATCCAATGGCACCAACAATTACGGCGCTAAAGCAAAGTAAAGGTAAGATGCGCTCGAAGAATGAGCGAGATTTTGGTACGATGTAAAGTGTGCTGGTCAATAAGTAGATCGCTACAAAGCCGAATATGGTGACCCAAGTCGAACTATCGGATGCGGAGCTCGGTCGCCAGATATTGACTGGTTTAACGATTTTGAAAATTGATTCACCGAGGATTAGCGTGCCGAGTGGATTTTGTGTTAATCCAATAATGTATTGAAGTAAAAATATCCAAGCGGGTGCAGTGCAGATCCAGAATTTAGGCCACAATAAATCAATGAAGAAGGGATGCGTCTGTTCGTGCGTCTTTAATATGACTGGGGTAAGGCACCCGACGATAAGTAGGCTACCTAGTAACCAAAATGAGCGAGGATCACCAATCCAGTTGACTATGGTGGCCATGATTAAGGTGACGCCAAAGAGTAAAGTTTCGGCTGGCGTAAAATTGTCGCGCAGTAGTTTGTCACGCGGCAGGATTTGAACGGAGTTTTCCAAAGTAAAGGTCGTCGAACGGTTTGAATCAAATTGTCATTTATGTGTGCATGAGATCCATGCGGCACTCATTGTAACTCTCCTTGTATGAAAGGTAGCACGATATTCCAGTAATTATCACCCGCAGTTTCAATAAGATCTCCGTGTCCCGCGCCCTGGACGAATAGTTTTTGCTTGGTGCCCTCGATTCGCCCCCAGTTTTTTTGTGCGTGGGTGAAAGGCACTACGCGGTCGTCGGTGCCGTGGATCACCAAAATTGGGCATTTGATATTTGGCAGGCGTGCATAATTATCGAATTTATCCCACAAGAGAAGTTTGATGCCTGTCATCACACGAAAAGTTGAGGTGAAGGCACCGTCTAGTATGAGCCCTGCCACACCCTCGTGCTCGGCGAGCCATGTCGACGGACCACTACCAAGTGAGCGCCCATAAAGCGTGATTTTTTTTGGCGAGTAGCCAAGTGATTCAGTCGCATATTTAAAAGTGGCCTCAATCGCGGCGTAAGTCCCGGACTCACTCGCTCGTCCTGTGCTAGTCCCATAGTTAGGATAGTCGTAAGCGAGTATTGATGCCCCAAGTTGCTGGAAATGCTCAAGGAGTGGACGAATTTGACCAATGTCTTCGCCATTACCATGGCTATAAATGAGCAGTCTATCGGAGTTGTCATTCTTGAGGAAGTAGGCCGAAATAGATTCCCCATCGCTGGCTTGTAATTTTAAGATTTGATCATCGTCTTGATAACTACTCGGCGGTACAGGGAAGATCATGTTATTCGCACAGATCGCAGCATAGACATTTAGACCTGCGTATGCGATACACAGGCTGGTTACCAGAAGGATGGAAACATTGCCAATCATTTGCTTGAGGGATGAAGAGAGAGACACCACTATTAATATTTTAATATCGAATCGCTTGTCAGATCAAACGCTATTCCAACTAAATGACCCATCAATAGTCGCCTATTTATTTTCACGCTTCGCTCATCATCCTAGATCTAATGGCGCTTGCTTTGACTAATCCTCGGGGTCGTAACCGGCCTTCCATTCGTTGACTTGAACACAGACGGGAGGCTTGCTACTTTTGAAGAACCACGAGTCGACGGTGTAGTGATCGCCTGCTTTTAATTTTTCGTAAATCGAGGTGGTCCTGGGAAGCAGTTGGCTGCGTAATAACTCCAGTGTTGTGAATTGTGGCTCACGCTCTAGAGATCCGCTTGGGTATGACTAAGACAATTTAGCCAGGGTTCAAACTTAAGAGGCTATTTTTTATACTTCAATGCGGCTGCGATGAAGTTGTCGAAGAGTGGGTGTGCTGCGTTGGGTTTCGATTTGAACTCTGGATGAAACTGCACGCCCACATACCAAGGGTGATCGGGGATTTCGACGATTTCGACGAGGTCACGCTCGGGGTTGACGCCGCCGATTCGTAGGCCAGATTTGACGAGTTGGTCTCGGTAAGTGTTATTGAATTCGTAGCGATGACGGTGGCGTTCTTGGATATTTTTCTCACCGTAAGCGTGATAGCTAAAGCTGTCTTCGGCGAGCTCGCAAGGGCAGGCACCAAGACGCATATTACCACCTTTAGTTGTCAGGTCTTTTTGATCTTCCATGATGTCGATCACGGGGTGCGCTGTTTCAGGGTCGAACTCAGTACTATTGGCATCTTCGAGCTTGGCCACGTTGCGCGCATATTCAATGACCGCAATCTGCATGCCGAGGCATAGGCCGAAGTAAGGGATACCGTTCTCACGGGCAAATTCTGCTGCGGCAATTTTACCCTCAGTGCCACGATCGCCGAAGCCACCGGGGATGAGGATGCCGTCGAGAGTGCCGAGGTGTTTTTGCGGGTCATCCTCGATCAGCTCTGCGTCGAGACGTACAATGTGTACGGTCGCGTCATTCGCGATGCCGGCGTGTATGATGGACTCGTAGACCGACTTGTAAGCATCTTGCAGCTCGATATATTTGCCGACGACGCCAATTTCGACTTTGTGACTCGGTGCTTTGAGGCGACGAACGACATCGTGCCAAACCTTCATATCGCTATCAGGCGCGTCGAGCTTGAGATGGTCGATGACGAGGTCGTCGATGTTCTCAGCTTTGAGAGCAAGGGGGAGCTCGTAGATGGAAGTCTCGACATCCATCTCTTCGATTACGGCCTTTACAGGGACGTTGCAGAAGAGGGAGAGCTTCTGGCGCATCTCATCTGTCATCGGTTCTTCGGTGCGGCAAACGAGGATGTCGGCTTGGATACCGATTTCACGAAGTTTGGCCACAGATTGTTGGCTGGGCTTTGTCTTGAGCTCGCCCGCAGCCTTTAAGTATGGGAGCAGGGTGCAATGAAGGAAGAGCACGTCGTCGCGCCCGACTTCAAGAGCGAATTGGCGCATAGCTTCAAGGAAGGGGAGGCCTTCAATGTCGCCGGTGGTGCCACCTAGCTCAGTGATTAGTACGTCGACATCGTCGCCACCGCCTGCATAAATACGCTCCTTGATCACGTTGGTTACATGAGGGATGACTTGCACCGTCGCGCCTAGATAGTCGCCACGGCGCTCCTTCGCGAGCACGGTTTCGTAGACTTTGCCTGAGGTGAGATTATTCAAGCGGTTCAGCTCTCCGGACGTGAATCGCTCATAGTGGCCGAGGTCTAGGTCAGTCTCAGCACCGTCGTTGAGCACGTAAACTTCGCCGTGCTGGAAGGGACTCATCGTGCCAGGGTCGACATTTAGATAGGGATCGAACTTTTGGAGTCGTACTTTCAGGCCTCGCTGCTCGAGGATAGCGCCGAGGGCGGCAGCGGTGAGTCCTTTGCCTAGCGAGGAGACGACTCCGCCTGTTACGAATATATACTTCATGTGTTCGAACTTTGCATAAATGATTTTAGCTGAAATTGGAAAAGTCGTCACGGAATAATGGGTATCCGCTACGCTGCTATTCAATTGTTTGGCTTTCTAGGTTGGCAAACCTTTTCCAAGCTTTAGCCAAAAGAAGTTTTTTGGATTAGCTATGCTGTTTTTAACTGCTTTTATAATAAGAGCTATTTAATGACCGGTGTTGAGTCGATAGTGACGGGCAGATGAACAAAATATTTCATCAACTGCGAATTTCATATAGCACTGCTTATGTAGCCTATAGCCTAAGCTAATAGATGGATCGTAATTGGCTCGGTGTTTGAAAAGTTTATTAATCTAAGTAACCTTAGCTCGGGTATCGTAAACACCTTATTATGTACACATTGTGTAATTTCATTCAATCAACTATCGGCCGTAAGATTTTAATGGCTCTGACCGGTTTGATTCTAGTGCTCTTTGTCATGGGACACATGCTAGGTAATCTCCAGATATTTCTCGGGCCTGACGTCATCAATGCGTATGCATACAAGCTTCATCATTTATTGCCAGCCTCTGCACTGTGGGCCGTCCGTTTGGTCTTGCTCGGCACTATCGTGGTTCACATATGGGCGGCAGTCACGCTGACTTTGGATAACCGCAAGGCACGTCCGCAGGGCTACCTAGAAGATAAGGTCGTACAAGCCAGCTATTCTTCCCGCACTATGCGTATGAGCGGTATTATATTGCTGGCATTCATAATTTTCCACATTGCTCACTTTACTGTCCGTTCTGTGCCCGGCATGCAATACGAGGTATCTGGTGTTCTTGACAATACTATGGTCCCTCTGGTGAAAGATGGTGAGGTTGTTATGAAAAACGGGCACGAGATCCCGACTTTCAATGTTAATGATATGATGGTGCTAGGCTTCGAAAATGGGTGGGTATCGGCCTTTTATATTATCGCAACAGGTCTGCTCTGCATGCACCTAACGCATGGTTTCAGCAGTATGTTCCAGAGCGTGGGGCTTCGTAATGGACTCTGGCGCAAGCGTCTCGATCGAGCTGCGCTTGCCTATGGCTGGATCGTTTTTCTTGGATTTGCCATTATTCCGATCTCTGTGATGGCTGGTCTCCTGAAGAAAGATACGACAGGTGGCCTCGTTTCACAGGTCGGAGAGACTGCCGCAATCACTGAGTCACTTGAAAAATAGGAACGCTGAAATATGAATCTCGATTCCAAAATTCCCGAAGGCCCTCTATCTAAGAAGTGGTCGAGCCATAAGTTTAATATGAAGTTGGTCAATCCGTCCAACCGTCGTAAATATAAGGTTATTGTAGTTGGCTCTGGTCTTGCAGGGGGAGCTGCTGCAGCGAGTCTCGCCGAGCAGGGTTATAACGTATCCTGCTTTTGCTACCAAGACAGTCCGCGCCGCGCTCACAGTATCGCAGCTCAGGGGGGTATCAATGCCTCGAAAAATTATCAGAACGACGGTGACAGTGTGCATCGACTTTTTTACGATACGGTTAAAGGCGGCGACTACCGCTCCCGCGAGGCTAACGTCTATCGCCTATCCGAAGTGTCTTCAGACATCATCGACCAATGCGTCGCTAATGGTGTGCCCTTTGCTCGTGAATACGGTGGTCTGCTAGCTAATCGCTCTTTTGGTGGTGCGCAGGTTTCTCGCACTTTCTACGCACGCGGCCAGACTGGTCAGCAACTACTTCTCGGTGCTTATTCTGCATTGAGTAAGCAAATAGGTCTAGGCAAGGTGAAGATGTTCAATCGCCACGAGATGCTCGACTTGGTTAAAGTAGATGGTCATGCTAAGGGGATCATTGTTCGGAACATGGCGACTGGGGAGGTTTCGCGTCATGCCAGTGATGCGGTCGTCCTTGCTACGGGTGGTTATGGCAACGTCTTCTTTCTGTCGACAAATGCACAAGGTTGCAACGTCACTGCGGCTTACCGTGCACACAAACGCGGTGCAGGTATGGCTAATCCTTGTTACACCCAAATTCACCCCACGTGTATTCCCGTTCACGGCGATAAACAGTCGAAGCTTACACTCATGTCTGAGTCACTTCGTAATGACGGTCGCATATGGACCCCGAAGGACGCAGAGGTCGCGGCTATGATTCGGAAGGGCGAAACTGACCCGAACCTTGTGGCCGAAGATGACCGAGATTACTTCCTTGAGCGTAAATATCCGAGCTTCGGGAATCTTGCGCCGCGGGACATCTCCTCTCGAGCAGCGAAAGAAGCTTGTGATGAAGGTCGTGGCGTCGCCAGCACTGGTCTCGGTGTATTTCTCGATTTCCGCGACGCGATTAAACGTGACGGTCAGAGTACGATCAAAGAGCGCTACGGCAATCTCTTTGACATGTATCAGTGCATCACGGGTGACAACCCTTATCAGACGCCTATGATGATCTTCCCTGCAGTCCACTATACGATGGGCGGTTTATGGGTAGACTATAATCTCCAGTCTACCATTCCTGGAATGTTTGTTGGGGGTGAGGCTAACTTTTCCGATCATGGAGCCAACCGCCTTGGCGCATCCGCACTCATGCAAGGTCTGTCGGATGGCTACTTCGTACTTCCATATACAGTCGGCAACTACCTGGGTGAGCAAGGTGTTGCTGCGGCGGGTAAAGTCACTACCGAGCATCCCGCATTTGCAGAGGCCGAAGCCAATGTGAAAGCACGCATCGATAAGTTCCTTTCAATTGGCGGCACCGAGTCGCCACGTTCTTTTCATAAGCGACTGGGTCATATCATCTGGGAGCAATGTGGTATGGCACGTTCTAAAGAGGGTCTGGAAGGTGCGATCAAAGATCTACAGGCACTACGTAAAGAGTTTTGGACAAACCTCCGAGTGGTCGGTGATGCCGATGGAATTAACCCCGAACTTGAGCGAGCTGGTCGCGTAGCTGACTTCATCGAATTCGGTGAGCTAATGTGCCGTGATGCGCTCATGCGTGAAGAGTCATGTGGCGGTCATTTCCGTGTCGAGCACCAGACCGAAGATGGCGAAGCGCTTCGCGACGACGAAAACTTTGCCTTCGCAGGCGTCTGGGAGTATAAGGGCGACGACGTCGACCCGCAGCTTCACAAGGAGTCACTCATCTACGAGAATGTGAAACTTGCCACCCGCAGTTACAAATAAGCCAAATCTATTAACAAGATGGAAAAGACAATGGATCTCACTCTTAAAGTTTGGCGCCAGAAAAGCGCGAACAGCACGGGCGCTTTTGAAACTTACGGTGTCAAAGATGTTTCCGAAGGTTCTTCCTTCCTCGAGATGCTTGATACTCTCTCCGAGGACTTGGTGGAGAAGGGCAAAGAACCCGTGGCTTTTGACCACGATTGCCGCGAGGGAATCTGTGGTTCGTGCTCGATGACGATTAATGGCATCCCGCACGGCCCCGAAAAGGCAACCACTGCTTGCCAACTCCACATGCGCCATTTTCATGATGGGCAGACAATCACGATTGAACCTTGGCGTGCCAAGCCGTTCCCTGTGATTAAGGATCTCGTGGTCGACCGCTCGCCGTTCGACAGGATCATTCAATCTGGCGGTTTTATTACTTCTCGTGCCGGCAGCGCTGTGGATGCCAATGCCATACCAATCAGCAAAGCGACCGCCGACTATGCGATGGATGCCGCTGCCTGTATCGGTTGCGGTGCTTGCGTCGCAGCCTGCCCAAATGCCTCAGCTATGTTGTTTACCGGGGCTAAAGTCTCACACATGAACAGCTTGCCTCAGGGTAAGGCTGAGAAAGATCGCCGCACCCTCGCCATGGTCACTACCATGGATGGCGAAGGTTTTGGCGGTTGCACTAATGTCGGTGAGTGCGAGGCAGCATGCCCAAAGAGTATCTCGCTCGACATGATTGCCCATTTAAACCGCGATTATGCGACTGCGCAGGTTAAGAACTTCTTCAAACCAGTCGCTTAATCAGTCGACGCTGATTGCAGCGTTTTTCAGTATTCGATAAGAAGTATCTAGGTAGGCGGTAATCTAGATTAGCAGGCATTTACCTAGCTATTCGATATTTTGCACCTGCTCGCGTATGCGTTCCAACGCGTTCTTTCCCTCGATCACAAGCCGTGTGATTTCGATATCATTCGACTTGCTGCCGGTGGTGTTGAACTCGCGGTGGATTTCTTGGCAGAGAAAATCCATCTTTCTTCCTGTCGCCTCGTCGGCACTTAAGAATCCTAAAAATTGCTCGAAATGGGAGCTTAGTCGAGTCGTTTCCTCACTGATATCAGAACGATCCGCATAGATTGCTACTTCCTTCAACACGCGTTCGTCCGAGACATCGAGTTCGAGCTCTAATTGCTTTAAGCGTTCCAACAGTGCGTTGCGGTAGCGCTGCGTACTGCCAGAGGCGTTCTTTTCGATTTGTTTACGGAATGCTTCTAGCTCGGCGATTCGCTCTCTCAGGTCTTCCGCCAGCGCAGCGCCTTCTTGCAAGCGCATTGCACTTATGTCCGCCAGTGCCGCATTGAAAGCTTCTTGTAGGGATTCCTTTAACTCTTTCCAACTGGGTAGACTGCTTCTGTCCTTAACCGAACGAGCTAGATCTAGCATAAAACTGCTATCAGGCGTAAAATCAAATCCCTGCGCCTGGGCGAAGGCCTTCAAGTCATTCAGAGTCAAAACCATTGCTTCGGTATTCATGGCCAGCGAATCACTGCTATCCTTGGCTAATTCTACTTTAATTTGCACATTAACTCGTCCGCGTTGAAATGCGCCACCGATCCATTCGCTAAAGAGGGCCTCGTGACCGCTCCATTCGCGCGGAGCGCTGATTTGTATATCGAGTGTCTTTCGATTGACTGAATGAATCTCCACTTGGATCCGTACACCGGCTCCCTCCACTTCTACGGAACTGCGCCCAAAACCTGTCATACTTAGCATTTAGATGATAGTAGGGTGCCAGACGAAAGAGGGAAGGCGAAAATTTATTCGTTAGCTCATTAGCCATGCCCGTCGCAACTATTTACGCTATTTAGGTGCTAAAGTTACTAACACAATCTTCTTCATCTTTAGTTTGCAATTCACGCCTGCTTAAATTGACTCGAACGCTTCTTATGAAAATATTAATTGCAGACCGTATTTCGCCCATTGGTGTTGATTTGTTTAAAGCCCAAAAGGGTTTTAACGTTGTAGAAGCCTATGGTTCCTCTCCGGAAGAGATCCTAGAATTGGCTAAGGATGCTGACGCTATCGCGGTCCGCTCCGACACTCGCATTACTGCTGAAGTCATCGCAGTTGCATCAAATCTCAAGGTCGTCGGCCGCGCAGGTGTGGGAGTTGATAATATAGACATCGAAGCCGCCACGGATCATGGCGTGATTGTAATGAATACGCCTACCGGTAACACCATCGCTACGGCAGAGCTAACTTTCACCCACATGCTCGCTGGCACTCGCGCCATCGTGCAAGCATGTGCTGGCATGAAAGCCGGGCTTTGGGATCGTAAAAAATACACTGGCTCTGAACTGAATCAAAAGACCCTCGGTATCCTCGGCATGGGGCGTATTGGTGCTGAAGTCGCTAAGCGTGCCATGGCCTTTCAGATGGATGTGCTCGCTTACGACCCTTACCTGACTGAATCGCGAGCTAAGACACTCGGCGTCAAGCAAGCCACGCTCGATGAAGTTATTGTAAACGCTGACTACATAACCGTGCATATGCCGATGACGAAGGACACCAAGCACATGTTGAATGCGGATGCTTTTGCCCGTATGAAGGACGGCGTCCGTGTTTTCAATGTCGCACGTGGTGGTATCATCGAAGAATCCGCGCTAATTGATGCACTCAACTCGGGTAAAGTTGCTGCCGCCGGCCTCGACGTTTACGAGGACGAGCCTCCTCCCGAAGACAGCCCACTGCGCCAGATCGATAATCTCGTGCTCACCCCGCATCTAGGTGCCTCGACTCAGGAAGCACAAGAGAACGTCGGCATCGATGTGGCCAAGCAAATGATCGAAGCCCTCACCGGCGGTATGGTTATGAACGCTCTCAACATGCCGTCTGTTGATCCTAAGGTTTTAGAAAAGCTAGGTCCCTACATGACGTTAGGCGAAAAGATAGGCACATTCTCTCAGCAACTCGCCCCCGAAGGCGTCGAAAAGATCACCATTCGTTACTACGGTAAGATCGTCGAGCTCGATATACTGCCTCTGACCAACGCCATTCAGCGCGGCTATCTCCGTGAGATCTCCGATAACGTCAATAACGTCAATGCGCCCAAGAAGATAGAGCACCTTGGCGTCGAGACCGAAGAGGTTAAAAGCAGCACACACGCTGACTTTAATGAACTGATCGAAGTCGAAGTCGCGTGCAAGGGGGGTAAGACCCGCATCATAGGTGGCACACTTGTTGGTAAGAATCAGGTCCCACGCATTGTCATTATAGACGGACACAGCGTCGAAGTCAGCACCGATGCGACACTTCTTGTTCTTAAGAATAAAGACGTTCCTGGGATCGTCGGCTTTATCGGTGTCACTCTCGGTGAGGACAAAGTTAATATCGCCAACATGTCGCTCAGCCGAAACAAAGATCAAGACTTCGCCGTCTCCGTCTTCGAGCTTGATACCG
>Ga0209711_10004166_pt1 | contig 11866 bp, 9 predicted proteins | sample ArcticOcean_MG_C_7_FD_187441 | JGI IMG/M metagenome (GOLD analysis project Ga0209711, IMG submission 187441) | Marine microbial communities from western Arctic Ocean - ArcticOcean_MG_CB11_88 (SPAdes) (version 2) | ecosystem: Environmental > Aquatic > Marine > Oceanic | place: Arctic Ocean... | reverse complement strand
ATTATTAGCCACACTTGCGTGCAGTGCCGCTGCCATCTGACCACTGGCGGTAGTTTGCGCGTCTCGCTGGGAGGGAAGGCCCATTAACCCTGCCACCGGACTCAGATTCTTAACATACAAGGGCTCGCTCGCCGACGCCGGCAATACGCCAAGAATGGCCAGCAATCCTGCGCTAGTCTGTATTCGATGTGCTCGCACCGTCTGAACCCAAAAATCAAAGCCATTCAAAAGTAACGCCTCCCTGAACCTGCATCTGATCAACCACAAAAGGTCGAAACAACTGCCCATCGCGGGTTCCGCGCCAATCGCCCACAGCTTCATCGTAGGCAAAGTGAAAACCCCCGGAGCGCGCCGCTAGCCATAGCTGCCGTGTTGGTGGCTGACGACTAAACACCAGTTTTGTTTCATTGTCGAATTCGACGGTAAGTACACTGCCGGACAGCTGATAGTCGAGATCCGTATCAATCTGATCCAAGGCCTCTTCCAACGCCTCAAAGGTGTGTTCTATCAACTCATTAAATTCTGATTCAGTTATCACAGGACTTGTTCCGCCAAAGGGTACACAATTCGATAATAAGGGCTGTTCGCGCCGCTTACCAGCGGACGGTATAATTTACGCCATTATAACTTAGAGCAGCGTCATGCCTTATTCTCATATCTTCATGCTAATTGCCCTGACCATTGGTGTCCTGAACCGAGGCTAACCAGTGAACTATTTTACGTGTCGTGCGCGCAGCCTGTACGCGGAAAACATTGCCGTCAGCGCGATCGCTGCCATCCACGGTACGAGTTGCTATACTTATTTCCGATCACCGCTGGAGAATGTCCGGGACTTTTTTACCCACCATCTACTACCTACCGCACTCACAACAGGGTAGCTTTAAAGCTTTAACTATGAAAAAAATGGCCGCCCATTAAAAATTGTGTATCCGGCCGGGTCAATAATACCTCCACGATTTGCCAATAGTGTACATGTAATGAGAATGTGTCAGGCCTTAGCTGCCCAAGGCCATCAGACCACATTAATTCTCCCTCCACGCAGGAAAGGCCGACTAAGTGGGACTGATGATGTCCATGAGTTCTATGGGGTAGCCCGTAACTTCCGCATTGAAAAAATCTTGTCGCCACCTAAAGTGGGCGTCTATATCCATGACTTAATTTCTGCATTCAAGGCCAAGCTCGACGGGACGGATATTTTCTACACGCGCGCTATGGAAATAGCGTTTTTGCACGTCTGCTTCGCAATAACACCATTTTCGAGACTCACACGCCACTAACCGAGTTCAAGTATCTAGATCGATTATTGTTAGCTTTTGTTTTACGCTCGGACAAGGTCAAAACCTTCGTTGTTATTTCAGACGCCTTAAAAAAGCTACTGCTAGAAGCGCACACTATAGAAGAATCTTGCGTTCTGGTGGCTCATGATGGATCCGATATAACAAAGAATATTACAAATACCTTCAACGAGAGCAACATATCAGTCGGATATGTTGGTCACCTTTATAAGGGGAGAGGTATCGAGGTTATTATAGAGTCAGCACAATCTATTCCTGCGGCAAGCTTTCACGTGGTCGATGGAAACCCAGATGACGTCGAGTATTGGGAGAAAAAATCTAGCGGCATTAAAAATTTAACGTTTTATGGCTTTGTTTCCCCGCAAAAAGCGGCAGAGATCAGTCTAAAAATGGATATTCTTTTAGCCCCGTATCAGGAAACCGTAATGGTTACCAGCGGACTTGATACCAGCAAATGGATGCCCCCTCTCAAAATATTTGAATACATGGCCGCAGGTAAAGCGATTATTTGCTCGGATATTCCCGTGTTACGAGAAGTTCTAGAAAACGAAAAAACGCCTTATCATGTAGCCCTGCTGATTATGGCGCTTGGGTTGCCTCAATGAAACGACTCATCAACGACCATGACTTACGTCTATCAATATCAAGAAACGCTTATCAAGATATAAAGACAAAGTATAGTTGGTCAATAAGGGCCAAAAATATCATCGATAGTATTTTATAACCTTATTTAATTTACATTACTTGGCCAAAGCTTTTGACAAAACCTATCTTTATCAGTGGAATGCCGCGCAGCGGCACTAAGCTACTCAGGGATATACTTAACAACCACTCCAAGGTTTCTATACCAGATTCAGAAACACACTTTATTCCCCCATTTATTCGTACTTTTGGCCTCGAATATGACTTCAGTAATGACAACAATGTTCAGGCAGCACTTCATAGATTTCATACAACAAAGTTTTGTTTAGCCCAACAGAAGCCACGCATTGAAAAAATGAATTTCCGAAATACGAATTCTCCGCTATTACGGAGTGAAAGATCAGGTGAACACCCGCTTTGGGGATAAAACACCAGGCTATATTTTACATTTGACCTTGCTGAGAGAAATATGGCCCGACATAAAAATGGTACACATTATTAGGGACCCTCGTGATTACAGTGCTTCTGTTCGCCAGGCATGGGGGATGAGCCTTATGCGAGCGGCCCACAGATGGCCCACTACCATGAAGGCTGCTATAAGGTATCGTTAACAATACCCTGATAGTTACCTAAAGCTTCATTATGAAGACTTATTGCACGACACCGACAATACCATAGAAAAATTTTTTTATTTATTGGCTGTGACTTCGAGAAAGATTTATCCGTTCTTAACCATGCCACCGAAAATCGTGGGGCCGTGAAGGGATATATTGGGTTAGTAACAACCAATAAAAATAGATATAAAGAAAATTTTACGCGAAAGAGATACAAGCTATCGAATGCATTTTTGTGCGACAGGAAAGGCTATGGACTACTTTAATAATCCGCACTTAAAGAGCTGAAATTAGGCTCAGGCCGACTACTTCTTCTTAATCTGCATGATGGCGCTAACGCCCTGCAATTTCATTGCAAAGAAAAAGGCCTCATTAAAGGCCTACGCTACTTTCTAAAACTTCACCAGGAAGGCACATTTAAGGGAAAGGCAAAGTAACTCCAACAACGTCAGCTACTCGCTGGATAGTCCTTGTTGAAATCTAGCTTTTCCTCCGACGACCATCTAGCCAGCCCAAAATCAAAACATATAGCCTCAAAAAAGGTGCTGACAAGTGACTATGCTTCTTTGTTAAGGTTTGTCGATATGGGCGTATGGAGTTAGCACCGGAAACACCAGCCAGAAATACTGCCCCTAATGACATCATGGCGATGATATGGGGTACAGTGATGCCATCGACTCGGAGCTTCCGAGCGATGCCATATTTAATGAGGAGATCATTTTATGTCTCGCGCTATCGACGGCGTAATATTGTCTTTAACCATTGTACTGTCCATTGTGCTATCCATTGGATGCTTGAATGCACAGGCTCAGACGGGAAAGGTGGTATTCAAGGACCCTGACCCCAGCAGGCCTGATGCTACCCTCTGGCGCTTGACGCATGATCCCGCTGTACGCGATTATGCGAATTATCACAATACGCAGTGCTGGAGTCCGGACGGTCGCTACATCAGCATCAATCGCTGGGCCGACCGCACAAAGAAGAGCGCGGCCGAGATACGTCTCTACGACCTCCATAAGGACGAGGACACGCTTATTGGATTTGGCATTTACCCCCGCTGGGCTAATCGCCATAACTGGCTCTTCTATTCCCAATATACCGGTAAAGGTGAATACTACGAGGAAGGCATCGCAAACCAATGGCTGGATGTGGATACGGGCAAAACGGTCACAATAGGTCACGGCATTGAGTTTCTTGGCGAGACCGATTTTCAAGATCGTTGGCTGTATGGCAATCAGCGTTTTCGGGGCCAGAAGTCTGAATTCATCGCCGTACGCATGGCCATCAAGGAAAACTCAAAGCCGGAAGTCTTAGGCAACGGCACTGGGAAACGGCCCCTCCCCAGCCGAAACCATCCCGTCCTCATGATGAGAAATAAGATCGCCAGAGAGGGGCCGCCTTTCACCCCGAGCCGTACTTGGTCTGATCTTGACGGAGAGAATATGCGCACCGCCACGGCTCTGGTTCAGGCCGGACATCAAAGTTGGCTTGGCAACGGCGAGTATCACCTTGTGGGGAACCAACAGGCCGCCGGCCGAAAATGGAATGAACCTTTCCCCAGCAATCTACACAGGCTGGCAAATTGCCACTTCAGCGATATAAGTCCCTGTGGATTCAGCGGAAGATGGGCGTGCGCTAACGGACGTGTCGCCGACCTCCGATCAGGTGGCAGTTGGACTTTCAGTAGTGCCCGGTCGCAAATCTGCTTCCCGGAAGACGTCGGTGATGCCTCGGAGCCTTACGATCCAGATCACAAAGGCAGTCCAGACGGAACTAAAGTCTGCTTTGCCAGCAACTACGATATAGAGAAAGGCCACGTCGCTCACCTGGCTGTAACGGCCCCAAAGACAGAGACTGGCAAGTTCGAAGTAACATCCACCAAAGGTTTCCCAGATTCCGGGGACATCACCTACCGCCGCGAGGTCATCGGCTACAACAGCAAAACGGAGACGAGCTTTGTAGGGCTCACACGAGGAAAATATGAAACCAAGACTCTCGCCATAAAAGCCGGCGGCATGCTCACGAGCCTCGATGCCCGACTCCTGCCAGCGGACAAACGCGACCCGGCCAAATTGCCAAACTATATGACGAAGTCCTTTGACGAGAAGAATGGCCCCCTCCTCTGGCAGCGTCAAACGGATATCTACGTTGCTATTGTACGTGAGCCAGACGCGCCCCACTTACGCCTCCACAACGGAGAAATACAGCTCATCCCTGGTGAAAATCACTGGGAGACATTTGGTTACCGCATCTTCAAAGACGGCAAGCCGCTTACAAAAGAGCCCGTTCGCCCGGGAGTAAATGTGAGCTTGCCCGACGGCGGAATCTACACAGCCATCGCCATCGAATGGAGCGGATTAGAAGGCAAGCTCAGCCTGCCGCTGAAGATTGACAAGGCCGCGAAGCTGGCGGTCTTGAGCGAAAAGCCAGAGGACTTCTCCTGGACCAGCGATGTCTGGAAAGTCGCGAAGGCCACCGTTAGCGAGAAGAAGGCGCTCGCAGCACCAAAGGCCATGCTAGAAATCGTCCATCTGCAAGATGGCGTGATCGCGGTGGAGACCTACAATAAAGGCAAACTCATACACCGCGACGATTTGGATCATGAGGGCTTGGCTCGGCGCAAACAGTACTACAAGGCGGGAGCGCTGGCAAAGCGTGAGTATTTCGCCGATGAAGGCATTATTAGTCGCGAACTCTTTGACATGCAAGGTTGGAAAACGGAAGAAGCGATCTGGCGCTATACAAATGGTAAGCGAACTCTGCGTCAGCAGTGGTGGTATGAGGAAGGGACACCGGTCAAGAGGCTCATCAGTGGCGGAAAGACCTTTGTGAAAGAAGGTGAAAACTGGGTGCAAAACAAGTAAGAGCCATTTTGAGGCCTAGAAAAGAGCATCTACAATGAAAAATTTCATGGTCTCGGTCGCTGTGGGCAATGATTCACCAGTAAACGAATATGAACTTGCTCCCCGGTGACACGAGCCCAGCCTCAGGGCAATTGGCAACATTTTCGAGCGTTTGTGTGGCTCACTGACCAAGATGAACTAACTAATCCGGTCGACACACCCCGTTTCTATTTTCTATGCCGACGCAATGAGTATTTAGCCCGCATCCAACGACACCCCGTTTTTTGACGCGTCACCGGTTGATCCTGTTGTGCCTCATGCCAATCCTAGTCAGCCAGAATGGCTGTATGTACAAACGGCAGCAACAGCCCAAATGACCTCCGATACCACATTGTAAATCCCCTTCACTTGAGATGTCTTCGCTTTCACTGACAGACCTTACCGGGAATATGATTACCTCACTACCGCTGAGTTTGCGTAATTCTGGCGTGAGGAAGGAGCCAATGGCTTTTCTGAAAATCCACCCATTGCTGTACTAACCTGGTTTGATGGTGAGGAGCAGCGTGAATCCGAGATGATTACCAATAACGCCACGGTCTATTCTGATGGCACACAGAAATCTCTGGTGTATGACGTTACGCTTGAAACCGAGCAAATGCCTGCCACGCTCAAACGAAGGAGGTTCTCGGCGCAGACAACTCATGGCCAGTGAGAGTACGGCCGGCTTAGGGCGCCTTGCTCCTCTCTTTCATGACTTCCAACTCCCAAAAAATCTGTCCTGTAGGCATGCAAGTGCTTCAACGATTTTCGTTCAGAAACCAAGTTAATTAGACATCATCAACGGGACCTGCTGGCGCGGAAACATAGAAGCGGCGAAGAACCACATTTCTATTGCGCAGCGTGTCTGGGTCATGGATTTATTGGCACCGGTCCGATGCATTGCCGTCTCGTCGAATAGCACTGCATCCCCGAGTTCGAACACGGGCTGTTCGACAGTTTCTATACCGCCGTTGGCAGCAGTATCGTCATCAAGGATGTCTGCCACTCCACGTTCCACAAGCGCATCGAAGCGATTCGCAAAGATATCGAGGGAGGGTCCGTCAACACCGCTGGGGCTAAAAGCAGCCCAGATGTTCAGTGCGCGAACCGGTTCAGAAAAACTCCTCGGATCTTGGTGCCACCCGGCAACTGCGTCGGGTGGAGTACGTCGCAAAGTCGTTTTTTTGGCACTTAGCAAGGGGCGCTCATCAAAATATTCTTGGAGAAGTTTTGCGATTCCAGCGTCTGTAAGACATTCAAGATAACGATAAAATGGACGCGGAGAGTCAACTGCCAGTACACCAGCGCCAGCGCTCACAAAATGTCGGTCTAGCCTCCCAAACGTATAACCCATGTGTCTTTTGGGCATGAAGTGTGTTTACCAAGGCGATGGGTCGACCTCCTTTTTATCGGCCACCGCCTCGGCGGCAGAAAATGCTTAATCGATTGCTTGGCGCATACATTCACTTGCTTTGGCATCGGACATTCCACGAACAATAATTGAACCGTGGTGCTGGATGGCTGACGAGACGAGTTCAACGGACAGTTCTGAAGCCGGAATCTCGGGTATAGTTGAAGTCTCGGGAAAATGGTCAAGGATCGCCTTGGGCCAAGCATGGGCTCCGTCTGGTATGTCAATCTCGTGATAGGCGAGGTGTCGTAGTCTGACCAGCCGGGTTTCTATTTTTGCATTCTCTTCTTGCTGATTTGCCGCGGTGAGCAAGCGAATAGCATCGTCCCATAACCCTAAATCAACGAGTTCTCTCGCACGCCTCAATGCTTTGAGAACATCGATCTTACTTGCTATTACAGGCATGGATGGCAGCCTGTAAATATGCAGAAGAACTACAGCGTACTTTCCAGTGGGTCTCTATAGTACCGCCATGTCCGCCGGTTGGGTAATCCCCCCAATAAATAGTTGACTTGGATTCAACGGGCCGGCGCCCTGAAGCAACTCAAGTTACTTGTAAATCGCTATCCAACGCAATGACATTACCACCGTTAACAGACTCATAGAGATGGCGGCCATCTGGAAGGGGGTAGAGCCGTTAATTGATACCTGAGGATAGATTCCTTCTACCTGACATAGTTGATTTTTCAAATTCTTTTTTTGTGGAGCGTGCCGAGAACCGTTCCGTGGCTACTCCTCACAACCTGCGAGTCGCACTGGGAACAATTCGCTCCTGAGAGTCAATGGATTTTAAATACCCATTTGGCCAGCATCCCGCTGGATATTGCTGCAATAAAAAACAAGGTCAGCCAATTACTCATCCAAGCGGGACCAAATGACAGATACCGCTGTTCGGGTAGGTTGATGTCGACCGATTCGACCGGGCTCTGATGTGGCAAGTATCCCGCTGGATTCCCCAGCAGGCTGTTCCACCATAGTTGCTTATGAATTTGCGGTATCGCAGCAGGCGGTGGGATTGTCAGCAAAAGATTTCCCTTCCCGTCGCTAAGGACAAAGCTTTGAGCCTGATCTGGCCATTCAAATTGCCATCTGGCGTCTTCGTATCGGGGAGTGGTCGCTCCCGATTGCCAACCTAATTTAGACGCTGCGGACTCAGGTTGTACGCTTAGGCTAATGAGTTCGCCGGGCTCTGGGAAGTGGTACGAAAATTGGTTGGAAGCCCACGCCAGTATGCAGATTATGGGTAGTGACGACACCAGCGCGGGAACAAAGACGAGGCCCAGGTGCTTGAGAGATAAGGTAAGTGTAGTTTTTATCAGTTGCCACAGCTCACCGAAAGATTCATCGCTCGCTGCGAGTTGGCCCTGGGCTTCACGTAGCGCACCCTTCACTCTGGATATTGTGTTCTGAGGCGAAATAAGCGCATAGAAGACTATGCCAAGTACTCCAGCTAAAACGCCCCAGGAAAATAGCCGTATAAAGTCAGACAAGAAGGAGAGCTTCTCATCAAGAAAATAGAAGACAGGAGCTGGTAGATCAAAAATACCCATAACAATTCCGCTTACTCAGGACCTGTATACCCAAACCATTCGGCTATTGGGGCGACAGTATCCCATATTTCGTCTGCAATACTGTCATCCAGCTCAAAGCTGTAATAGTCCGGCGCTTTCAATATCGTTTGGTAATGGTCGCGATCGGCGGCAAAGGACTCGCTGGGAAGATCACAGTACTTAAGTATCGCGTCGATTGTGCTTTTGGGGTGCGAGCAAAGGTCTTCATAACGTAGCCACATGATCTGTTGCTTCAACTGAGGGTCTTCCATATAGCGCTTCACTTGAGCGTAAACTTGCCGCCAGAGCAGAGCCCAACCCTGAAGCTCTGACCCCTGCGACCAATAGGCAGAAATTTCCTCACTGATACTGTTGTCACCGAGATGTGGACAGCGTCGCTGTGGACCAAATTCGTAATGGCCAGTCATCGTTAGCTGTCGTGCTGTGCGTGGGTCTTGTTGCTGTGACTGCAAAAACAGATTGTGCTGTTTATGCAGCGAAAGAATGTGATTGACCGGGTGGCGTATTGGAACAAGAAACCGCGCGTCAGAAAATAGTTTTTGGATATAGCCGATGCGGTGAACATTGTAGTTCCCTTTGGCGAGATAGCGCTGCGCATCTCGAATTAGTAGTAGCTTCGCAATATGTTCGCGATAAAATCGCTCAAAGGCGGGGTTGTTAGTCCTGAGGTCCAGTCGTTGATCAAGTTCCGGATTGTGTATCTCAGGAAAGAAATAACGCCATAAAACTTCTTCCACTGCCTCCGGACTATCCTGGGTCACCCAGAGGCCATCCTTATGCGCTCTTTCAACGGCTGCCATCGTGGTAAAGTGACTGCGTTGCAGTAGCCAATTCCGCCAATAGGGGGTGTAAACGTTGGGAAAGTCGCTGTAACGGTGGCAGGTTAACTGCTCGTGCGCATTCAGCATTTCGGTGATGATTGTAGTCCCCGAGCGAGGTAAGCCACAGACATAAACGGGCGCCTTGATTGGCCGATTATCTATTTCGTCAGCCAGTACTGCAGACTCGATATCTGCCAGTCGTTTCCATAAGGGCTGTGTCAGTGAGAAAAATCGACTTTGCCAATACAAAACGCTGGGAACGCGCTGGCCCACGCTGGAATCACGCCCATGCAAGTTCAGTTTCACTGAGGTGCTGCGATACCGTTTGTGCCATTCAGCACCAGGTCGGCAACCTGCTGAATTGATTCAATGGGTTGCGTTTTAAATGAAGTAAATATGACGCCCGGGACCTCATCCGCAGCGATGCAGTGGTCTCCGCTCCACTTGTTATTATTTGCCTCGATCAATTTTTCTGGAACTGCACCTAGAGTGGTTTGCCAGGAAGCGCGATACCCTCGCTGATAACCTATAACGAGATCGGGAGCATCCAGGTTCGCATTGCCTGAGTAGATTTTCTCGCCGTCATAGACAATTTTTATTACAGATTGCTGCTGTTGCTCATCCGAGAACGTAAGTAGCCCCCGCGAAATCTCGCGTTTCAAATCAGCGATTTCGTTTTCGGCAACAATGCCTTCTGCCTCGCGGCCTTTGATGTTCAGATACAGGCTGTTGAGTCCCACGGCATAGGCGCGGGTCTTTGACCAATCAACATCAGTGAACCCGATGCCGGACTTCTGCCGTCCCTCCTTCAGCGACATGTACCCGTTGTCCAGTAACCATCTATTCAAATGCACTGACCACCGATAAGGCGCAAAACCATGATCGCTGATAACTATCAAGCGATCATCTTCTTTCATCTCTCCCATAACCCTGCCAATAATACGATCAGCCTCTCGATAACTCCAGGCAATAGCATCGCGACCCGTAGCATCTGTCTCTTCATATAATGAATGTTTTGGGTCCAGGCCCCGGTAAAACATATGACTGACTCTATCCGTCTGCACAAATACACTGACAATGAGATCGCTTTGGTTGTTCTCGAAAGCGTCAAACAGCATCGCCTCACTTTCGGCGAATGTTGTTTTTATCACCTCAAGAAACGCATCATCGGGTAAATGCCCGTTATTCAGCGACCAGGTTTCTTCGGGCATGCCAATGGTATGAAACATACCCATACGATCAACCAAGTCCTCTGCATACGACGCGGGCGAAGAAATCTGTACAACCGGATTGCGCGGATCAATCTGGATGGGTGAAACATAAACCTTGGGGCGCGGGTAGTCATCTATTAGATACAACCTGACCAGTCCCCTGATCTTGATAACGCCATACAGGTCAAAGGGTACGCCAACCCATTCAGACCAGTCCCCCTTCTTGAGGGTAAACTCGCTGTCGCCCAGGACAACTCCAATGCCATTATCAGTTGGATAGAAATGCATCGGCACTTCGAGTGGTTCTGCGGCGATACTCAATGGATGTGCGGGGCCGGCCAAAGATGTTTCGATATGTCCATCGGACTTGGCTTTCATGAACACAACCCTTCCACTCTCACCACCTGATATCAGTCGGGTGCTATAGAGGGTATAAGTCCCTTGGCTGCCCAGTAGATCTGGAACGCCCATGCCAGAAATCATATGGTCAATATCGTCTGGCGGAAACGTAGCTGGCACTCGCAAGACGGTAGAAGAGCCGCCTTGCTCTTCTGCCTGCGACCAAAAAGGAGTGCCTATTCGGCGATTGCGAATGATTGCATCCCCCAGCGGGATTCGCCAGCCGAACAGCTCCAATGCTGAGTCAGACAAAATCGTTTCAGATATTGAGAAGTCAGGAAGATACGTATCCGGGTCGCGGCGCAGGAAGTCATAAATCCCATGACTGCCGGGGTTTTTCCCTGTGGCGAAACTTGACCAAGCTACAGGCGATTGGGCAGGAATGGTCGTTGCTAACGGTGCGAAATAACCTTGCTTGGCCAGTTGAGAGAAATTTGGCAATTCACCAGCGGCCATCCATTTCGCCGCTAAATTTGGGTCCATGCCATCGAACCCTATGACGATAGTTCGACCAGAATCGCTACTGCACCCGCACAGCATAAGCAGAAGGGAGAGCCAGCACCGGCGGATCACGTTGCGTTGCCATCCCCAGCGTCAGTCGTTTCGACAGATTCTCTGGGAGCTCTGGCTTGAGTGTCCTCGTCGTCATTCTCTTCTGACTTTTTTTGCATGCGTTTTTTCAGCATGCGTCGGTACGGCCAAATTACGATGGCGCCAACAGCCAAAAATATGGTGGCCAAGAGACCAAGCAGAGAGCCAACAATACTGATTCCGGATCCAGGGCCAATATAAGCCGAGGCTATTGGGGTTACTGTCATCAAAATCAGGAAATAGGCGAATAGCCTGAACATCTGCAAGAGAAAATCCCCCTATATATAACTGCCTGAGAGTAAGTTACTACAATAGCGCCCATCGGCAAACCACTTTAATCCCTTTCGGTATCAGTATCAATATCGGCACCAGCGTCAACACCCTGCAGATATCCGATAGACTGCAAACGCCTGACTTGTTCATCGGACA
>Ga0209711_10004159_pt1 | contig 11871 bp, 8 predicted proteins | sample ArcticOcean_MG_C_7_FD_187441 | JGI IMG/M metagenome (GOLD analysis project Ga0209711, IMG submission 187441) | Marine microbial communities from western Arctic Ocean - ArcticOcean_MG_CB11_88 (SPAdes) (version 2) | ecosystem: Environmental > Aquatic > Marine > Oceanic | place: Arctic Ocean... | reverse complement strand
GTCTTCACCGTTGTCCAGTGCACCTGCCGTGTTGTTGGCCCAGTTCTGGATTGCTGTTGATGTGCCCTCTAATCTCAAAGGTGTATCTCCAACTATAAACGCTGTGTTGTTCCTGTCTGTGTTTAAGTTGATCATGTTTGAGATCAGTTCAGGGTAACCAGGTACAGCAAGTACATTGAAGCCTCTTTGGTCTTCTCTGATTGCTTGGTTGGTGTCGATCTCTGATTTCAGTTGCTCAACAATGACTTTTCTCTGTGCTTTCCTTCCGAAAGATCCAGAACCGTCTGCGTTGTTGCTTGACTTAAGAACCCATCTGTCTGGGTAGTAAGTTGCAACAGATTCATTGTTTGTTCTGATGTTACCCAACCCTGCTGATCCACTTCCTGGATACTTCGTGGTTGTGATGTAACTGTTTTTGTATTCTTTAACATTGTAGCCTGAACGTCTAGTGTTCCAAAGCAATATACCTTGTGGGAATAAAGTTGGATCTGGCGCATCCGGGTCTAGGAAACCATCACTCAACAAGTTCTTGATTGTTGAAGGTACTCCTGCCGCTGTTGATGTTCCTGCCACTTTGTCAGTTGTTGTGTGGAATCTTGCATCTGCAAAAAGTATACCGTCTTCTGTTGTTTGGTCAGCTTTGTCAACTAGCACCCATGCCGCACCAGTTGTTGTAACTGCTACTTGGTTGGCTGTGTTGGTTGAACTGATCGAAGCCGCTGTGTTGTATTTGTAAAGTTTTGGATAGTTTTCCAAGTCACTAGTGTCAATCCATAAGTCGTTCGTCACAAGTGCAGTACCATCTGATTGTAAAGTTGGTGCTGTTGCACTAAACTGTGGACCATTTGGATCTGTAGTTGAGTATGCTGTCGCATATCCAACAAAAGTTGTTCCGTTGTGTGCCATGATATCAGCTGATAAGCTAGTGTCATACCATAGTGTTCCATCTACTGGTTCGTTACTTGGTGCATTCAGTGAAGCTGTGTAACTTAATCTCTTCCAGTTTGAAATTAACAGTGCGTTGTTGGCTGTTGAGTCAAGCGACTCCCCAGTAGGAACTGTGTACAAGTTGTTAAGCAGTGTTGAACTGTTTGCTGTGAATGTTCCGTAAACATGTGCTGTCGTTGTACTGAAACCAGCATCTGCCAATGGAGTACCGCTCTCGCCATCTGACAATCTGATGTCACCGCCCAGTACGTGTGTAAGCACGATCTCACCAGTTATTAATTTACTAGCTCTGACATTTATTAGTTCAGTAGTTGATGTAGATAATGCAGAAGCGTTAACTTTAGCGTTAACTGCCGCAACAAAATCATCAGCACCTGTTCCAGCCAGTGTAATTGTTACTGCTGTACTAAAACCATCTAGATTTTTTCTTGTCTCTTTGATTGTGAAAGTTTCTGAACTTGTGAAACTTGGAGAAGTCAATAAACTTGTCACTGTTGTTGCACCACCTTCATATCTGAATAGCTGGAAGTCTCCAAGATTTGGAGTAGTGTCCAGTGCATCAGCCGCTGTTATGCTTTGTTCAGTGATGTTGAATTGTGTGTATAGTGTTCCTGTTGGTAATGCTGTTCCACCTGTTGAAGGATCTATGTTAAAGATCGCTGTGCTGTGGTCATCATGTAATGGAGCCGCTACTGCTGAGAAACTTGCACTAGATGAAGCATAAAGTTTTGCAACAATATTAGCACCTGCATTAGCCGATGTAGTCTTGAACCAAACTGAACCATTTGGTCTGTCTTCGTCTGCAGTTTTCCAAGTGGGTCTGTTAGTGTGTTTGGCCTGTAGTAATTGAACACCATTTTTAACACCTGCTGTGATGCCAAGGTCTTCCAACATACCTGTACCTTCGTCAAATCTGATTGTCCCAGTTCCTCCTGCTGAGTCACCTAGTGCTAGACCGTTGTGGAATATATCTAGGTTACCTGTTACTGAGTTAATAGAAGCTGTAACGTTGGTCACGCTAGAACCGATCGCTGATGCAACCGCAGTTAAAGTTGTTCCTGATACAGTGACCGTTACACCGTTCATGATCATGCTCTCACCGTTAACAACTGCTGTTCCTGATGCAACTGATATCGTTGGTAAAGATGTATGCCATGCACTTGATCCAATCTGTACCCAAGTGTTACTTGATGTCTTCTTGAAGATCTTGTTTGAAACGTGTGTTGTGTTGATTGCGTATGATCCAGTTTGTCCAATAGAAGTCAGTGGTGCACCAGTAGAAACACCGCCAACTAATTCACCAACTAGTGTGATTAGTATTGGAGTAATTGTTGTGAACGCTTGATCTGTTTGTGACCATTCAAATAAACCATAGCTAGTTGATGCAAGGTCAAACCAGTATGTTCCGTCTGTTGGGTCTGCTGTAGGAGCCGTTGCACTGCCTAGTAATTCGCCAGTGTCAATGTTTGCTCTTAAAACGTAAGCTCTGTTGGCCACACCCAAGAATGAGTAAGCCGCTTGTAGACCGTATTCATTCAATTCATAACCGTGTAATGAATTTCCTGATGCGTCTTTGTAGAAAGTCGGATCTCCGAAAGTCTCTGTTAATTCTCTTTGTGATGAGACCAAGTAAGCAGTGTTGGCGCTGGCAACTGTTGTTCCAGTCGCTGTTCCATCTCCCGCTCCGTTTGTCTTATCCTGTCCTGATGCTACTATGAATAGTGGTGTTGTACCCGCATCTGATGGTACATAAAAGCTCTCGTTTATTACTGAAACTTCTACTCCTGGTGATGTTAAAGCCATTTTTCGTTTTCTCCTTGCAAGTTTAACGTATACAGAGTTATTTATTCAATCATATGGTTTTTACGATATAACTTGCTATTTTCTGGTGCCTATATAGGCGACTTAAATAAGTGTATGGCATACAAGGACAGACCGTTGTGTAAGGAGTGTAAGGCAAAGCCTCGTGCCTATGCTTACAGGAAAGGAACAAAGATCTACTGGCGTAGCCTGTGTGATACCTGCAACAGAAAGAAAGCTGGGAAGAAAGTGGGAGGAATCACGGCCCTGCAGAGATCCGGATACAAGAAACATAAGAAGTGTGAGCTGTGTGGGTTCAGGGCACAGAAACAATCTCAACTGGATGTGTTCTTTGTGGATGGGAGTATGAGGAATACCGCGACTACTAATCTAAAAACTGTTTGCGCCAATTGCCAACGGTTGGGCAGTGTCCGTAGACTTGGGTGGCGTATTGGTGATCTTGTTGCTGACGATTAGATCGTCAACTTGTTGGTGTAATTCTTCCAGTGTTCCGTCGTTCTTGATAACATAATCAAACTCTGATTTTGCCCATGCATATTCTGAAGAGTGAATGCCCGAGGGTTTAATATTACCTTCAACATAGCTTGTAAACCAATCAGGATCTTGTCCTCTTTTTACAAGTATAATGTTGCCCCCGGATTCCTTGATCATCTTGATTTCATTTTCAAATCTTGTATCTGATATCACTGTTGGTTCACCTTTGTATCTAGCCATGCAACTGTCAATCCATATGCCATCATGCATATTCTGACGCATTACTTCTGTGCCAAAGTGTTGTAGCACCCAACGAGGTGTTACATCTTTATTAAATTTTTTACTCCAAAAAGCATCAGGACGTTCTCTCCATTCTCTGCTTTCGGCTGTCTTGCCTTCCAACATTTCTCTGTCCCAATTGAACATAGAACTTACTGCATCTTTTAAACTTTTTGCGAATGAATCTTTTTTGAAATTATGTTCTTGTACTAGTCTTTCTGCAACTGTATCCTTGCCAGAACTTATTAAACCTACTATGCCTATTAACATAGACTTATTATACTATTTTTTTAAACGTTTTTCAATCTCTTTTTTAACATCATGGATCTGTGTTAATACCAGTTTACGCATACTTAATTTTCTCTCTTTCAAAGCGTGTATGGCAATGTTCTCTAGGTCATCGACCATGTCGGCCAATTCATCTAGTGTGCATTTGGTAAGTTTTTTGTATCTGTCGTCTATCATGATACTAGTATTTAAAATAATACACGTAATAATTTACCGGTAATAGAAGTTAACAAGTAATAGAAGTTAACCGATAATGAAACTTGTTGGGCTCCCGCCTTCTTGGAAATTGCCTATGTCTGCTTCGAGTCTGTCCATTTCGGCTTGTCCCTCATTCTTCAATGCATCACCGTTCAGTGTTGTTCCACCTTGTGGTCCTGCTATGGTATTGAATTTTCCCCTTGCTTCTCCCAACATAAGTTTAGATACTGCCAGTGTGTAATCTCTGATCCAAGGTTTAGAATAGATGTCCTTGAACAGTGTTATGTCTGGTCTGAAATTGTCAGTGTGCATAAGGACAGTTTCGTCATCTGCTCTAGGTCTCTGGGTGATAGTCAATTTCTTTGTTGCCACATCAAAATGGAACTGTATGAAACTTCCAAACATTTTCCCCACTAATTCTTGGTATGAAGCGAATGCAAAGTAAGTGGCCAGTCCACCTGTCGCACCTGCTTTTAAAAGATATGTGTTGGTGTAGGCCAAGTTGAAAGGTTCAAACAATGTTCCGCTTTCTCCTCCCTCTCCCCTAGATCCAACACTTCTTCTGTTAAGGTTTCTCACATTTATAATTTCATCTGGTAAAATGTATGTGTTCTGATTTTTCTTTAATTGAAGAAAAGCATAGGATTCTTCCACAGCATTTGAAGATCGCTGTCTAAATTTATTGATTGCTCTTTCTAGTGCCGTTTGGTAGTGTTTAGGGTCTAATTCAACGTCAATCATACCGTCACCTAGGCTGTTCTTGACGTAATCAAATATTTCTTGTTGTCCTGTTTGTAGTTCCGACATACACATATTTATAGTCGTTGTGCATTCAATAAATATGTACGATATGCCAAGATTGTCCATTTTTAAGCCTGAAAAAGGTAATGACTACAAGTTCTTCGATCGTAACATCAAAGAGATGTTCGTTGTTGGAGGAACCGATCTACATTTCCACAAGTACATAGGCCCCTACGATCAGGGAGACACAAACAAGGACGGAGAGGCAAGTCCTACAAATCCTCAGTATTCCGGAGACTCATTAAACGAGAGAACCATACAGGATTTACTTTTCCTAGAGAACAGGGACAGGAAATATGCAGATGATATTTACATCGTGAGAGGGATTTACAATGTGCAAGATGCAGATTTCAACCTTTCACAGTTTGGTATGTTCTTACAGAACGACACACTATTTTTAACAGTACATCTGAACGACATAGTTGAAAGATTAGGCAGGAAACCAATGGCAGGTGATGTTATAGAATTTCCTCACATGAAAGAAGATTATTCTTTAGACGAGAGCATACCGATCGCATTGAAACGATACTATGTTGTGGAGGATGTTAACAGGGCGGCGGAAGGATTTTCGCAAACATGGTGGCCACACCTGTTGAGATTGAAAATGAAGACCATGGTAGACTCTCAAGAATTTAAAGACATCATAGGTGATGCAACCACAACAGGATCCCTTGCCAGTTACATGTCAACATTCAACAAAGAAAAAACAATTAACGATCAAGTAGTTGCACAGGCAGAAGCAGATGCACCTAAGTCAGGATTCAACTATAAGCAGTACTATGTTGCACCCATAGACGAGAGAGGAAATATTAGGACAGAAAATGTTAACACAGAAGAACAAAGAGCAAGTGGTGACAAAACTGTTAACGCTACAATAGACACACCGGCAAGTTCGCACTATGGCTTCTACATGGACGGCGATGGGGTCGCACCAAACGGACACCCGGCCGGATTTGGAATATCTTTCCCAACATCGGGTGTTGACGTTGGTGATTATTTCTTGAGAACAGATTACTTACCTAACAGATTATTCCGTTATGACGGAACCAGATGGGTTAAAATAGAAGATTCCGTTAGAATAACTACAACTAACAATGATTCGAGAGCAAACTACAAAACAAGTTTTGTTAACGATGCAACAAGTTCAACGATAAATGGTTTGACAGTTACACAGAGACAAACATTAACAAATGCTCTCAAACCTAAGGCTGACAATTAAGAATGCTACACTTTTACGAAGGACAGGTAAGGAAATTTTTAACTCAATTTATTAGGATATTGAGTAACTTTTCTGTGGAAACAGGCCGAGGTAAAGATAATTCTATACAGTTAAGAGCTGTTCCGGTAGTTTACGGAGATCCTACAAGACAAGTTGCAAGTATAATCAGGAACAATTCTGAGAACGCATTACAGTATGTTCCAAAGATTGCGTGTTACGTTAGAGAACTGAACTATGACAGGGAAAGAATGCAGAACCCCTATCACATTGAAAAACAACATTTAAGAGAAAGGAATGTTGATGCAGATGGAAATTACACAAGCGAAATAGGTGCAGGATACACGGTCGAGAAAGTCATGCCTTCTCCCTTTAGATTGGAAGTGACTGCAGACATCTGGAGTTCAAACACAGACCAGAAATTACAGATCATGGAACAGATATTATACCTGTTCAACCCAGACTTCGAGATACAAAAATCAGACAACTACATCGACTGGACCAGCTTGAGCTACGTGGAACTGACCGGTACAACGTTCTCATCGAGGACCATACCCGTTGGGGCTGACTCTGAGATCGATATCGCTACATTGACATTTTCAATGCCAATATGGATATCACCTCCTGTGAAGGTCAAGAAACTAGGAGTTATACAGAAGATCATAATGAGCATCTATGATGACGATGGCGGAATAGCAAAAGGGTTAATAGACGGTACACTAACATCGAGGAGTTTCATCACACCAAACAATTTTGGATTGCTGGTGACTGGGAATCAATTGAGATTACTGGGGTCTACGGGAACAAGTGTGACGTCGGGAGGAGACGGATTCCAGACAGGAGCGAATGAACCATCTAATTTTGATCCATTTGAGACATTTGGTCCAGCAGTCAATTGGAAAGTATTAATAGACCAGTATGGCAAAGTGACCAACGGCACATCGCAGATCAGACTTACCCAACCCGATGGCAACGAGATAATAGGAACGATTGCAACAACAACATTAGACGACACAATTTTGTTATACAGCATTGATTCGGACACGATACCCGCAAACTCATTGACAGCAGTTTCCAAGATCATAAATCCTGCAACATTTAGTCCTGGCACACCGGCAAACGGTGACAGGTATCTGGTCATAAACGATGTGGGAGACAGCACGTCATCATTCCAGAGTGCAACATGGGGAACACTAGTGGCAAGTATCGGGGATATCATAGAGTACAACAGTTCAACTGGTAAATGGAACGTGGCGTTTGATGCTTCAAATCCAGATTCAACACAACATTATGTTACCAATTTAAACACAGGAATTCAATACAGGTTCAATGGCACAGAGTGGGTCAAATCATACGAAGGCGTGTATGCACAAGGTACTTGGAGTATTGTGTTGGACGGTGGAGCAGATCCAGGATATAATTCAAGCCTTGACGCCACTACTCCATAATTGTTATAATAATACATGGAAAAAAATATAGTCTGCTCAGGGGCACTGTTCTATTCAACTGGTACCAAGCGTTTCCTGTTCTTGCAGAGGACCGACAAGAAGACACAGGGCATGTGGGGATTGGTCGGAGGCCAGGCCAAATACACAGAGTCAGCATTTGAAGGTTTGAAGAGAGAAATCAAAGAGGAAATAGGTGATACTCCTAAGTTCAAGAAAGTCATTCCCTTGGAGATGTTCACTTCAAACGATCAAAAGTTTTTCTTCCACACTTATCTTATTGCGATAGAGACTGAATTCCTACCTAAACTGAATGATGAACATTCAGGATACTGTTGGACTGCGTTTGAATGCTGGCCCAAGAACTTGCACATGGGTTTGAAGAATACATTGAATAACAAAGCCATCAAAGGCAAGTTACAGACTATACTAGATTTGATAACTTGATTAATTAACCAGCACTAATTTTTACAGTACCGCTGTCGTTCCAGAGTTGACCTGCATTACTAGGGTCGCTTGTCGGCAATTCCGTTGCCATTACTTTCCCTGAATTGTTTATCATCAGTGTGCCGTTGTCGTCTGGTAGGTCTATGTTTCTTTTCGTAGTTGATGTACCTGACACGAAGGTCTTTTTACCGTCTTCTGTCTGCCACACGAATGGAACATCACGGTGTGCGTAGATGGCATTGTTGGCGATGGTCAATAAAGGTTTGTGCTGTCCGTCTTTCCTGCCGATTATCTGTATCACGCTTTGGTCTGCACCTTTCTTGTTGTCCTTGATGCTACCTTTTATCGAGCCTATTCTGATGTTTTCTCCGGCATCATTTTTTCCTTGGAACTCCAACCAAGTATCTGCGTTTATCTCGATGTTACCACTTATTTTTACACTCATGCATGTATTTATTTTATAAAGCCAAAAAAAAAGGCCCTATATTTCTACAAGGCCTTTTGATTCTACTAAAAAGTATGAATATTTATTAGTTGTTTGTCCTCACCGCACAATTTACCAATTTGATTCCTGCATCAGTTGAGCTCTCTAGTGCTCTTCCAATAACGTGGAATGGTGAATATGTTTCGCCGGTAGCGGCCGCTCTTGCACAGCCTTTCACTGTTGAGCTAACTAATCTTTGACCTTTGGTCACTGCACCTGTTACTCTCACTGGAGTTCTTCCAGTCATTGCAACAAATGGATGTGACTCATTGTTACCTGCACCTGCGTTCATGGCGTATGCCGGGTGATCAGATATGACACCAAAAACTTGATCAGATAAGTCTGCTGTTGTTTCTGTGATCTCTGCGTCACCGCCGACCATCACTACTGCACCTGCTGTCATTGGAGCGTCTGCTTCGAAACGCTCGGCAACGTCAGCATACTGAGCCGAAGTGGCTAAGGCATGTATAACATTACACCTGATGTCTACTAGGTCTGCATCTACTGGTATAGAATTAGCCGCATGTTTGAATGCTGTGAAGGCACCACCTGCGTTACCATGTATCGTTGTTCCGTCATCTGCGAAGGTCTCGTCCCATACCCAGAACAGATCCGTTTCAGTTGCGGCTGAAGTGGAACCCCTCTGTACTTTTATACCTGTTAAAGAAGGCATTCCTGAGTTGGCAGATACGTTTCTGTTCAGTTCTATGATGTTGTCTTCCACTGAAAGTGTTGTTGTGTTAATCGTTGTGTTTGCACCGTCAACTGTAAAGTCACCCGCAACTCTGAAGTTGTTAGTGATGATCGTTTCACCTACCGCTGTTATAGTGGCCGTTCCTGAGGATGAAATCAATAAGTTAGTTCCATCTCCTTCAATCTTCTCACCTGCATCACCAAAAACTAGGCCAACAGCATTTGGAATGTGTACATCTGTCGTTGCTGTTAAATTTAATTTGTTACTTGAAGCGATAGTCAAGTCAGTACCGTCACCCTCGATCTTCTCACCTGCATCACCAAATATCAAACCTTTGTCGTTAGGTAGTGTGACATCTGTGTTCGGTGCAAGAGCGATAACTCCTGAAGCCGCCGTGATAGTCAAGTTTGTACCATTTGATTCTATCTTCTCGTTGGCATCTGTGAAATGTAATCCAATGTTAATTGGGATAACAACGTCTGTTCCTGCTGATAAATTTAGTAAGCCACTTGAAGTGATAGTTAAATCTGTTCCATCACCCTCGATCTTCTCACCTGCATCACCAAAAACTATTCCTTTGTCATTGGCCATGTGTACATCTGAAGCTGTTGCTAAATTGATTTTACCACCCGATGTGATTGTGAAGTCGGTGTTGTTCGTTTCGATGTGCTCTCCACCGTCACCAAAAACTAGGCCTACTGCGTTTGGAATGTGTACATCCGTTGTTGCTGTAAGGTTGATCTTGCCACCTGATGTTACTGTAAGGTCTGTGTTGTCACCCTCGATCTTCTCACCAGTACCAAATGTTATTCCAACGTCAGCAGGAATTACTACATCTGTTGTTGCCGACAATATGATCTGAGCCCCGGAAGTCACAGTCAAGTTTGTACTGTCACCCTCGATCTTCTCACCAGTACCAAAAGTTATTCCAACGTCAGCTGGTACAACGATGTCTGTTGTCGCTGTCAAGTTCAATGCGGCAGAAGAAGCGATAGTTAAGTTAGTTCCATCTCCTTCGATTTTTTCACCTGCATCGCCAAAAACTATTCCTTTGTCATTGGCCATGTGTACATCTGAAGCTGTTGCTAAATTGATTTTACCACCTGATGTGATTGTGAAATCAGTGTTGTTGGTTTCAATGTGTTCTCCACCATCACCAAAAACTAAACCTACTGCATTTGGAATGTGTACATCTGTCGTTGCTGTTAAATTAATTTTTGCACCGGAGTTTACTGTTAAATCAGTTCCATCTGATTCGATCTTTTCATTGGCATCTACAAATTGTAATCCTATATTGACCGGTATTACTACATCTGCTCCTGCGTTTAAGAGAATGTTTCCAGTTCCTTTGGCAGTGATGTTTATTGGAACGTTTGTTTCTCCACTTGCGCCTAGGATTGGACCGTTGCCTGATGCCGCGTTTGAAATTTCTAATTCATTAACCGCTGAACCTATTGTCTGGAAAATGATCTGTTCATTTCCACTTGCGTCTGCAATGAATCCTGCGTCTGCTATTTTTGGTGCTGTTAATGTTTTGTTAGTTAATGTTAGTGCCGCCGCCGCTTGGTCATCTACGTACTTCTTGTTTGCGAACTGACCGTCAGCACTTGGTGCCGCTGTCGCTCCGCCTGTGATTGTGTTTGCTGAAGCTGATATTACAATATCACCTACTTCTAAGCCGTTGTTTACTCTAAAATTTCGTGTTGTCATGGTTCCATATCTCCCGCATGATTGTTAATATAGTGTGTATTTATGTTGATCGGACTGTTATTCTGCTAGACAGTTAATTCTGTACGCATTGACCACCGTGGAACCACCTGATGTGGATGATATGCTGAGGCCAACACTGTTGTCAGTGGTAGTTAGGTATGCTGAAGTGAATTCCAGCTGTGTGGTTTCCTTGCTTGAAACGAAAGGTCCTTGTGCCACACCCGCTTCTCCCGGTGCACCTGTCAGGTACACTTCCTGTACACTGAACACTCCCTCTGTGGCATTCTTGCCCACGATATAGTACACTGCCGCATTGTTGTCATCGAGGTCAATGCTGTCAAATGCTGTGGCAGTTGAGCTCACCGTTGTGGCTCCTACGATCTTCTGGTTGGCATTTGATACTGCTGTCATGGAGTCTGATAGTAAAGTTTTGTGTGTCTTCAAACTAAGGTTTGGAGTCAGTCCAGCCGCACTAACCACAACGTTGGTTCCTGAGATTGCCGCTGACAGTGTGATCATATCGTTGTTGCCGGTGTTGACTGTACCATACTGTATTATGAAAGCGTTGGTCCCATCATGCACCACAAGTGCCTCTGTGACTCCTGTCTCTGTCTTGGCGTTGTCGTCTACCAGTATCGTGTACTTGGCGGCCCTGAAAGATGCGTGTGCGAATGTGTCTATGCTCTCTGAGGCAGAATCTACATCTGTGTTTGATGTGGTGATCGTTACCCCTGATGTTTCGTCATCTGTGTTTGCTCTCGATATTGGAATCTTGTAGAGACTGATCTTTGAATCATTGCTCGGTCCTGCGATCTTTACTCTGACCTGGTTGCTGGATATGTCAGCAGTCGTGGATACCATTGAGTTAGCAGTCCCGGAAGTACCACCCCTCGGAGAACCAATGAATGCATCTGCATCGTTGTGACATACTGTGAACACGTTTGCACTGGAATGGTCATTTGTGAGATCATTACAGGCCATGAAGTACCACACCATGTCTGCACCCGTGGCCTGGAAGAAGTCTATGGTCCTTGCCGTGGTCGAAGCTGACTTGTTGGTCTTTACA
>Ga0209711_10004150_pt1 | contig 11884 bp, 14 predicted proteins | sample ArcticOcean_MG_C_7_FD_187441 | JGI IMG/M metagenome (GOLD analysis project Ga0209711, IMG submission 187441) | Marine microbial communities from western Arctic Ocean - ArcticOcean_MG_CB11_88 (SPAdes) (version 2) | ecosystem: Environmental > Aquatic > Marine > Oceanic | place: Arctic Ocean... | reverse complement strand
GCTATCTTGGCCGTGAAACGCATCTGAGCGATGACACAAAGCGAATAGACACAAAGCGAATAGACACAAAGCGAATAGACACAAAGCGAATAGACACAAAGCGAATAGACACAAAGCGAATAGACAGCGCCAAGACAGCTAATAGATCGAGCGATAGAAACACCGTGATCGAGCAAACCCAATCGTTTCCAGGAGCGTTCTGCGAGCCGTGCAATAAATGGCGTAAGCCCGGTGCGCTGATGCACGACGGCAGCTGTCCTCGGTGCGGAACTCGGCTTGAGGATCGACCTATTACTACAAATGACGACGCCAAAGCTTCTGATGCAGAACAAGCAGCGGCGAAGGTTCCTTGGCACTTTTGGGTCATGGTGGCGGCCACGGTCCTCTATTTGGGATGGCGAGTGATCCAAGCTCTGCAATCACTCTTCTGATCAGATACCTGAAGATGGTTGGATTGCTCGCGACTATTGACTGGGGTTGGTCTTAGAAGCGGGTCAAGATGGCACAACCAGGGCTCGAACTTCAGGGGTGCGGTAAAAAGAACACGCCAGTCGTGGGGTAGGCCGACCGGCCAGTCCACGGCGATACGGCCCATGTGAACCGGGGGGGTGCGGGTCGGTCCAGTGGCAGAAGCGCCGATAGGCGAGTTGCAGCTGGGGCCACTCGGCACGAGTCGAATTTGTGGTTGGTTCGAGAACCCGGATCTCGTCGTCGCCCGGGCGAGCCCGAACCGTTGTGGGTCGATCCTGCAAGATGGGTATAGATCGTGACGGCGTTGTTGTTCGTTGACAGGATCACAGAACCGTCGGTCTCATCGCAGGTCATCTCGGCGGGTTCCTCGAAGAGCGCAACGACCGACCCGGACCCGAGCAGGGACCGGCTTGGGCTGTCCGACTTGACCTCGGTGGGGGTTGCTGTGGCATCGATGAATCAGGTGCGCACGGCTGAGTTTGGAACACCCATAAGTCGAGGACTGCAATGGTGCTAAGAGTGAGAATGCCTTCTGCAGCGAGATCGAGCTAGCCCCAGGTGGCGTCGGGTTTCGGCCTGGTGGCGGATTGGTTGTAGCGGCAAGATCATGAGCTGTAGCACTACTTCGAGATGGGCGTCCCTTGAACGGCAAGCATTTGGGACGGACACCCAGATTTATAGAAATTTGGGCGTCAATCCGGACCCGTCCGGTAGTCTTGTGTTCGTCACACGGGCTGTGGCGCAGTTTGGTAGCGCGTCCGGCTGGGGGTCGGAAGGTCGAAGGTTCAAATCCTTTCAGCCCGACTTCAGAAGCAGCAACGGATGCATGTAAACATCTGAGCAGCACTGGACTGAACTGGGATAATCTGGACGTTCAACGGACCCATTGTTGTGTCATCAGGAGGGCATCTGCGAGCAGTTCGTAGTCGCTGTAGATGCGATGCCGCCCGACACCATTGTGCAGAACGGTTTCGCCGATCAGCAGGTCTGCAATCGAGATTCGGGGACGTGTGCCGCGATGTTTGCGAGGTCTTGTTGCCGCCGTCACAAGCGATGGGGAAGGTCGTGGGACATGTTGGCCTGATGGTGGGCAGTTTCCGACGCCAAGTCCGCAAGTCGCATCGGTAGATAAAGACCTCGACGCGTTATAGGGAGCCTGAATCGTCGCGATCTCGTTCACCGGCAATGGACAACCTTGGTTGTTCTGCAAAGATGGCCAAATGAGCGACCAGAACCCCATCCACAGCTATGCCGAGACGATCTACGTTGAGGCGCCACCGGCAAGGGTGTGGGAGTTGGTGACGGCCATGGACCGCTACGGGGAATGGAGTTCAGAGAACGAAGGCGGGTATTGGCGCAAGCGGGAGAACGGCGATATTTGCACCGGTGAAGTTGGCGACGAATTCGTCGGCGTAAATCGTCGTGGGGAACACGAGTGGAAGGCGTTGGTCGAGATCGTTGAACGCGAGGAAGGGCGGGCGTTTGCCTTCGTGACCGGCGGAGCGGCGAACAACTGGATCCAGTGGGGGTATCGCCTCGAGCCCAAAGGTTCTGGCACCAACCTGACCGAACATTGGGAGCTGCGGAATCTGCCGCCGGGCATGATCGAACGGGGAGACGGCGAGGTCGAAATGCGGCGCGCCAACGCGATCGAGAGCCTCGGAAAGACGCTGGCAGCGATGAAGGCGGCCGCCGAGGTTGGTTGACGAGACCAGAGAAGGCCGGTGTCCAGGGCGGTTCTGGCTGTGACTGAATCACCGGGCCGAGAACTGACTGATGCCGAAGCTCGTTGGTGTTACCTGTCGTCTGCGAACCGGCGGAGCACAGTATCGAACGATGGCTACCGGAATTAGCGAGGCCTGGTTCCTGCAGCAGGGGACGGACGGGCGTAGTGTCCAACAATGGATGAAGCGGTTGAGGACGAGGCGATTGTCAGAGCACTGTTAGCAGCGGGCGGGCTGGATATTCCCGATGACGAGGTCGGCCGGCTGGCCAAGTTGTATCCGAGCCTGCGTCGGTCTGTCGATCGCTACTACGAGGTTCCGACCGGTGACGAGGTCACGGCTGCGGTATTTCGCGCCGAAGACCAGGACCTAGGCGACGAGCGATGACGCAACCATGGACAATACGCAAGGCCGGCGATGCATTGCGGTCGGGCGAAGCGACGTCAGTCGATTTGATACGGGAAGCGCACGTCGCTGCCGATCGGCTCGATCCGCAGATGGGAACATGGCTAGATCGTTACACAGAGCAGTCTCTGACCAGCGCCGAGGCTGCAGATGCCGCTCTCGCTGCCGGCCAGGACCTTGGACCGTTGCATGGCATTCCGCTGGGTATCAAAGACATCCTGAGTACTGACGAAGGGCCGACGACTGCGCAGAGCTTGACAATGGATCATACGTGGGGTGACCAAGGTGATGGTCCGGTCGTAGCCCGGCTGCGAGCTGCTGGCGCAGTGATCATGGGTAAGACCACGACCATGGAATATGCCATTGGACGTCCTGACTTCTCGAAGCCGTTCCCGGTGCCCCGCAACCCGTGGAACCTTGAGCGTTGGACGGGAGGTTCGAGCTCCGGGACTGGCAACGGTGTTGCATCGGGTCAGATCCTGGGTGGGCTCGGGACCGACACCGGCGGCAGCGTGCGATTGCCGGCCGCGTACAACGGCGTCACCGGCCACAAACCAACCTTTGGTCTGGTTCCCAAATCAGGATGTGTGCCCCTGGGAATGAGCTATGACCACATCGGCCCGCTGGCTCGGTCTGCATGGGACTGCGCTGCAATGTTGACGGTAATGGCCGGTGCCGACCCCAGCGATCGGACCACCGTAGAACGCCCTGAAATCGATTATGTCCAGCGGCTCGACCGGGGTCTCGCCGGGTTGACGATCGGGGTTATAGCGAACGACCAGGTTGTCGACGGCACCGGCGACACGACGATGGCGGTCTTCGAGGAAGCCGTCGAAGCAATGGCTCAAGCGGGAGCGAACATCAAGCGAGTGGTCGTTCCGTTGTACGAAGAACTGGCAACCGGTGCGTTCCTGGCGCTTCAGGCGGAAGCCTTCGCCTGGCATCGTGACCGTCTTGCGTCTCAATGGGGCGACTATGGCCGTCCGACGAGGTTGACGATTGTGCAAGGTGCACTGATTAACGCAGGCGACATCGTGCAGATCGAGCGGGTACGACAGGTGGCACGCCGTCAAGTCGCGGCGATGGTTGCAAGCGAGGGTCTGGACGTATTGGTGAGCCCGACGACAGGTTATGGGGCAGCACCATTCACGGGCGGAGGAACTGAAGCCTTGTCGATTAGAGCGCTCCATACGCCTGCATGGAACAGCATGGGTTGGCCAGCGCTGTCGGTGCCAATGGGTTTCGATCCCGACGGGTTACCTCTTGGCCTTCAGATCATCGGTCGAGCCTTTGCCGACGGCATGGTGTTGGCGGTCGGGCACGCGTACCAACAATTGACTGATTGGCATCTGCAGAAGCCTCCACATCACGCCTGAGAACGTAGCGAAGGTCTTGTTTCCCACCATCTTTGGGCGGTGCTGTCGGGATACGTCAGGGGGAGTTCCCCGCCAAGTTCAAGCTATCGCAGCTCGTACTGGCAGATAGCTTGCCGCCAACTCTCGTGGTCGGTGTTTGCGCCTAAAGGTCGGCACGAACAGGCGGTGGGAGTTCACAATCGCCATCTAACGTGGCGGTCGCTTCTTGAACCTGGACGGGTTCGATCCGTGCGAACTGGTCATCGTCGGCCGCACCGTTCTTCCACATCAGGACGGCGAAACGGGCGGAGCGATCGAGCGCTGTCAGCTGATAGTGCCAGACGCCGCGGGCAATGGTGACACCGACGCCCGGGCCGACCACGAATGCTCGAATGTCTGTGGGCTCCAGGCTCAGTGACACGACGACGAGCCAGCGGGTTACGTCGAGGGGGAGGAACGACTGACTCGAATGCGGATGGCATTCCATTTTGTCAAGCGTTAGCGGCAGCCGAAATGGCGGAGTATGCGTCGTCGACAATACGGGCGCACGATCTCCGTGAGAGAGGCCGGTGGCGAATGATTGGCGCCCGAAACTCTCAGGGGCTGCGATCAGCTGGCCGAAGGGTTCAAACTGTGGCGTAGTGATTGGTTCGGTAAAGATCGTCATGTCGGATTTCCAACATTCATGCTGGATGCACTTTCGCCCAGTGCTCGGCGATCTCGACGCGCGATGCAATCCAGGCATCTCGGGATGTAGCGATGTGGTCGAGGACCCGCAGCAGGCCAGCGAACCGTGCCGGTTGACCAACGATTCGACAGTGAAGCCCAATCGACATCATTGCCGGACGATGTTGGCCTTCATCGACGAGCACATCGAAGGCGTCGTTGATGAAGTCCGCCCACTGCCGCGGGGGCATCGTGAGCAGCTTGGCGTCGTTCGTGGTTAGGGAGTAGGGCACGACTAATTGGGGCGTACCGTCAACATCTGACCAATAGGGCAAGTCGTCGTTGTAAGCATCGGAGTCATACATGAACCCGCCATGCTCGACGAGCAACCGTCGCGTGTTCACCGAGGGGCCGTAGCGGCAGTACCACCCGGCAGGTTGTCGACCGATGGTGCGTTGGAAGCTCTCCACAGCGAGAGCGATCTGCTGGCGCTCTGTTGACTCGTCGAGCTCGCGATGATTGATCCAACGATGACCATGGCTGCAGACGTCATAGCCAGCGTCGAGGATCGCACGGGTGATTGGTGGGTTGCGTTCGAGGGCCACTGCACAGGCGAAGACGGTCAGAGGAATCTGCCGTTTCTGGAACTCACGATGGAGCCGCCAAAAGCCAACTCGGCTGCCGTACTCGAAGAGTCCTTCCGCTGCGAGGTCTCGGGTTGAACCGAGCGTTACGGCAGAGTCTGTGAGCCGGTTCTCGGTGTAGCCATCGCCGTCCGGCACAGACGGTTCGGACCCTTCCTCGACGTTGAGTACGAAGTTGACGGCGAGTCGCGCATTACCAGGCCAATGAGCAGGCGCTGGGTGTTCGCCGTACCCAACGAAGTCACGCAACATCAGGGGCCACGCTTCTCGAAGTAGGTTTTCCAGTTCCCGGGGGTTCCAGCGGGCTTAGGGCGCTCGTTGATTGTCGGTTCCATTTGCTTCCTGACCGCATTTTTCTTGTAGAGAATGAAGCTAGTACGAGAGTTACCCCTCGTAAGGGGCGGCAGTCCTGGAGTTCTTGGCGCTCGACTGCTGGATTGGAGGACTTGTGCGCCACATCAGTGAGTCCCATGGCCGGGGCGCCGCCATGCATGTGCTGCAGCGGTGTCAGATCGGTGGTGCCGAGCGACCTGAGGATCCGTAGAGCGTCGAGGGAGATTTCCCGCAGGAATTGGATCATTGTGAATTTTACCGTTGAGACGTACGTGCGGGTCTCCTGGGTGGACGTCTGCTTGATCGTCCAAGCCCACTCAATCACGAGGAGGTGAAGAATCGGCAGCCCTACCAACTTCACATACCTGAACTTGTCCAACAATCTGTTGTTGGGTGAGGTTCCTTCTGAGATCAGCCCTCGCCAACCTCACAATCCTGTAGCTGCACAGCATTGGGTGTTTGTGGGCTGATGATGCGACTACGGGCTTTGTCCCCGGCTTCTCCGCTGCGAATGGTGCAGCGTTGGATAACGCCTGTAGTCCGGGTCCGCCTGGCGATGCGCGGCATTTTGATGTGAAGCCTTCTGTGCCTGAGGGTTCTTTCGGGCTCGGTTCGTGTGCGCCGGTTCGACTACCTCAGTTTCTGCTGGGAGCGAAGCGGCCGCTACTGCTGATCCTGTGGTAACCCCAGCGCGCTGGCTTGCATGCATGAAGCCAGGCAGAGAGGATTCTCCCGGCGAGGTCTTGGGGGGCGGTTCTTGACCACGCTGTGGCATTTGGCGCGGTGGACACCAAGCGAGAGGCACGTCTGCCAGCAAAGTTGCTTCTCTACCAGGCGTCGACGGTCACCGCTCGTTGACGTTTCCGACAAGCTTGTTCAGGTTTCGTTCGAAGTGGGCCAGCAACGGCTCGTTGGCGCCGAAGGTGATCACGTCCTGGGCGCCCGATGAGAACCCACGCTGGATTCCAGCACAAGTCACGAAGTCTTCGGTGTCCGTGACTTTGACGAGCAGGTCGAAATTTTTCTGCCAATGTGAGTCGTCGAACGTAGTGTCTTGAGGGACGTAAACCGAGACGGTGATGATTGACTCGCCTGCGTGCGCGCCCGGTCGAGCCTGATAGAGCTGGGCGTGGTCCTGTTGATAGATCAGAATTGTGCTTGGCTGTAACGCCCAGACGATCGTTGAGTGTCGTAGGAGCTGCCAGTCGTCTCGGGCCTGGTCATCGAGTTCGTCGACGGAGGTTCGGGTCACGATCATGCGACCGTGTTCTTTATAGGCATCGAACAACGAGTAGTCGCCATAGATCAGGTCGCCAAGTGTCTGCTCATGCAGAACAGGTACGTGGTAAACCTCGAGGAATGTGTCGATCACCAGCTTCCAATTGATCGGACGGGTGAAGGTCGTCGAGGCGAATAGGCGATGGTCCGCAAGGTCGAAGCCGGCCAAATCTTCCTCGGCTCCTTGCAGGGGCTGGCTCGGGATATCGATGCCAGGCGTGCCGCTGACCCAGATCAATCCGTCTTGTTCGAGAACTGGCAACTGCACGAGCCCGGCATTTTCGAGATCCCCAAAGTGTTCGGGTCGTCGGCGCGCTGCGAGCGATCCATCGAGCCGATAGGTCCAGCCGTGATACGGGCAAGATAGCAGCGCAGCCGAGCCGCATCCGGTTGCGACTTGGGCTCCACGATGGCGACACACGTTGAGCATCGCTGCGACCTCGCCATTTTGGTTTCGCGTGAGCAGAATTGGTGCGTCACCAAGCATCGCCGAGGCATAGGTTCCGCTGTGGGGAAGCAAGCCCGACAGGCCAATGACCGTTGGTAGGCGGGTCAAGAGCTCCCGCTCGGAACGCAATCGGTCTGGACACGTGTAGGCCGAGACCTGCTGCTGCCAAGCCGAGGAAGCGGTATCTGTTCCGCGTCCCGCCTTCCTGTGCGCCTGAATGCGGTCAAGGAGTGCAAGTTCGCTATCACGTTCCATCACCGAGTTTCTCACACACCCGGTCACAGGGGGTTAGCCGACGCGGAGTTCACCTGTGCCTGAATGTTGTCGGGGAGTGTGCCTGAGTGTTGTCCCGGAATATAAACGATGCCATCGTTGACAATTCTACGCTGTGGCTGTCGCCCATGATGGGTGCCTCGTTGGGGCCGATGCGCTCCTGAAGAGTGGAGCTAGTAACGCTGGCCAGAACAGCCAGGTGACGTCGGTCCTTGGCGTGCTCGACATAGACCCGATCTAGGACCTACCGACCAGAGAATGTGCACTAAGAGGGTTAATGGTGAACCATCGGTTCTGGGCTAACGTTTTGCGTCGCCTTGTGGTTACTGGCGTGGCACCCAACCCGGCAGAGTTACGAGATTGCCCGGCCAACCTGTCGGCCCTGTCAATCGTGTCCTACATTCGGACCATGTTCGCTGACCGGAGAGTGTGTCTATTAATCGCTTTCACGTTGCTGGTGGCCTGTAGTAGCGACACCACCGGAGCCGCCAGCACTGCGGTTGAACCGTCTTTGCAAACACGTGCGCTTGCGATACCAGGACCAACAGCGTTGATTCAGGAACCTGTCTCGGCACCCGTCGCCGACAGCCCAGCGGCCCAACAGAACGCCGAATCAGCGACAGCTGCCCCGGCTTCAGCCGATGATTTCGAATCGTGGTCGACAGAACAGGATGGTGACGCTACGACTCCCACCTTCACTGTTTCACCGGAGCCCGAGCCGCGGTGCGTGCGGTTCACTGACTTCGCCGTAGACGCAGAGAATCTGTCCTGGTTCATCGTGAACGATGTCGTCATGGGTGGCCGCTCGAGTGGTGGCCCAACGTTTGCAGATTCGGTGATGCTCTTCGAGGGCGAGATCAACACCGACGGCGGCGGCTTCTCGTCAGTGCGGGTCCGGCTTGGGGTCAATGCTCTGGCAGGGTTTACGGAACTGGTTGTGCGTGCCCGTACCGACGGGCGTGCCTACAAGCTCATCCTTGAAGACGGCCTGGCGTCGCGTGACCGCCGGGTTTCCCAGCAGGGGTCGATCGATTTCGCCGACACGACGGACTGGCAAACGGTTCGGGTGCCGTTCGCGGATTTGGATCCCAAAATCTTTGGCCGCGCCGTAAACACAGAAGCGTTCCGTCCTGATCTCGCGACCCAGCTTGGTGTGATGATCAGTGACGGTGCAGACGGTCCATTCCGGATCGAAATTGACTGGATCGACGCATGCTCGTAACGGTGCGTGTGAGGCGATGAAGCTAGTGACATTGCTGTCGAGCAGCATGATGTTCAGGTCCTGAGGTACTAGACGAGTGCTGGCCGTTGGTTGTCCCCTGGTCAAATTTAGGATCGGTTATTTTTTCCAGGGTGAAGGCGATTCAGTTGTAGTCATGATGGGGCGCGGACCGTCATCCCGGTGGCGGCGGTAGAGCTAATGACCCCGCCATTAAGCAGCGTCGCACGGAACGTGAAGAACGGCCCAGAACCATCTGGGTAAGTAAAGCTAATGATCCCGTCAGATGGCAACAAACCCTCAAATACCAACGAGTTAACGCTCGCCAACGAAACCGGCACCAAGAGGTTGAGCCCATCCATCAAACCTGACGGCACCTGGACCTTCGGGACGCCGCACTCATGGGGCCCCTCCAGGGGACAACGCGACGCTAGGACGCCGCAGCGGCGCCGAAGTGCCGCTTGAGCGTCCGGTGCCAGTGATTTGCTGGCAAGGAGGGCTCGAGAAGAGCAAGTGTCGTGCAGTACTTACTGATCCTGGCTGGTCGAACGCCAACAGCCCATAGGGCCCGATCCATGGGCGTTGCTCGACCTGCGGACTTGCACTCCACAACAACAGCGTTCCTGAGCTTGACGGTTCTGCCATCGGGAGAGGTCGAGGTGAGTCGATGATCGATCGTGTAGCGAGCGTGGTGATGAATGTCGACAAGAGTCGTGCGGTCGAACCTCGTGATCGCGGCTTCCTGAAGACGATCGGTGACGTCGGTGGCGACTGACGAATCGACGAACGTGCGCATCTCTGTGTCCAGACGTCGCCTGTCTCTGCCGGAGTCGAGGTCAAGGCGGTCCTTGTCCGTCCTCCCCCGCCCGTCCTTGCGTTTCACTTCGAACATCGAGGAATTGGAGTCGAGGTAGGTTCGAACTCGAACGTTGAACCGGCGCGGTCTGCGGTACGCCGTGTCGAGGTAGAGGCGGCGATCCGGCGTGTCGAAATAGGCGGTCTCGTAGCCGAACTGGCGCAAGCCATCGATCTCGAGCACGGCGGCGCCTGCGCTCGGGACCAGCATGTCCAATTGGCCAACGCTCACGATGTATTTGCGGTCGACGCGCGTCTGAAGCTCCGCTGCGTCGAGGACCTCATCAAGCGACACCGGCGGCAAGGCAACGATCGCTCCCTCAAACCCAGGTTCGCTCATCAGGCAGACTCCAGGGAGTCACCCACGAGGTCGTAACGGACGTCGACAACCGTTGTGTCGTTCACGAGGTTCAACCGCCGCACCTTCATGCGTCGTACTCGTGCGCCGAGCAGGCTTTCAAGCCGCTCCTTCAACTCATCCTCGTTCGTGTACGCCGCGTCGAGCGTCACCGTCTGAATTCGGGTCTTGGCGAAGAGACGCGGATGATCGCCGATGAACAACGCGACCAGGATCGAGGCCATGAGCACCGGCGTCAGCCAACTCGGGTCAACGGTGATCCCACCGAGGAGTCCCAAGGCGAGCGCAGAGAAATAGTACGCCACTTCCTCCTGGTCGAGCTCTTGAGAGCGAAGGCGGATGATCGACAGGACACCGAACAGTCCCAACCCGAGTCCAGCGGTCACTGTCGACTCAGAGAGCACCGTGGCAACGGCAAGGACACCGATGTTGATGCCAAGAATTGCCACGACCATGTCTCGCCGACGATGGCGCGGGAAGTACAGGGCAAAGGCGAGGACGACGACGGCAGCAAGATCTGCAGCGATGAGTCCGGCGTGGGACATTCAGGACTCCTGGCGTGAGGGTTCAGCGGCGATATCAGCCAATAGTTGATCGACCGATGAATTCCATTCAGCAACGTTGGGAGCGTCGTCGTGCAACGCCGCAGCTTCTGCGACGTGTGGCGCGATCTGGTCGCGCCACGCCTCGACGCGCGTCGTTACAGATTCGATGGCGAACGGGCCGCTTCGGAAGTCGTTGTCGATCCGCTCGAACTCGTCATCGAGTGATGCCCATGCAGCCACCAACGGGTCACAGCCCGCAGAACGCTGCAACAAGTTGAATGAACCGAACGGAAACGGGTCACAGGCGTTGCTCGTGTCACCAAACGCATCAGGAATCGCAGTGACCGGATTCAGTGCTTCGGGGGTCCAACCCTGCAGCGAGTTGTCGAGATCCCAAGGGATGATGTGGACGCTGCGTGAGGTAGGTTCCTCGTAGAAGTAGAAGTTGTGCGGTTCACACGGGCCGCCGATGCAGTACCAGTGGAACGGTCCGTCATCGTGATGAATCGCTCGGTCGACCACTGCGTACGCAACAAACGCTTCGAGGTCCGTCCACTGCGAAAGCACGCGGCGCGCTGCTTCTTCATCGGTCGGAGCGCCAGAGTCGAGGAGCTCACTGGCGAACGACTCGATGATCTCCGGCGATGGGTCATCGTCCTCGTTCGTTCGTAGTCCAGCGATCAGCTGGAAGCTCGGACGGACGTCGCCATCGGCTCCGAACGGCCACACTTCTTTGTAGAGGTTGCCTTTGCCGTCAGCGAAACGATCTCGAGTGAACCGCTCATCGATCTGCTCGACAAGAGCGAACAACCCAACGAACTCGCCGTTGATCACCACACGGGCATGCGTTGAACGTGGAGCTGCAACCCCGGCCTCAGCGAAGAGGAGGTACCCCAGACGATCACGCATCAACGAGGTATCGAGGTTCATCGAATGAAGTTGAATTCTGCGTTGACCGAAGAATTCGGTATCAGCTCCATTCCAATTGATCTTCAACTTCAACGATTGCTTCGTGCACGTCTTCGCACCCGACGGTTGGAACGGCTGAGGGCCAGCTGTGCAGCCGAGGAAAGCTCCGACTGAGCCCTTGTAGCGAACGCCGATTGCTTCGAGCCGTTCACCATCAAAGAGCAAGCTTCCCTCGACGTACTCTTCGGCTACAGGATCGGCGTCGAGCTCTGCGAGCGCTGCTGCTGGCAGTTCGATTTCGAACGTGTGCACGACGTTCTGGTCGAACAGCACGTCGGCAGTCTGCGTTTCGTACCGAGGTTGCTCGCCTTCTACTGCCTCTGCCTGCTGATCATCGGCCT
>Ga0209711_10004145_pt1 | contig 11894 bp, 12 predicted proteins | sample ArcticOcean_MG_C_7_FD_187441 | JGI IMG/M metagenome (GOLD analysis project Ga0209711, IMG submission 187441) | Marine microbial communities from western Arctic Ocean - ArcticOcean_MG_CB11_88 (SPAdes) (version 2) | ecosystem: Environmental > Aquatic > Marine > Oceanic | place: Arctic Ocean... | reverse complement strand
ATATTTAATCTAGAATCATATATTATAGTCTATAATACTAATAAAAGAATACTATTCAAAATTTAAATATGCGTATAATCATAATACTTTTAGTAATATTTTTAGTTTATGTAATAGCTAAATCATTGATTAAAAAAAAAGCAAGGGTCATAAAAAAGACAACTAACAAAGTTCAATATTGCAAGCATTGTAATACGTATTTAACAAATGAGGAGTATTGCGTAAATAATAATATTAATTATAAGAACTGTAAAAATTATAAGTGAGATTGAAATGAATAGAAGACCATTACTGTTAACGTTAACTATAATTATGTTTATAGGAATACTGCTGACAGTTTTTTTACGATAAAACTATGCAGCTAATTATAATTTCTGGGAAGATAGGCTCTGGTAAATCAACTTTAAGCAAATACTTCCAAAAAAAAGGGTATCACTATATAAATTCAGATATTCTTGCAAAAAATATTATTCAAAATAATAAATTTATTATAGATAAATTAAGTCAAGAATTTGATATTTTAAATAATAAAAAAATAATATCCTTAAAAAATTTAAAAAATATATTTTTATCATCAAGAGAGAATAAAGATAATATTAATTCAATAATTCATCCTTTTTTTTATGAAGAATTGAATCTTATACTTGGTAAATCTAATCATAATAAGATAGTTCTTGAGTTACCTCTAATTGAGACAAGAAATAATATTGAATATGATTGTGAAATAGTGACTATTAAAGCAAAACTAAAAGTAAGAAAACAAAGATATTTAGTTAAATCTAACTCTAAGACTAAAGATTTTATAATTTTAAATCGATACCAAAAAAGTTCAAAATATTATGAAAAATATTCTGACTATGTCATATCTAATAATGATACTATAGAAATATTACAAACTAGGTTTAATAAATTATATAGTAAATTTAAAAAATGAATAGCTTATCAGATAATCAGGTTTCATTATACGAAGAACCTGTTCAGGAAAAAATTAGGAAATTTATTAAAATTGAATTCCTATTGAACAAGATCTATTATTTTAAAGGTAAAGATGACAAGGGTGAGAATTATGTTGCTCTATTAGCACTTTGTGAGCTATATGAAATTTTATCGCGTAGTGATATAAAATCTGAGCTAATTAGAGAAATTGAAACACAAAATACTTATCTTCAGAAAGTAAAAAAAATACCACAAGCAGATAATAATAAATTAAACTCTGTTCTAGAGAAACAAGATCAACTTTTAAAATTAATCTATAGCATTGAAGTAAATTATTTAGATCATTTAGAGCGTGATATTTTTTTCAAAACAATATTAAAAAATAGCTTTACTCAACTACAACCAGCTTCTGTTGATTTTTGGTTATCAAGAGATATCTTAAATAGAGAAACGCAAATAAATTTATGGCTTGAGCCATTAATATTTATTAAACGATCAATTGATTTTATTTTAGAAGTAATAAGAAAATCTGGAAGGTTTGAGGACAGAATGGCAGAAAAAGGATTTTTTACAGAGAAACAAGATTCAAGTAAAAATGTCCTCCTTATTAGAGTAACCCTTACTTCTGATTTATACTATTATCCTCAAATTAGCGTAGGTAAACAGAGATTAACTATAATATTTATGACCAAAGATGATAAGAATAACTTGGTTCCATACCAAGAAGATTTAAATTTTATACTGACCACCTGTTCTCTTTAAATATTAACGCCAAAAATCACTTATTCCTGATACTCCAAAACCATTGAATTTTTTACATAACCCTAGATCATTAATTTTTATTCCTCCTAATGCAAAAACTGGCATGTTTGAGCCATCCGCAATAACCTTGAAATCTTCCCAGCCAAGTATATGTTTGCCATATTTTGAAAAAATTACTGGAGATAAAATTATAAAATCAAAATTATACTTATTAGCAATCATCACATCATTTAAATTATGGCATGATGCGGAATAAGTTAGTTTTCTTTTCTTTATATTCCTATTATTATTTTTTATTTGATTTAAATTTTTGGAAGTGAAATGAATTCCATCAAAATTAATATTCACTAAGTTTTCACTAAATTCTTTATCAATAATCAAAGGTATTTTTTTTTCAAAACAAAAATCAGATAACTCTTGTGCTGCAAGAATATAATTTGGCATAGAATAACCAAATGATCTTAATCTAATGAAAGAGTTTATGTTATTAAAATTTTTAAATTTTTTAAACATATCATTAAAATTTTCTGGTGTAACAAAAAATAACTCTCTTAATTTTGTTCTATTTAATATTCTGATGGTTGAATCAAGAAATAAATGACTAGATTTAATGGGATTAGCATACAAAAGATTTTGCCTTTCTTTAGATTTAATCTCTCCACTATACTCAGTAATTTCAAATATATGCAATCTAACGGATAGATTTTCATACAAATGAGTTATCTCTCCATGATATATATTTTTTTTAATTTTTATATCTAACTCTTCATGGCACTCTCTAATCAAGCATTCTTCCGGAGTTTCTAATTTCTCTATCTTACCGCCAGGAAACTCGTAATATTTGTCAAATGGCTTCTTTTTTCTTTCTGAAAATAAATATCCAACGTTATTCTTTATAAGGGCTACTGAACACTCAATATTATTTTTCATTATCTATGTCGTGTAAGCAGAGTTAATATGAACATATTCATGAGATAAGTCAGATGTTAAAACCATATGCATATCTTTTCCAGAATTTATATAAATATCTATTATTATATTTTTTTTCATCATAGACTTGTTAAGTTGCTTCAGATTACATTTTTTAGATTGCAAGCCATTTTCAAATATTATTTGATTATTAATTTTTAGAATAATTTTATTTGCATCATAATTAATATTATTAATCGATCCTAGTCTTGCAATAATCCTCCCCCAGTTTGGATCTGCTCCATACATCGCAGTTTTAATTAAATTAGAGTTCGCTAAACTATAAGCTATTTTTTTAGCCTGTAACGCATTATATGCTTTATGTACAATTACCTTAATAATCTTGGTTGCGCCTTCTCCATCCTCAATTATCATTTTAGATAAATCATGACATACATTCTTTAATTCATTTTCTAATATTTTCAAAATTTTAGTATTAGCATTAAAATCAAGCTCTTTGTTTTCACCTGTTGAAATTAGCATCACAGTATCATTTGTAGACATATCACCATCAACTGAGATTGCGTTAAATGAAGAATTAACTGATTTTTTTAGAATTTTTAGCAAAAGTGATTTTTTTAGATCAACATTGATAGATATAAATGACAACATTGTCGCCATATTAGGCTCAATCATTCCAGCACCTTTACATATTGCATTTATTGTTATCCTGGTTTTGTTCAATAAAAAAGTCCTGGTAATATGCTTACTAAACTTGTCAGTGGTCATAATAGCTGAAGCTGCCTGCTTCCAAGTAGATTTAAATTTGAAATTATGGTCCTCAATAGATTTTATGATTCTATCAATTGGTAGCTGTCTTCCAATTATACCTGTTGAAGATAATAGTATATTTTCTTTAAGGCAATTAAATTTTTTAGATATCGATTTTGTACATTTTATGGCATTCAACATTCCTAGTTTTCCAGTACATGCATTAGCATTACCTGAGTTAACTAAAATATACTTTGGGTTAAATTTTGATACATTATATTTAGACAAAATTACAGGTGCAGCTGCATACTTATTTTTAGTTGACACAACAGCAATTTTTGAAAGTTCTGGTAATTTAAAACATACTGCGTCTTTCTTTTTCTCTTTCACACCTATGTTTAAGATATCAATTAAAACTTTATTACTCATAATTTACCACAGCATCTCTTATATTTTTTACCAGATCCGCATGGGCATAATGCATTTCTTGAAATATCAGCATTCTTTTTACCCATGTTAGCACTCAAAGCCTTCTCTTTTATTAATTTATCTGAAGAGTTTGAATTATTAACCTTTATTTTAGTTAAGATTTTAATAGTTTCAAGATTATTTACAGACAACATTTCTTCAAACATTTCAAATGATTCTCTTTTATACTCATTTTTTGGATTTTTTTGAGCATAGCTTCTTAACCCAATACCTTGTCTTAGATAATCGATAGCATTTAAATGATTTCTCCAGTCTTCATCTATTACACTTAAAAATATATTTCTAATTAATTCATTTTTTTCTTCTTCAGAGAGAATATTGAGATTAGACTGAATTGAATTAAAAATAATGTCATGAATATAATTTTTAAAAGTTACCCTTCCCTCATGATCGCCATTTTCAATAATCTCAGAACTTTTAATCTCAATAGCAAAATCACTTTTAAATGACTCATTAATTGCATTATAGTCCCATTGAGATGATGGTATATCTAAAGGGATATAATTATTTATTAAGTCCTCGCATGCAAATTTAAGAATATTATTATAGATAGATGATAAACTTTCAGCTGATAAAATATCATTACGTTGATTATAAATTACCTTTCTTTGTTCATTAGCAATATCATCATACTCTAGAAGAGTTTTTCTTATATCAAAGTTATATGCCTCAACTCTTTTTTGAGCATTTTCAATTGAGCCAGAAACCCATTTATGTTCTATAGCCTCGCCATCTTGCATGCCTAGTTTTTTCATGATTTCAGTAACTTTATCTGAAGCAAATATTCTCATTAAATTATCTTCTAATGACAAATAAAATCTAGATTCTCCTGGATCTCCTTGTCTGCCTGAACGTCCTCTTAATTGGTTATCAACACGCCTAGACTCATGCCTTTCTGTTCCAATAATATATAGGCCTCCAATTTTTTTAATATCATCTGGATTATCAAGAGAAGAATTCATTCCTTCATTAGTCATATCTTTGCCACCTAGCACGATATCTGTGCCTCGACCAGCCATATTGGTGGCAATTGTGACCGCAGATAGCTTACCTGCTTGAGCTATTATTTCTGCTTCTTTTTGATGCTGTTTAGCATTAAGCACATGATGCTTTATCTTTTGTGTTTTCAAAAGCTTTGAAATATATTCTGATGACTCTATAGAGGTTGTTCCGACCAGAACAGGCTGTCCAGTATCATGTATACTTATTATATCTTTAATAATTGCTTCATATTTTTCTTTTACAGTAAGAAATACTAAATCAACATGATCTTTTCTGATCATTTTTTTATGCGACGGTATAACAATAACTTCTAGACTATATATTTGTTGAAATTCAGTTGCTTCTGTATCAGCAGTTCCTGTCATACCTGATAATTTATTAAACAGTCTAAAATAATTTTGAAAAGTTATAGATGCATACGTTAAATTTTCATTTTGTATTTTTACAGATTCTTTTGCTTCTACTGATTGATGAAGTCCTTCTGACCATCTCCTTCCTGGCATTTTTCTACCTGAAAATTCATCTATAATCACAATTTCATTATTTTCTACTACGTAATCAATATCTTTATGATACATTAAATTAGCTTTCAAACTTGCATCAACTAAATGCAATAACTGTATATTTTTAGGATCATATAAAGTTTCATTTTTCTCTAATAAGCCATTTATTGAAAAAGTATTCTCAATTTCTCCATGACCTTCCTCTGTTAAAGAGACAGACTTCTGTTTCTCATCAATCGAAAATAATTTATTATCTTTATTCTTAGTTATGAGAGATTGTGTAACTTGATTAATTTTAAGATATAGATTACTTGATTCTTTTGCAGATCCTGATATCACTAATGGTGTTCTTGCTTCATCTATTAAAACAGAATCAACTTCATCTATAATCGCATAACTTAGTTTGCATTGTACTTTTTGACTTAACTCATAAGTCATATTATCTCTTAAATAATCAAAACCAAATTCATTATTAGTTCCATATATAATATTACATTCATATGCTTTCTTTCTTTCTTCTGACCCTGAAGAACTCGTTATAGTCCCAACCGATAATCCAAGATAATTAAATATCTCACCCATCCATTCAGAATCTCTCACTGCCAAGTAATCATTTACTGTGATAATAAATACTGGTTGCCCAGATAGTGAATTGAGATATGCAGGTAATGTGGAAACTAATGTTTTACCTTCACCAGTTTTCATTTCAGCTATTTTACCAAAATGTAATCCAATCCCTCCTAAGAGTTGTTCGTCAAAATGTCTTAAACCTAATGTTCTAATAGAAGCTTCTCTAGTTAGCGCAAATGCCTCAGGCAAAATACTATCAAGATTATTGCTTTTCTTGTATTTTTCTCTCAATGCATTAGTTTCTGCCTGAAAATCTGATTGAGTAAATTTTTGATATTTATCTTCTAATTCATTAATTTTTTTTACAAGAGGAGCATATTCTTTAAGAATACGGCCATTTCTACTTCCAAAAATCTTTTTAATAAAATCAGATATCATAATATTTTATATAAATTTGCATGTAATGAGTTAATTATCGTACAATCATTATAATAGATTATGAAAAAAATATCGTCATTCATACCTGTGCATGTTATCAATAAGAATGCCTTAATCAAAGACTTAACTTCTTATATTTCAGATGTTTTCCCAAAGGATGTTCTTGATAACATAGAAGTTGGTTCCGTCAAAGATAACGTGCTCATAATAAGTTGTAAAAATAGTTCAGTTGCAACCCTAATGAGATTTGAGAAACAAAAATTTATTGATCTATTGAACGGTAATAGTATTTGTCAAATTGATGATATAAAAGTAACTATTGTTGATTATGACTTAACAATATGAGGTTCAGGTGTACTATAAAATATTGGAGATTTTTCATTATCCTCAATCGTGGCTTCTTCCCAAGCATCTTCATTATTAACTAATTCTCTTAATAAGAGATTATTTAAATGATGTCCAGACTTATAAGCAGAAAAAGAACCAATCAAACCATGCCCTAATAAATATAGATCACCAATAGCATCTAATATCTTATGTTTAACAAATTCATCTTCAAAACGAACCCCTTCTTCATTTATAACCTTATAATCATCGATGACTATTGCATTATTAACGCTTCCGCCTAATGCTAAATTATTTTTACGTAATAATTCAATATCTTTAGCAAAACCAAATGTTCTAGCACGACTAACTTGACTTAAGTACGATACAGATGAAAAATCTATTTCAGACGACTGTGAGCTTTCATTAAAGGCTGGATGATTAAAATCAATCGTGAAAGCTACTTTGAATCCATCAAAAGGTTCAATTTTTGCCCATTTCTCATCTTGTCTCACTTCAATAGTTTTCTTTATCTTGATAAATTTTTTAGTATCATCTTGTTCCTGAATACCAGCTGATTGAATCATAAATACAAATGGCCTTGCGCTGCCATCCATTATCGGTACCTCTGGGCCGTCAAGCTCTACAAGTGCATTATCTATCCCTAGACCTGCTAAAGCAGAAAGTAGGTGTTCAACTGTTGATATTTTAGCAGTTTCGTTTGACAGAGTTGTAGAGAGTCTTGTGTCATGCACATTCTCTAGAGAGGCTTTAATTGGATCAGACTTAATATCTGTTCTTACAAAAATAATTCCTGTATTTATTGGTGCTGGATTTAAAGTTAGAGCTATTTTTTGCCCAGTGTGGAGTCCGACTCCTGAAGCTTTTATTTTACTAGATAATGTTCTCTGTTTAAGCATATATTTATATATCGATTCAATGTATATATTTTATATTAATTCTAAATGAATATTAAGTAATTTCAAGCCATTAAAGGGTTTTTTAGAAAAAAATGATAACATATTAACTATTAGACAGAATATAAAAACTAAAGTTCTCGTTGAAAGTAAACTGAGAATTTTTTCCAAATTACCTCAAGATACCTTAAGAATGGATTATCAGATGCTTGTCTATGAGGCATCTCATTAAGTTTTTCGTCTTTGTATAATAACAAACCAACAGCAGTTGAATATCTTGTCTGTCCAGTTAAATCTTGTATCCCAATTATGTTCTTTGGGCTACCTATTCTTGTTGGCATTAATAATTTATTTTCAGCATACACATCTAGACCATTTAGCTTGCAACCTCCACCGGTAAAAACAATGCCTGCTCTGATTTTTGATGACCACCCACTCGAGTTAATTTCCTCTTCTATTTGCTGAAATATCTCATCAACTCTGCAAGTAATAATATGTGTAAGAATTGGTTTATTAACCTCAGATTCAGGCTTATCAGAAATTGATGGCACTGATATATTAACCTCAGTATCATTTGCCTCATTAATTAAACTACCATACTTCTTTTTTATATCTTCAGCTGCTTCAAGTGAAGTGCGTAATCCGATCTGAATGTCCTTTGTAACCATTTGTCCAGCAAGAGGGATCACGGCCGTATGCTTTATATCACCATCAGTAAAAATTGCAATGTCTGTAGTTCCGCCGCCAATATCTACAAGACATACACCTAAAGATTTTTCCTCGTCTGTTAAAACTGAATAACTGGAAGCAACTGGTTGTAACACAAATTCATCAACCTCTAATAAACTATTTTCTATACATTTTGTTAGATTTTTCTTAGCAGTTGTTGAACATGTAATAACATGGACGTTTACTTCTAATCTTTTTCCAGCCATCCCGATTGGCTCTTTTATCCCCATTTGCCCATCTATAGTAAAATACTGAGGTATTCTATGAAGAATTTCTTGATCATCAGGTATACTGATATCACTTGCACTTTCTATGACTTTATCTTTATCTTCTTGAGTAACCTCATCATTTAAAATATTAACAGCTGCATTACCATTATAACTTTGAATATGATTTCCAGCAATTCCAGTAATTACTTTAGTGAATTTACAATTCGTCATAGTTCTGGCTTTATCTTTTGCTTTTCGAATACTTTTTACAGTTGCATCGATTTCAGAAATAACACCTTTATTTAGACCATTGCACGATTCTTGGCCAACGCCTACTAACCTTAACTCTCCATTTTCATCATAGTCAGCAACTAAACATAAAACTTTAGTAGTTCCTATATCTAGAGCAACGATAAATTCATCTTTTATTGTAGTATTTGCCATGCTTTATAATATCATTATTTACTGTACAGCAAAACCTGTAGGGTATCTTAAATCAATATTCTTTCTTATTTTTCTAGATTTTTGAGTTAGCAAAAACTGGTCATATACAGATAAAAACTCTCTTAGCTTTAACTCATAATCAGCATGACGCATAAAGAATCTATATTCTGAAGTTAGTATGACCATCATATCATTGTCTTTGGATAATTTAATAACATCAATGTTAATCTCAGATAGAATTTTTTGAAGATTCAAATATAAGTCATACATATAAACCTCATTGTCTTGGCTACTAGATATCTCTAAAATATTTTTAATGAGATATTTTTCACTTTTAATGGCAAACCCTTCTTTGTCCACATATGACAGCTTGTTCCATAAAAACAAAGGTTTGAACTCAGATATTTTAACTGTAATTTTATGTGGAGGGGCTAGTATAATTTGTGCATTTCTTATCCATGGATCCTCTTCTATTTGATTCTTTAATTTTCTCAAGTCAATCTCATAGATTTCTTTAGAAATATAATTTTTCAAAATATCATCTATCCTAGATTCATTACTATACTCAAATGTTCCTTCTTTAAAAATATGCTTTACAGGATTTGTACCAAAAAAAATAGGATAATTATAAACACTAAGAAATAATATAAATAAACCAGAAAGGATGAGAGTTCTCTTCATATTAGTGACTTAAAAGTAATAAAAGTAATTGATTATATGACAAGCCACTCTTCTGTGCAGACTTGGGAACTAAGCTATGATCAGTCATTCCCGGTATAGAGTTAATCTCAATTAAGTTAACCAACGAATCCTTTTCCATAAAAAAATCAACACGTCCCCAATTAGAACATCCTGTGCTATTAAAAGCTTTCATACAAATTAAATTAATATTTTCATGAATATCTTCCGGAAATTCAGGAAATGAAAAAATAGTATCATTATCTAAATACTTGGCTTCATAGTTATAAAATTCTCTCTTTGTTTCTATTTTAATTATTGGGAAAACTTGATTATTAATAATAGGTGCAGTGTATTCTGGGGCAGAAATAAATTCTTCAATAAAATAATCACATGAATTTATACTATTAAGAGAAAGTTTTTCCAATATATCTTTAGAGCTAGATGAAGAAAAATTAGTGGTATTAAATATTTTTATACCAACACTTGATCCAGATTCACATGGTTTTAAAATAAATTTATCATTAAATATTTTCTGCATTTTTTTTGAAGAAATATTGTCAGATAGTCTTAGATAATTTGGTGTTCTTAAACCATTCTTGAGCCAAATTTCTTTCGTATGGACTTTATTAAATGAAAGTTTTGATGACTCTGTATCTGAACCAATATATTTAATAGATAATCTGTCTAAATAACTTTGTACTAGGCCATCTTCGCCACCAGAGCCATGAATCAAATTTAGGACAAGATCTATATTATTAAATTTAATAAATTTAGAAAGCATGTCAATGTCATTATCTTTAAAATCAAAAATAAAAACATTTAAGTTGCTACTCATGAGTGACTTATAAGCTGATTTTCCGCTATCTAAAGACACTGATCTTTCGTCAGACCAACCCCCGCATAATATTCCAATATGTTTTCCAGATAACTTATTCATTATTATCTTAGTATATACAAATCTCTCTGGTAACAGAGATATTATATTTTTTTTTAATCAACTCCTCAACATATTTGATTAGTTTGATGAGATCCTCACATGAAGCACTACCATCATTGATAAAATAATTACAATGTTTTTTTGAAATATATATTCCGCCAATTTTTCTTTTTTTAATATCAAGAGAATCAATAAGTGAGCTTGCCGAAGTATCTTTCGAGGGATTCTTGAAAATACAACCTGATGACCATTGCTTTATAGGCTGAGTTAGACTCCTATGCTTAGAATATTCTTTGAGAATATTTTTATCAAATACTTTTCTTTGATTTATGACTAGCAGTACATCTAAAAATAATAAAATATTATTCCTATCAACACTACGATAAGCAGTTTTAACTTTTTTACATGAAATATTTTTTATATCACCAGTTTTATTAACAATATTCACGGAATCAACGGAATTCCATATTGATTGTTTAAATGCACCAGCATTCATAGCTAATGCTCCACCAATTGTTCCTGGTATTCCATGAAGAAATTCAAAACCAGCTATAGACTGTTTATGGCAAAACTTTGCAAGTCTTGCGCATGACATGTTAGCGGAAATAGATATATAACTATTATCAATAATAGAAATATTCTTCTTATCATATTTACTTAAAGAAATAATATCAGACTTATATCCATTGTCTGAAAATGCAATATTTGAACCTTTCCCAATAATCAGAGTTTTAGGTAATAATAATATTTTTTTTAAGTCAGATATATCCTCTATAGATTCTGGAAAATATATATTCTTTGAATTACCACCAATATGAATTGTTGTAAAATTTTTTAAAGATATATTTTTTTTTATTATCATGATTTATTTAATTAACTTTAATGAATCTTTCATGATGATACTTATAGTATTCAATGGAAATATATTTTGTATATTTTTTGATAACATATACATACGCTTTTTATCATTTAAAAGGATATTAGCAATAGTAATAAAATTTTCGATAAAGTCAATTTTTTCTTCCAATAAAATAGCTGCAGAATTTTTAGCTAAATAACTTGCGTTAAAGAACTGATGATTGTCTGTTGCATGAGGGAATGGTACTAACAATGCCGCTATTCCTATTTTTGCTAATTCAGATATAGACGTTGACCCAGCTCTACATATAACTAAATCTGCCCAGTCATATAATTCATCTATTTTTTCAGAATATTTTATCACAGTCGCATCTATAGAATATTTTAAATATTTATTTTTAACTGATTCTTTATG
>Ga0209711_10004136_pt1 | contig 11906 bp, 10 predicted proteins | sample ArcticOcean_MG_C_7_FD_187441 | JGI IMG/M metagenome (GOLD analysis project Ga0209711, IMG submission 187441) | Marine microbial communities from western Arctic Ocean - ArcticOcean_MG_CB11_88 (SPAdes) (version 2) | ecosystem: Environmental > Aquatic > Marine > Oceanic | place: Arctic Ocean... | reverse complement strand
TGCTTGATAATTTTTTAATTTGTATTTTTGTCATTAATTAAAAATTTGTCTATTATTTTTTTGGCAATTTTAGCCGCAATATAACTTTTTTTATTTTTAGCAAGATTTTCTATATTTCCATTTGCTTCTATAATCGATACCTCATTAAAATCAGTATTAAAACCCGTCTCTGTTTTTGAAACATCATTTGCAATAATCATGTCACAATACTTATTATTCAATTTCTTTATAGAATTTCTAATTAAGTTTTCTGTTTCAGCAGAAAAACCCACAAGCATCTTAGGTTTCAACTTATTATTTTTTCCAAGATATTCTAAAATATCTTCATTTTTTACTAAATCTAAACTGCTAAAATTTTTATCTTCTTTTTTTATTTTTTGTTTACTTTTATTTTTAGGCTTAAAATCAGATACTGCTGCAGCACAAATAGCTATATCTACCGGTAAGAGTTTCTGTACAGCACTCATCATTTCTTCAGCGTTATTTACTTTTTCAACTTTAATATCTTTTGAATAATTTATCGACGTAGGCCCAGCTACTAAAGTAGTACTCACCCCTAGGTTAGATAATGCTAAGGCTATCTCATACCCTTGTTTGCCACTAGACTCATTAGAAATATATCTAACAGGATCGATATATTCTCGCGTTGGACCTGTAGTAACTAGCGCACTAATTTTATTTTTTTTTACTAAATCTTTATTTCTAAAATATCCTTTTAAATGAGAGAAAATTTGCCGTGGACTTGACATCTTACCTTCACCATACTCACCACAAGCCATTTCACCATTTATAGGGCCAATAAACTTATATCCGTAGTCTAGTAAAGTTTTCAAATTGTTCTGTGTTGCTTTGTGTAGCCACATTCTAACATTCATAGCTGGAACTAAAAAAACATCCTTATTAGAGGCTAAAACAACAGTAGTAGCAAGGTCTTCCGCTTTTCCTACACTTAATTTCGTCATCATATTTGCAGTTGTAGGTAAAATTAAAATTATATCAGCCCAACGAGATAAAGAAATATGGTCTATTTCTTTTTCATTATTTACATCAAATATATCTTCAAAAACTTTATTATTTGACAAAGATGTTATAGATAACGAAGTAACAAATTTCTTACCACTTTTTGTAAGTATTGTTTTTACTTCGACATCATTTTTGACTAACAATCTAACAAGGTCTAGGGCTTTATAGGCAGAGATGCCCCCACCAATTACTAATAAAATTTTTTTGTTTCGCAATAGCATTGTTACAATTAAAATACTAATAAAACAGCAATTACAATACCTAAAAAACTAATAATGATATTATTTCTTAAGTTTTTTAACTTCATCTCTTCAATTTCTAAACCCTTTTTATTTTTTAAGCCTAGATTTAATTTACCCTCGGCCAATAGTTGTAAAGCGTAATTTGCTTTATCCATAAAATTCGGAAAATCAGGTATTCTTTTCAAAATCTCAGAAGAGGTATTTATTGCAGATTCTATAGTTGCTTTGGGGCTTTTTACACTTTTAATCCAATCCTCTAGTACAGGTCGAGAAATTTCCCAAATATTAGTTTCTGGATAAAGTTGTCTTGCCACACCTTCTACAGTGACCATAGTCTTTTGCAATAGCAAAAGTGGTGTCTGTGTTGGCATGTTAAATTTTTCTGTAATTTCAAAAAGTTGAGCTAATAAGTTTCCACCTGATATATCTTTTATAGATTGTCCAAAAATAGGCTCTCCAACAGATCTAAGCGCTTGTGCAAATTCTTCCTTAGAAGCATTTTGAGGAACTAGACCTGCTTCAAAATGTACTTCGGCAACTTTTATATAATCCCTTTGAATAAACCCGTATAAAATTTCTGCTAGATATTTTCGATTATTTTTATCTAATCTACCCATAATTCCAAAATCAACAGGAATAATATTACCTTTCTGGTCTACAAATAAATTACCTTGGTGCATATCTCCATGAAAAAACCCATCTCTAACTGCCTGTTTTAAGAAATGTTGAATTAAATTTTCAGAAAGTGTTTTTAAATCTACATTCAATTCTTTTAACAACTCTTGTTCTCTTATTGAGATCCCATCGACTTTGTCTAGAGTAAGAACTTTTCTTGAAGTATAATTCCAATAAATTTTTGGAACATTAAATCCTTTGTCATTTTTTGTGTTTTCATATAATTCATTTGCAGCTGCAGCTTCAAATCTTAAATCCATTTCTATGTTAGTTATCTCCCTTAATAAATGGACAACTTCAATCAATTTAAGTCTTTTAGTTTTTGAAAATAAATTTTCAATAACATAGGCAAACAACATTAAGGCATCAAGTTCTTCATTAAATTGCTTTTCGATATCAGGTCTTAAAATCTTCACAGCAACCTCTTTTTGATTGCCATCAATTTTTATTTTTGCAATATGAACTTGGGCGATAGATGCTGCTGCTATAGGTTCGCTTAACTCAACTATATTTTGATACAATTTCTCCCCAATTTCTTTTTTTAAAATTTTTTTTGATTCATAAAGTTCAAAAGGTGGAAGTTTGTCTTGCAGTTTAACCAAGTCATCAGCTAAAGCTTCTCCTATGATGTCGGGTCTAGTAGCTAAAAATTGACCTAGTTTTATAAAAGTGGTGCCCATACTTTCTAATGCATCACATAGTTTCTCTCCAGGCTTTTTAGATTTATTTATTAATTTTTTTGTTGATCCAATTGAAAACAGATCAAAAAATAACTTTATAGAAAAAGGTACATTGTAAATTTCATTGACGGTGTCAATGGCCCCTGAAGAAGCAAGCTTTCTTGCTATTTTGAATAATTGAAAAATACTTTTGAACATATTTAGATTTTCCAACCGGAGTGTATAGCAGAAATACCACTAGATAAATTTCTAAATTTGACATTTAAAAATTTATTTTTTTCCAATAAAACTAAAAGTTCGTTTTGAGTATAAAATTTTTCTATACTGTCAATTAAATACTCGTATGGTTCGTCACTACCCACTACAATTCTCCCAATCAATGGAATTAGTTTAGAATATTTTTGATATAAGAAATTTAAAACTTCATTTTCAACTTTAGAAAATTCTAGACAAAAAAAACGTCCACCGGGTTTTAATACGCGGTATGCTTCTCTCAAGCATTGGTTTATATCTGTTACATTCCTTATCCCATAACTTATTGTATAAAAATCAAAAGTATTATCTTTGAACGGCAATTTCTCTGCAGAATTTAAATACCACTTAATATTAGTAAAAGATTTTAATTTTTTTCTACCTGTCTCATACATTCCTTTATTAGGCTCTACACAATGAAATTTATTTTTATTATCATTTTTTTGAGAAATCATTTTAGCTAGATCACCAGTTCCTGCAGCAACGTCAATTATTTGATTTTCAGGTTGTGGATTCATCCACTTAATTAAGTTTCTCTTCCAAAGCCTATGTACACCCAGAGACATTAGATCATTCATTAGATCATAATTGTTATGAACTTTGCTAAATACAGAGTTGACTAGTTTAGTTTTATCTTGATTATAGATATTCATAGTTAAATTATATGCCAGAATTACCAGAAGTAGAAGTTGTTAAAAAGTCATTAGAGATTAAACTTAAAAATCTAAGGATAAAAAGACTTAATATTGCCAATAATAAGCTTAGGTACAAAATAGATAGCAAAAAATTTAATAAAATAAAAAGTCAAAAAATAATATCTATTCAAAGAAGGTCAAAATATTTATTAATTAATTTAAACAAAAATTTTACTATTTTAGCTCATTTAGGTATGACAGGAAAATTTTTTATTATAGATAATAATAAAAAATATAAGACAAGTTTTTACTATTCGTTAAAAAAAAATGATACAAAACACGATCATGTCACCTTTTTTTTTGATAAAAAAATAAAACTTATTTATAACGATGTAAGAAAATTTGGTTTTATTAAAATATACCCTAGTAAAGATATTTTTAATTGCAAGCATCTTGTGTCTTTAGGTCCTGAACCTTTATCAACTGATTTTAATTTAAATTATTTTAATAAATATGTACATAATAAAAAAACAAAAATTAAAAATTTATTAATGAATCAAAAATTCGTAGCTGGATTAGGTAATATATACTGTAATGAAGTTTTATTCTTATCTAAAATTAATCCATCCAAAAGTATTAAAGGAATAAATCAACAAGGCATAAAAAATATTATAAAATTTATAAAAAAAATTTTAAATGATGCGATTTCTGCTGGAGGATCTTCAATAAAAAATTTTTCTAACGCAGAAGGTAAAGATGGAAATTTTCAGCAAAATTTTAATGTCTACGGCAGAGAAAAAGCAAGCTGCAATAGGCCTAAATGTTTAGGAACCATTAAAAAAGTATATACTTCAAATCGATCGTCATTTTTCTGTCATAAATGTCAAAAATAATTGAAGTTGACCCCCTTGTTCTAAGGGGATATACACTTTGAAAATATGCCAAATACAGCTTCAGCAATAAGAAGAGTTAGGAGAGTAGTCAAACAAACAGCCGTTAACAGGCTTAGAAAGAGTAAGTATAGAGCTGCTGTTAAAAAAATGGAAGACCTAATAAAAAAAGGTGAAAAAGATAAAATAAAAAGTTTTTTCCCGAAGTTTCAGTCCATTCTAATTAAAGTAACTAAAACCGGAACAATAAACAAAAAAACAGCGTCAAGAAAAATCTCAAAAATCTCAAAAAAAATATCTAAGTAACATTTTAATCGAAACACTTAAGAGTTGTTAATTCTAAACTTAAATTTAATTGCATCTACTATATTTAGATAGTTTAAAAAAATTTCTCTAAATATAGATTTCTAAATTATAAGTTGTAACAATTTTTTTAATTTATTTTAGAATACAACCTAAGTTGAAAAATATTTTAATTTTAAAAAATACTTCTTGTAAGTCTTCATCATAGAAAATAAATAATAAGAAAATAATTAGTTTATATGGAAAACAAATTTTTAAAAGCGCAAGATATTTTTACATCTGAAGAAGAAGAAACTTTATCATGGGAGGATATCCAAGTTTCTTTTGAAAAAAATTTTGGAACAGAAGTTTACACAAGCTGGTTAAAAAATATTACATTACTAAAAGAATATAATGATTATCTTGTTTTAGGTGTGCCAACTAGATTCTTTAGAGACTGGATAGTTTCAAGATATTTAGATAAAATATTATTCCAATTAAAGTCATTTAAAAACAGCATTAATAGAGTTGAATTTAAAATAACCGAATCAAATAAGATAAATTTCAATGATGATTTTAAAGAAGTTAATTCTGGTAAAATTACTGAGATAAAAGATTCTATACTCAACTATAATAGACTTAACCCAGATTTAAATTTCGAAACTTTTATATCTGGACAAAGCAATGAAGTCGCTCTTTCTTCCTCAAAAAAAGTTTGTGAGCAAATATCAAGATACAATCCTTTATATATATATGGAGGTGTTGGCCTGGGGAAAACCCACCTGTTAAATGCTATAGGACTTAAGCTTGAAAAAAAAACAAAAGTTATGTTTATATCTGCAGAAAGATTTATGTACCATTTCATTAAATCGATTAAAAAAAATGATATGGTAAATTTTAAAGATTTTTTTAGAAAATCATCAGTTTTTATTATTGATGATATTCAATTCATTAGAGGTAAGGAAGGTCTTCAAGAAGAGTTCTTTCATACATTTAATAGTTTGATTGACAAAAGTTCCCAGATAATAATCTCTGCAGATCGTGCACCCATGAAACTTGACAGGGTTCAAGAAAGAATAAAGTCGAGATTAGCTGGTGGTTTAGTAGTCGATATAGATACGCCAAATCTAGAACTTAAGATAAATATTATTAAAAAACGCCTACAGGATATTCAGATCCAATTTAAAGAAAACATCAATATAAGCGAAGAAGTTATAAGCTTTATAGCAGCGGAAAGTAAGACAAACATCAGAGAATTAATTGGTATATTAAATAGAGTAGTCGCATTTAGTAGAATACACAAAAAAATTTTAACAATTGGTGACTGTAAGAACATACTTAAGGATGTTTTTAATCAAACAAAAATTTTAACAGTTGATAAAATTCAAAATGTTGTGTCTAATTTCTTTAACATACAATTAGCAGAGATGTTATCGCAAAGAAGATCTAGACCTTTGGCAAGACCTAGACAAATTGCAATGTACTTAACGAAAAAATTAACAACGAGGTCTTTACCAGAAATAGGGAGACGTTTTGCTAACAGAGATCATACTACTGTGATCCACGCTGTTAAAACAATAACAAGACTCTCAGAAAAAGATGACGAAATGAAAAAAAATATTGACCAACTTAAAATCTTATTACTAGAAGAGTAAAGAATGCAATTTGTAATTAAAAGAGATGTTTTATTAAAATCACTCACACTAGTTCAGGGCATTATAGAAAGAAAAAATACACTGCCTATCTTGTCAAATGTTTTATTAGATGCCAAAGGTGGAAAGTTATCTATTACAGCAACCGATTTAGATTTAGTATTTTATGATGAGATCAGTGAAACTAAAATAAATAAAGAGGGAGCTACTACAATACCAGCAGCAATTTTGTACGATATACTAAGAAAAATCTCAGCTAATGCGGAAATAAAATTTGATTTAAAAAGTGATAATAAATTAAACTTACTTACTGATAACTCTGACTTTAATTTATTATGTTTACCAGTTGATAATTTTCCTAATTTCACTGAAGATTTTGAAGATAATGAAATTTCTTTTAATAAATCCAAACTGCTTTCACTCTTAAACAAGACAAAAATATCAATTTCAAATGATGACACTAGGCATTATCTAAACGGTATATATTTGCACCTTACAGAGTCTGAAAATAGAAATTATCTAACAGGTGTAGCTACCGATAGCCATAGACTATCCTCTAGCAGCATCGAAATTGATTCAGGAAAAGTTTTTAGTCCTTTAATCTTACCAAAAAAAACTGTCTTTCAATTATGTAACTTACTGATTGATACAAATGAAAAAGTTTTGATTCAAACAAATGAGAATAAAATCCAATTTAAAATCGGTAAAACAAAATTAATTTCTAAAGTTATAGACGGTAAATTTCCAGATTATAGAAAAGTAGTACCAGTAGGAAATGAAAAAACATTAACGGTAAGCTCACTGGAATTCGTCCAAGCTGTTGAAAGAGTTATAACAGTTTCTTTAGATAAAAAAGAAGGAGTAAAGTTAGTCTTGGCAAAAGATAATATTAAATTTTCAGTTAATAGTACTAATTCCGGTGAAGGAAATGAGGTCATAAAATCAAATTTTAATGGAGAAGAAATGGTAATTAGTTTTAATTCAAAATATTTGACAGATATAGTCTCTGAGATTGAAGATAAAAATTTAAAAATTAATTTGAAAGATCCTGTATCCCCAGTTTTAATAGAAGATATGTCTGATAAAAATAGTTATTACGTCATAATGCCTATGAAAATCTAAACAGCTGTTTTTACTTTCTTTTTTTATTATTTGTTCTAGAAGTGTTATAAATAGTAGTTTATTTAAGGTCTTGGTTTATAAATATTTCATATAAAATCAAAACAATGTTATAAGTTCCAATCTTTTATCAATTATAAATGTCAAAAAATTTAGAAAATACACCTACAAAGTCTTATAGTGCTGACTCTATTAAAGTTTTAAAAGGCTTAGATGCTGTTAGAAAAAGACCAGGTATGTATATTGGGGACACAGATGATGGATCTGGTCTTCACCATATGGTTTTTGAAGTTGTAGATAATGCAATCGACGAAGCATTAGCAGGACATTGTAAAAATATATTAGTTAGCATGAATAAAGATAATTCTATTACAGTTGAAGATGATGGAAGGGGAATACCTGTTGATATGCATAAGGGAGAAAAAATGTCAGCTGCCGAAGTAATTATGACACAACTACATGCTGGAGGAAAATTTGATCATGACTCCTATAAAGTCTCAGGTGGTCTACATGGAGTAGGTGTTTCGGTTGTCAATGCTCTTTCCGAAAAGTTAGAGCTCAATATTTTTAGGGATGGAAAGGAATACCTAATAGCTTTTAAAGATGGAAATTCTATAAAACCTTTAACAGCAATAAGTAAAACAAAAAAAAACGGAACAAAGATAAATTTTTTACCATCAAAAGAAATTTTTACTTCAACAAAATTTAGCTCTACAATTTTGCAAAAAAGAATGCGAGAACTTGCTTTTTTAAACAAAGGTATAAGTATAATTTTAACAGACAATACCTCTGCAAAGTCTAAAGAATATGTCAATAAATATGAAGGCGGTATTGTAGAATTTGTTAAATATATTAATCAAAAAAAACCTCAATTAATTAATAAAAACGAAATTGCAATATTTAAAAAGCCAATATTTATAACGGCTGAAAAAGATAGAGTAGTAGTTGAATGCTCGTTTGAATGGAACGCTGGATATTCAGAAGATGTTTTAGCGTTTACAAATAACATCCACCAGAAAGATGGAGGTACTCACTTGTTGGGTTTTAGAAGTGCTTTAACTAGAGTAATTAACAAGTATGCAAATGATAAAAATTTAGGAAAAAAAAATAAAGTTACTATTTCGGGAGATGATATTAAAGAAGGTTTGGTAGCCGTGCTGTCTATTAAAATGCCTGATCCAAAGTTTTCCTCTCAAACAAAAGATAAACTTGTTTCTTCAGAAATAAGGCTAATCGTGGAGAGTGTAGTAAACGAAAGAGTTGCAACTTGGTTTGATCAGAATCCTTCTGTTACTAGGAATATTCTAGAAAAAATTTTACAAGCTGCTATTGCAAGAGATGTAGCTAGAAAAGCGCGTGATAGTGTAAGAAGGAAAGGAACGTTCGAATTATCTGGATTGCCTGGTAAACTTGCAGATTGCCAGATTTCTAAAAGAGAAGGAACAGAACTTTATATAGTCGAAGGAGATTCGGCAGGTGGTTCAGCTAAGCAAGGAAGATCAAGAAAATATCAGGCCGTTCTTCCTTTAAGAGGAAAAATATTGAACACTTATGTAAATAATAAGGTTAAGCCTAACGGAATTAGCAACAATTACGAAACAAAAGCTCTTGCAAAGATGATGTCATCTAACGAAGTTGTAACCTTAATTAACGCATTGGGCACAGGCTCTAAGGACTTTAATATAGAGAATTTAAGGTATGATAAGATTATAATTATGACAGATGCCGACGTGGACGGATCTCATATCAGAACATTATTGCTTACTTTTTTTAACAACTTTCCTTTTAATCAGCTCATTGAAAATGGTCATTTGTACTTAGCGCAGCCACCTCTGTTTAAAGTAACTAAAGGAACAAAAAGTGCTTACATAAAAGATGAGAAGAATTTAGAGGAATATATTTTAAAAATATCTGAAAAAACAGGAAAAAAAATGAAAAAAGGATCTCAAGAATTTAATAAATTTATGGAAGAGCAAAGACAGAAATTATCTATTCAAAGGTTTAAGGGTTTAGGAGAAATGAACCCAGAGGAACTTTGGCAGACTACTTTAAACCCGGAAAACAGAACTTTATTACAAGTACAATACTCAAAAGTAACAAAAGAAAAATCTAAAGATGACCAAAAACTTATTGATATTTTAATGGGAGACGACGTCGCACCTAGAAAAGAATTTATTACAAGTAATGCTTTAGAAGTAGCCAATCTAGATATTTAATTTTTAAAATGAATTTTTCTACTCTATTCAGATTAGAAGAGAATCTTAACTTAGATAAAAAAACATTAGTAAATCTAAGGTGGATTGCTATTATTGGACAGTTATTAGCAATTAACTTTGTCTATTTTTTTTTAGAACTAAATTTTCCTATCATTGAAACATATATTATTATCTTAATAGGCTTTATTACAAATATAATTCTTCAATTTAGAATTAGAACAAATCAATTAAAGGATTTCAACTGTGCTCTTTTTCTTGTTTACGACTTATTGCAGCTAAGCATCTTACTTTATTTAACAGGAGGAATATTTAATCCATTTTCCCTTCTTATAATCGTACCTACTATAGTTTCGTCAACATTCTTAAGCATGGGGACTACAATAATTCTTGGAACTCTAACCACAGTTTTACTATTTTTTTTAAAGGCATATCACAAGATGCTTCCAGGTTCAGATGTTTATAATTTTAACTTTCCAGAATATTATTTAACTGGTGCTCTGGTTTCTATAATTATTGGATTAGTTTTTTTAAGTTATTTTGGAATAAAATTTTCCGGTGAAACAAAAAAAAGGTCAGAAGCATTAGACAAACTTCAACAGATAATGGCAAAAGAATATGAAATAGACTCACTTGGTGGACAGGCTGCAGCTGCAGCGCATTCTTTAGGTACCCCACTTGCTACAATTTCAGTAGTAGCTAAAGAGCTTAAAAAAGAAATTGGAGACAGCTCAAAACATTCAAAAGATTTAGACTTATTAATAAGCCAAGCTAAGAGATGTAGTGAAATCTTAAAAAAAATTGCAAGAAAAGAAATAATTAACGATCAATTTATCAACTTAATAAAAGTAGAAGATCTTTTAGAGGAAATAATTATTTCATTTAAAGAAAACACAGATAAGAAAATTACTTTATTTGAAAATAAAGATAAAAATAAGATAAACATTAAAAGATCGCCAGAAATTGTTTATGGGTTAAGAAATTTTATTGGAAATGCTATTAAATTTGCAGATGAAGAAGTATTCATAAAATTAACAAGTGATGATGAAACAATTAAATTGTCAATTAATGATGACGGACCAGGTTTTGCAGAAGATATTATAAAGCTTATTGGTGAACCGTATTTAAAATCAAAATCAAAAAAAACAAATAATAAAGCTGGCCTTGGATTGGGTATTTTTCTAGGCAAAACACTTCTAGAAAGAAAAAATGCTCGATTAAGTTTTTCTAATAAAGAAGACTTAAAAGGTGCTTTAGTTAGAATATCTTGGAATGTATTAGATATAAAAAATTAATTTAAATTAAGATCTTGTTGTTTTATGCAATGAATGACACCGAATTTCTTACTATTGTTTAAATTCAAAGGTATAGGAAAGAATTTTATAGGCTAATTTTGCTACCAAGAAATTATAAGAGTTAAAACCTTTAATTGGCGATAATTCATTAATATCAGCACCAACAATATTTGAATTTTTTGCTGCAATTTTAATAATATTTAAAGTTTCATCCCATAGTAATCCGCCTGGTTCAGGAGTTCCTGTCGCCGGCATAATGCTTGAATCTAGCCCGTCGACATCAAACGTTAGATAAACAGTTTTATCTTTTATCATTTTTTTAAATTTTTTTAAGTCCCACTTTAATTTGTCTTTAGCCCAAAAAATATTAATTCTTGCTTTATTTTTTTTCAAAAAAGGTATTTCACTTTTAGATATATTTCTAATACCAAAAGAAATAATAGATACATTTTTATAATCTAGACATCTTTTGATAGCTGATGCATGTGAAAATTTTTCACCATTATAACTTTCCCTTAAATCTGCATGTGCATCAAAGTGCAATAAGCAAATTTTTTTATGTTTTTTTATAAATGGGGCAATACATCCAGGAGTAATTGAATGTTCACCACCAAAAGTAATAGGAAAAAGATTTTTATTCAAAATTTCTTCGTTTATGCCTGACATTTTTTTTAAAGCTTTTTTAATATCTTTATCAATCTTAAATGGCTTTAATGTTTTAATTCCAATCTTTTTATACGGTTCACAATGCAACTCCTCATCATATAATTCTACTTGATGGGAGGCCTTAATAATTTCTTTAGGTCCATTTCTGGTACCACCACCATAGCTAACTGTTTTCTCAAGTCCAAATGGAACAACAACAACTTTCTCTTTAAAATTGATTTTATTATCAATTCCTAGAAAGCCATTTTTATTTGAAAGATATTTCATTTTTAAATATTTTTA
>Ga0209711_10004133_pt1 | contig 11909 bp, 13 predicted proteins | sample ArcticOcean_MG_C_7_FD_187441 | JGI IMG/M metagenome (GOLD analysis project Ga0209711, IMG submission 187441) | Marine microbial communities from western Arctic Ocean - ArcticOcean_MG_CB11_88 (SPAdes) (version 2) | ecosystem: Environmental > Aquatic > Marine > Oceanic | place: Arctic Ocean... | reverse complement strand
TGTTCCAAGCATGGTGGTGGCAGAAGATGCAAGTTTGAAGGTTGCAATGCTGGTGTCGTCCGCGGAGGATTGTGCCTTGCACATGGACCAAGATGTTTGGTGGAAGGGTGCGTGTCATCTGGCTGCCGCGACGGAGTATGTAAGAAACATGGAGGAGGTCCAAGGTGCTCGGTTGAAGGGTGCATCACAAGCGCGCAGACGAAAGGTTTGTGTGTGAGACACGGAGGAGGTCCTCGTTGCAAAGCCGAGGGTTGCAATGTTGGCGACGCAGGTGGCACGGGATTCTGCATAAAGCATGGTGGAGGAAAACGATGCTCGTTTGCTGGCTGTGTAAAGGCCGCCAGAAGTGACGGAAACTCCCAAGAGAAAGGATTTTGCGTGAAGCATGGAGGTGGTCCGAGGTGTAGTGCAGAAGGATGCACATCTGGTGGCGTCAGTGGCACAGGACTTTGCATAAAGCATGGAGGCGGAGTTCTGTGCTCGGTTCAGGGATGTATGTCCTGTGTGCAAAACGGAACCGGTGTCTGTATCAAGCATGGAGGACGCGCCAGACATGAAGTAATGAAGGACACTGCGGACGACACGGGACAATCACTTCGCTGCAATAAGCGTAAAAGAAAACGGCTGAAGATTGTTTCGGAGCTTTCGGTCCGAGAATTAAGTTAATAGGTTCCTGATTACTTTTATATTGGCGTACAGTAATCGCAAAAATGGATATGATACCGTCACTTTCTGCAGGAGTGGCACAGATGGTCGTCGGACACCCGATAGACACTGTGAAGACCCTGATACAAAACAAGACACCATGGCGTAATTTGCCCATGAGAGGGTATTACCGTGGCTTTCAGGCTCCCTTCGTAGCGTCGCTGGGATTTAATAGCATTGTATTTCCCTGTCACAAATTTTTTTACGACAAGACCCAGAGTCATGTGTTGTCTGGAGCTGTATCTGGTGTGATCGTTACGCCAATAGTGTATGCATCAGAGGTTGTGAAGATTGCACAACAGACTGGACTGAATGACAAGTACAAAGCATTTAGAACTATGAATGGGCTTGGTTCAATATTCGTTCGTGAGACCGCCGCAATGTCTATTTATTTCTCGAGTTTTCATTTTTTTAAGGATAGGGGACATAGTTCCTTTGTCGCAGGAGGTGCAAGTGGATTTCTTAATTGGGGTCTTACTTACCCCTTTGATGTAATCAAGACAAGGCAGATTGCACAAGGTATTTCCATGAAAGCGGCTGTGAAACAGGGAGAACTTCATAGAGGTCTTGGTTTTACGCTACTAAGGGCTGTTCTTGTAAACAGTTGTATTTTACATACGTACGATACGACAAGCAAATGGGTCAGCGCTGGTAGGACGTAGTGGTTTTGCACGTTTTGCTACCTGCATGGATATACCGATTGGAGAGGGTTGTTGTCATTTCGATGCAGAGTTAAAGATATCGCTCCCTTCAGGGTTTATGTCAAGCAGGATGTATTTCCTGTTCTCATTAATACACGCTCTCCCCAGTGTCCCAGAGCCTGCGAATATGTCCATACAAATGTCACCTTCATCTGAGTACAGTTTGACAATTCTCTCAAGGAGTTTTACTGGCTTCTGAGTGGCATAGCTTAACTTTTCTCCTATCTGGGTATTGCTGATGTCGCACCAGATGTCACGCAGAGGTATTCCGTTCATCTCGTCCAGAAACCTCTTAATCCGGGGAACGTTACTTTTGTTATAGACTAAGCGATTGTCAGCGTGCAAACTTGCCATTTTTTCTTTTGACACGTACCATTGTCTCTTATTTCCTTCCCACTCGTATCGAAGATTCATTCTAGGGTTCACGTCAGGTTGCGAATTATGTAACGCTGTTGTCACATACTCTTTGTTGTGAATGTCACAGAACTTTACGTTCGACCTTTTTTTGTATTCTTCGTCATACGGGAAATACAAAGGATTGAATTTAGACTTCCCTTTTCCCTTCTTCGAATACACAATAATCGTATCGTGGAATCGGTTCAGCTGGTACAGATTTTTTGCATTACCTCCAGTCTGCCATACTATCTCGTTTTTGAAATTATTAATACCAAATATCTCGTCGCATATAAGTCTGAAGTAGTGTGAAATCTTGGGCTCGATGTGTATAACGATGTTACTGCCTGGTCTCAAGCACCGTTCACACTCGCGGATGCGAGACCTAATGAACTCCAAGTATTTCTGAACACTCGTGAATCGGTCGTCGAAGTTGTAGAAGTTCCTGCCTGTATTGTATGGAGGGTCAAAGTATATGAAATCTATCGAATTCTTCTCTAATCCCTTCAGAAACTCCAGATTGTCACCCACATGGTATTTGTTGTGGAGAGCGTCGGTCTGTTCCGGCTCTACTGATACAATGTCTGTGACGGTTACATTTATTGTCCCACATTCTTTATTGTCTTGGAAAGATGCCTCGGCGTCCATTTGAACATTATATTAATAGTACGTTTATACTGATATAGAAGTAGGTTACAGTTTATACTAATGTCAGTCACAGCACTATCGCCATTGGATGGTCGCTACCAGCTCAAGGTTGAGGAGTTGTCGAACTATTTTTCTGAGGCAGCCCTCATCAGGTACATGCTCATTCTTGAGATCGATTATCTGAAGAGTCTCTCTGAAATTCTACCAGAGTTGGAAGAAAACAGAGAGAAAATCGAGGAGGAATTGTCAGTGATCGTTGCGACGCTTAGCGAAGGGGATGTAACTCGCGTCAAAGATATAGAACGGGAGACGAACCATGACGTAAAGGCTGTCGAGTACCATTTGAAGGAGTTGCTTTCTTCTCGTGGTTTGGGACAGTATAAAGAATTCGTTCATTTCGGGTTGACGTCACAGGACATTAACAATACCGTTTTGTCACTGCAGCTGAAGGACTGTATGAGGGACGTGATTAACCCCAGTATAGATAGAGTTACATCTACATTAAATAGTATTTCTGCCGACTGGGGTGACATTCCCATGTTGAGTAGGACTCATGGGCAAGCCGCTTCTCCGACGACGATCAGGAAGGAGTTGTTCGTATTTATCGGCCGCGTCGCCACACAGAGGTCAATGTTAGAATCAATACCTTTCACAAGCAAGTTCTCAGGGGCAGTTGGAAACTTTAATGCCCATGTGGCTGCCTATCCTGAGATCGACTGGGGTGATTTTTCGAATAAGTTTCTTCGGGGACTGGGCATCGAAAGGAACTGTCTAACTACTCAGATTGAGCCTTACGACAACACATGCGCACTGTTTGATAACATTAAGAGGATCAATAGTATTTTTATAGACATGGTGAGGGACATCTGGATGTATATTTCCCTTGATTATTTCAAGCTGAATATAGTGGAAGGCGAAGTGGGTTCATCAACGATGCCCCACAAGGTTAATCCGATAGATTTCGAGAACGCAGAAGGAAATCTGATGTTGTCGAACGCATTGCTGTCTTTCATGAGCGAAAAGCTCCCAGTATCGCGGATGCAAAGGGACTTGACAGACTCGACAGTTCTGAGGAACGTTGGTGTTATGTTGGGTTACTCCCTCCTGGCTTACAAGAATATTGTCGCTGGTCTCCATAAACTTCGCCCACATGTCGAGAAGATTAGGGGAGACCTGGAAGATAACTGGGCAATCGTTTCGGAAGGGATTCAGACCATTATGAAGCGGCACGGATACGAAAAGCCGTATGAGCTTATAAAGGGACTTACAAGAACTAATGCCAAGGTTAGTAAAGAGTCGTTGCACGAGTGGATTGATAGTCTGCGGATTGAAGACGAGGCTCTGGTCTCTCGACTCAAGTCCTTAACCCCTCATAATTACTTGGGGAATCTAATATCAGGCTAAAATTGACGCACTTTTTTCTGTAGGAGGAGAGAGGAAAACTATAACAATGCTTATGTATGTGGCAATACTCGGAATATGCTTGATGTCAATACTCATGATACTTGACTTCAGAGCCTTCGGCGATCGTGAGCAATTAACAGCAATAATATGTTTGTTCTGTTTCCTATCTACATACCTTGTGTTTGATTTTCTGGCATTCGATCCCAAAATGCAAGATGCAAAAAGGTATGTATCTGAACCTATGGAACTGAACATCACATCGGAATTCTATTATGTCATGTAACGACATCCAGAAAAAAAAATTGAACATAATTTCAGCGTATCTGGGTATGAAAACAACAACAAACAACAAACTTTAATAATAAACAATATTATGTCAATGTTGGCACATATGAGCATGCCGAACGCTGAACTCGAGGCAGTGAAGTCCCAAGTAGCTCATGTGATAGGACTGAACAAGGTCGGTCTGAGGAAGCACTGCGAAGATTTAGGTATTTCGGACTCCGGGTCGCTCAAAGAGATGCGTAGTGATGCAGCGAATCGTCTGATTGATACGCTTCCAGTAGCTGGACATACTACCGCACCGAAGCTGTGCCGCACAATTGGGCAGGACAAGTGGGAGATGGGAACATGGATATTGCAGGAGCAGATACATGAAGCCGAGAGGGAGGGTCGTTCTCCTCCCACAGAGCTGTGTGTTTCAGGGCTTTATGAGCCAGAAAATTTCCTGCGCTGGAAGTTCATTATCCGTAAGTTGAACGGCGTGTGGTTGAACGAGACATACTTCCATCTCCGTCTGAATGACACTTGGATTCTCGAGAGTTCGTCAGTAAGTGGCAAGACGTCCCAGCTATACAAATAAGAGCTGGAATGGGGAAAACAATAAAAACATATAATCAAAAACACAAAAAAGGCAACCAGCTTTTTTGTGTTTCGTTCTGTGTCAAGGTTTAGAGCGAGGTCTTCAGAACCCAGAGTGAATTCGCGTTGAATATAGTATGTAGGTAAATGAGTGATTGATTGACAAAATTGACATAAACATCACAATGAGTCGTAGGTGGTAGATGGTGGTACGGGATAGGAGGTTGGTCCCCCTCGTTTTTTCCGTCCCCATCGTCCCCCCTCCCCTCGGACTCCCCACCCCCTTGAGAAGATGCCGTTTCATCGCCCGTTAGCCGAGAAACGGGTATTTTTATGAAGAACTAAAAATTGAACAGTATTTTTCCCGAGTGAAAAGCACGAGTTAGATGTTGAGGAACTGGTCTCGAGCGTAGGGCATAACCATGTAAATGAGTGACGGGTGTGCCAGTGGTAGTGAGTCAGTCTCAGGCACTTGGTCTCAGTCAGCTACGTAAAAAAAGCTTTTGGATGTTGACCGAGAAATGAGTGAGAGCAAAAAAAAATTGAAACAGTTTTTTGCGTAGTAGGGTATAGAACCAAACACCAACAACACACAACTCAAAGTTACTTAAACACTCACAACTATGTCTCTTACTACGTCTATGACTACTTTTGACGTCTCGGTCGAGCTGAACCGCTCGGTCGAGAAGCAACTTGCGGCTTCGATGACGGCCTTCACCACGCGGACGGTGGAGTTCCTTGCGTCTGAATACGGTTTCGACGCTCAGGAGGCGATTCAGCGTCTGGGTCTTGACTCGGTGTCTGTGTCTCGCCCGATGAAGAAGAAGGCGTCTCCTAAGGCTCCTAAGGTCCCGAAGGAGAAGCGCCTTGTGCCGTCCATCCCTCTGCCGTTCTGCGGTGTCCAGAAGGAAGACTGGTGCTGTGGGCTTCGCCTGAACCACGGACTCTACAGTCAGTGCACCATGCCGAAGTGCAATGACACCGATTTCTGCAATACCTGCACCAAGCAGGTCGAGAAGAACGAGACCGAGAAGCCTACCTACGGCACCATCCAGGAGCGCATGGCCATTGCTCCTATGGAGTTCCGCGACCCCAAGGGGAAGGCGGTGGTCTGCTACGGCAACGTCATGGCGAAGCTGAAGATCAGCAAGGAGACTGCGATTGCTGAGGCAGCGAAGTTCGACTTGGTCATCTCGGAGGAGCAGTTCGAGGAGCGCAAGACGACGCGCGGTCGCCCGAAGAAGGACGCCACCGCAACTGACACCGACAGCGAATCGGGCGACACGAAGAAGTCTGGCGGACGCCCCAAGAAGAACAAGAAGGTCATCGCTGCGAAAGCGACCGACGACCTCATCGCTTCCCTGGTGGCCAAGGCAGACCTCGATGGCTCCGAGAGCGACAGCTCCCTCAAGAGCGATGTGTCGGACCAGAGCGAGGTGTCCGTCCAGAGCGAGGTGTCCGTCCAGAGCGCTGTCTCGACTGACTCCAAGAAGGCCAAGAAGGAGAAAGTCCTGAAGACGGTTCTCACCGATGAGGAGAAGGCGGCCAAGAAGGCGGCTACGGCTGCCAAGCGGAAGGCAACCCTCGCTGCGAAGCCTGAGCTGACCGATGAGGAGAAGGCCGCCAAGAAGGCTGCGAGCAGCGCCAAGCGCACGGCAACCTGGGCGGCCAAGAAGGCTGCCAAGGAGGCAGCGGACACCAAGCCGGAAGCGGTTCTCGGCGTCACGGTCACTGATGTGCCTGTCGTGCCTGTCGTGGCTCCTGTCGTGGCTCCTGTCGCAGCGCCTGTCGTGGAGCTTGTCGTGGCGCCTGTCGTGGAGCTTGTTGAGGAAGTCGTGAGCGACGACGACTCCGATGGCGAGATGGAGGTCACGAAGTTTGAGCACGACGGAGTGACCTACCTCAAAGCCGATGACGACATCCTCTACGACTCTGTAAGCCAGGATGAAGTCGGCGTCTGGAACAGCGTCACGAAGCAGGTGGATTTCAACGACACCAACTGCGAAGAGTAGAGAGAAAACACATGAAACACAAAAAGAGAAAAGACCCAAATCCAAAAAAAATCTAAAAACTTGAAACCCATAAACAATACATAAGCTCACAGAGCACCAAAACCAAATAAAACTTCCCCCCGAAAAAGGTCTCACCATGAGGCTTTTTTCACGTTAGATTCGTACAACTCAAATTAAAATTGAAATGGATTTCTGCGATGACAGGTAAGCAAACAAACAAAAACAACAACCACATACATTCTCAAAATGGCTATCACCCGAAGCGTCACCCGAAGCATGAGTGTTCCTATCTCTGTGAAGAGGCAGGAATACTTAAAAGATCTGAATGTGAGGATTCAGATGTCGAACTTCACCCCCAATCATTCGCTGATTGGGAAACGCAAAGCTATGATGAAGGTCTTCGAATTCTTGAATACCAATGGTCTCAGAATATTCGGGTTCAGCGGACAAGAAGGGAACTTCATCAAGACGCTGATGGAGAAATCCGATGTTTGGTTGGTGGAATTGAACAACGAAATTGCCCAAGGGGAAGAATCGAAGCGTATTCTGAATTTGGACAAGAAGGTTGTTAGTGTGATTGAAGCATGCAGGCAGATGGTAACCGACCACAAGACTGGTGTTCTGATGGCACTGAATGCGCACTTCCCTCAGGACATCGTGCGTGAAATCGCACAGAACTATGTATAGAAAAAACAAAAAACCAGAAACATTAACAACTCAAAAAAACAAAAAAAGCCCCCCATGCTTTTTTTGTTGGAATGTGAGATCTACATATAACCCATTTCTGATTATCCTACTCATTTCCCAGTTAAGGATATTGAACATGATTATACTATGAAACCGTGCCGCCTTCTCTTGTGAAATGAGGTATTTTCCCTGCGAAAACTTACAGAATCAATAGTGTAACAGGCTTAAAAGGCAGTCAACATGTATATATGTAGAGTAGTCCGTAAAATTGATACGGAAGAACGGTGAGGTAGGTGAGCGTGTCACAGGCTTAAAAGGCAGTCAACATGTATATATGTAGAGTAGTCCGTAAAATTGATACGGAATATCGGTGAGGTAGGTGAGCGTGTCACAGTGACGGCTAGATTGCCCGAGAGGTCCAAGGGGGTGCACTTAAGATGCACTGTGTTCGCACTCGTGGGTTCAAACCCCACATCTAGCAGAGGTCGGTCAGCTCCTGTAGCTCAGTTGGTTAGAGCATTGTGCTTATGTCGCAAGGGTCGCGAGTTCGAATCTCGCCGGGAGTAAAACAAGGAACGTCTTACAATAAGATGCACTCGTGGGTTCGACCCCCACATCAAGCATCGTTTGGTCAGCTCCTGTAGCTCAGTTGGTTAGAGCATTGTGCTTATGTCGCAAGGGTCGCGGGTTCGAATCCCGCCGGGAGTAAGACTAGGAACGGCTCATAAAGTTGTCACAGATGTTGATATATCGACGTCTGTGAGATTGCCGGGGGACACGAACCGACTCATGAAGATGGTTCGGATTCGGTGTAGAAAAGCAACAACGTTGCATCGTCAATAACGTTGAGACGATGAAAGCGGTGCTTACCAGCGAGCCAACTGGTCTACTATTTCCCATATATGCACTGTCGTGTAAGACCTTCACATGTGAAGCGGGCGCGCGACCAGTGATATATATGAGTCCCCATAGAACGGATGTACCTCCACTTCTTTCGTTAGGAGTCGGCGAGGAGTAAAGAACGCTATTGCGCAACCCGTCACCGAATTTGTAAAACGTCCACGAGCTCATCGACAACATGCAGGCTTTATATGATCGTTTAAGTAATATTGATAAGAAGGAAAACTGTAAAACCCATCAGTGCTGATGTCAGCTCTTGTAGCGCAATGGATAACGCGTCAGCCTCCTAAGCTGAAGATTGCGGGTTCGAGTCCCGCCTAGAGTATTGTGCCCTATTTTTTAGTATGACCCAATTCTCATTATCCTACTCATTTCTCAGTTAAGGGAAAAAGCCAGATTATACCATAAAATTGAAATACGTATCGTTTTTTTATTCAAATAAAAATCAAATACTTAAATAATAGCATGTCAACATTCTGTTGTGAAAGAGATGATGTCAACCCAGCTTATGTGTTGACAGGAAGAAACCCAGATATACCGCAGGATGTTCTGACGCATGTGCTCAGTCACTATCAGATGTCTCCTCGTCAGACTATGGTGCATGATCATAAGAAGGCAGTTTGTAGTAGCATTTTGAATATGATCCGAAATATCCTGAGGAACAAGAACAGGTGCGCAATGCCAGGGCTCCTCTGGATAGAGCAACGCGAAAGATGGGGCAGAATGAGAGGAGTCTCATATGTCCTATCTGATGTGACATGTCTGTTTCTCTCACATATTAAAAAAAAGATTAAGAGCATGCGAAATAACAACACGAAACTAGAAACAATAATTTCTCTCCTCAACCCAGGAAATATCAAGTGGGAGATGAATCGTTTCAACAAGAACGACGTGAAAGGACGGTACAATCTGTCATACAGCTTCATAAGTAGAAAATTGAAGCAGAACACACATCTTATCCATAGGTATTAGAACAATGATCAGGCGATTTGTAATCGATGTATGTGACGAGCCGAACTATGGGCAATACATAGCAGGTCTTTATGAAGTAGCTCTCTCTCGTCGAGCAACGGAAGCAGACCCGTTTGTTGGAAGGATCTATATCAATGAACCAGCTGATGCATGGGAAGGAGAAAGAATACTATTTAGCAGTTAAAATTGAAATATTTTAAGTGTTATTCGAAAAAGAAAACTAATAATGGACAATGTGTATCAAGAAATGGGAGAGATGATAGAGGATGTTAAAGACAGGATCACAGATAATGAGTATCTTGTGATGTATAATAAGTTGAGAGACATAAAGAAGCTTCACGACCAATCAGCGAAGGCCGCTTCCGAAAGACCTCGGCGCAGATGGGCTGACTCATCTTCTGACTCGTCCTCCGACTCAGACTTATCTTCTGACTCCGAGTCAGATTCCGTGACAGACACAGAGACAGATGCAGCGCCAGACGTTGTTGTAGTGTCTGAGGAGACGGTAGGTCAATTCCGCCAAGACGTCGACGCATGGGCGACGAGAATTACAACGGGAACTGCAGCGCAATATAGGATGCGGCGGGCGCGTAGGGTAATGAACCCAAGGTGCAGGTGCGGTTCACCAAATCATCAACGCATAAACCATAGGTTATGTCCTATGAATCCATTGCAGACCGGCAATCAGAGGCGTGTTGCGCCACACCGCGAACGCGGACTCGGTCGTTCGCAGCGACGACGAGGTTAATTTATTTATAATTGTATATATGTTTTTTGTTGCTCATTTATTTGAATATTGGATTCATTTTTCTCTCTATATTATAATAATATGAGTGTCCCAAATGATAATAAATTATATAATAGAACAAAGAAACAAGTGTATAAGAAGTACCCAAAGCATAGTGCATACAGGAGTGGCATATTAGTCAAAACTTACAAAGAAAAATTCAAGAAGAAGCACGGCAGCAGAAAGAGACCTTATAAGGGGAAAAGAACCCGCAAGAAGGGACTGGGACGATGGTTTGCCGAGAAGTGGGTGAACCAGAGAGGGAAGGTCGGATACAAATATAAAAGTGATATCTATAGACCAACGCATAGGATCACAAAGAAGACACCTGTGACACACAAAGAGTTAAGTAGGAAGAGAATAAAACGTGCAAGAAGAGAGAAATATTCAAAAGGTAGGGTTGGCAGATTCTAATTTTCATGTTGATGACAAGAAAGCTAGATTACACTATAAAATTGAAATACTTATATTGATGTCCTAATCTCAAAACCAACTAAAACTAAAAATGAACACACAAAATCTCTCCAGCGATGTTTACCGCATCCACCTTGAGCTACATTCTCGAACAGAATCACTCATTACGGATGGAGAGATGATAATAAAGTTCGGAAAACATTCCGATAAGACGTATACTCAGGTTTATAACACTGACAAATCATACTGCAATTGGATTATAAAACAGAATATCACAAACTATGAGGGTCTGTTATTCAAGCAGTGGATAGAGAGAGTAAACTTCATTCTACGACGTAATTAAAATACTTATTGGACCCCTCTCCCAGAATACGAACCGGAGTAGCAAGGGAGCATATCAAAGAAATCCTTTTTTGCTTTGTTAATGGCGGGCATGGATGCAGAGTCGGGTGCGTCGACAGAGACGTCGCTGAGCTGCATGGCGGTTAGGGTTCCATCGGGAGCGACTACATCAGCAGACATGGTGGGAAGGTCTATTATATCGACAACGAAATGGTCAGATGTACCATCTATATATGTCTCGAACATCATGAAGAGATACGGATTTTTCATTCCCGCGTGGCTGTTCAGACGCACAGCGTTCCATGAAAATTTACCCCCACCAGATGAGTGCGAGAAATGCCCCTCCATGCCACAGCTGTTTGTTGTGGATGAATGATGGCACGACGCCTTCATGTTTTTGTGCATGCCGGCAATCTCGCAGATAATATACACGAACACGCCAGTGAAGAACAGACTCCACTCCATAACGTGATTCTTGTTCCACTTCTTACAGACCGACGGCAGATTCATCCCCGCTGTTCTGCCAATGACATAACCGACGATGGAACCAACGACAAGTGTCATGATGCCAGAGGTAAATGCTCTCGTTACAATCTTTTGCATTATATAGTTACACAATAGAAAATTGAAATACTTATCTCCATCAGGAATCATGAAACAGAAAATTAATAGATACAATGGTTCGTGAATGGAACGATAAAGCTTTGAACGTGTTCCTTACCAAGACTATGGGCGGAAGGTTAAATGCCAAGCTGGACTTACTAACCGCAAGAACGATACCAGAGGCACTTCGAGCAGAGATAAGATGCCACGCAACCTTCAAGATAATGTTCGAAGACAAAGGTCCAGTAGGACTCGTATTGCGCTCACTACGAAGACAAGCATCACATAATACATTACGCCCAAAAGATGGATAAAACACCCTATAATGCATTGTAACTCATTTCTCATTATCCTACTCATTTCTCAGTTAAGGGTAAATGCCAGATTGCACTCTAACCGATCATTTGTAAATTTTTTACAGATGATTTCTTTATTCTCTCCTTTTCCTAGATTCTAGTCTCCATAAAAGAGGAAGGGATT
>Ga0209711_10004128_pt1 | contig 11914 bp, 10 predicted proteins | sample ArcticOcean_MG_C_7_FD_187441 | JGI IMG/M metagenome (GOLD analysis project Ga0209711, IMG submission 187441) | Marine microbial communities from western Arctic Ocean - ArcticOcean_MG_CB11_88 (SPAdes) (version 2) | ecosystem: Environmental > Aquatic > Marine > Oceanic | place: Arctic Ocean... | reverse complement strand
TAAGAAAACAACTATGCATCTATCTGATCTGAAACATCTTCCCATTGCTGAGTTAGTTAATTTAGCTATCGCTGAAAAAATTGAAAATACCGGAAGGATGCGCAAGCAAGATCTAATTTTTGCCCTATTAAAAAATCAGGCAAAAAATGGTCAGGTACTTTTTGGTAGCGGGACACTTGAAGTATTGTCCGATGGCTTTGGTTTCTTAAGATCCGCAGAGGCCTCTTATCTTGCAGGTCCCGATGATATTTATGTGTCTCCCTCACAGATAAGAAGATTTAACCTTCATACGGGTGACACAATTGAGGGAGAAATTAGAACACCCAAGGATAGCGAACGGTATTTTGCTCTAGTCAAGGTAGACAAAGTAAATAATGATGCTCCAGAAAATACGAAAAATAAAATTTTATTTGAAAACCTTACCCCCTTATTCCCTACAGAGCCTTTAACGCTTGAAAGAGATACGGAAGGTGTTGAAAACTACACCAGCAGAGTGATTGATATGATTTCTCCGGTAGGAAAAGGGCAGAGGGGCTTGATAGTCGCTAGTCCTAAAAGTGGGAAAACCGTCATGATGCAGAATATTGCCCATGCAATTACCTCAAACCATCCAGACGTTTCCTTGATTGTATTGCTAATTGATGAGAGGCCAGAAGAAGTTACTGAAATGACTAGGTCAGTTAAAGGTGAAGTTTTAGCCTCTACCTTTGATGAGCCAGCAACCAGGCATGTGCAGGTTGCAGAAATGGTCCTAGAAAAAGCAAAGAGATTAGTTGAGCACAAAAAAGATGTAGTGATTCTCCTAGATTCTATTACTAGGTTAGCAAGGGCCTATAATACAGTTATCCCATCATCAGGAAAGGTGCTGACAGGTGGTGTGGATGCAAATGCACTCCAGAAACCTAAACGTTTTTTTGGGGCGGCAAGAAATATTGAAGAAGGCGGATCGCTGACTATACTTGCAACAGCATTAGTGGATACTGGGTCCAGAATGGATGACGTAATTTATGAAGAATTTAAAGGTACGGGTAATATGGAGATACACCTGGATCGAAGAATGGCGGAAAAAAGAGTTTACCCTGCAATAAATGTCAACAAATCAAGTACTCGAAGAGAAGAATTACTTATTCCTGCAGATGTATTACAAAAGATATGGGTTCTTAGAAAGCTCCTGTATCCAATGGATGAGCTTGAAGCTATGGAATTTCTTCTGGATAAAGTGAAGTCAACCAAAAATAATAATGATTTCTTCGATAGCATGAGGCGTGGCTAAATCAATAATATTTATTGATTTTTGTCCCATAATCATTAATAATTACGCCTTAATTCAATAAAGAGCACCACTATGAAAAAAGATATTCATCCAAACTATCCAGAAGTTAATGTAACTTGTAGCTGTGGTAGCACATTTAAAACCCAGTCAACTATTGGAAAAGACCTTAGTATTGAGGTCTGTTCAAAGTGTCATCCTTTCTATACAGGCAAGCAAAAAATATTAGACACTGCTGGACGGGTAGAGAAATTTAAACAAAAATACGGTATGTAATAAAAAACAAGTAAAAAAAGGCAGCATAGCTGCCTTTTTTTATATATGATTAAAGTCATATGAAAATTCATTTAGATCATGACTGGCAGGGGAATATGGCCTCCCCAAGAAAAATTCTTGGGGAAAAAACAAAGCTGCATTTCTTTTTTTTCCTTAGCTTCATATGGATTTTTACCGGACTTGTAGGGCACGAGCCTTGGCGGCCTCATGAATCGGCTAGCATTAGTCAAATTTTAGAAATTTTTCAGCACAATCAATTTATTCACCCAAGCAATGCAAGTAACTCCATTCCGTTTTACCCACCTTTATATGCCTTCTTTGGTGCTGCTTTTGCAAAACTTTTTTCTCCATTTCTAGAAATACATGACGGAGCAAGAATTGCCAATGCCATGTGGGTATCAATTACCATGATATCGCTTGGTCTATTAACAAGAGAATTGTATGGGACAGGATTTGGTAGGACTGCTGGCTTACTTTTCATTGCTTCGGTAGGTCTAATTTTAAATATTCATACGCTTTCACCTGAAGTTGCAGCTCTTGCAGGCTTTTCATTAAGCCTTTACTCTTTCTCACTTTATTTTAGGAGGCCCTTCCGCGCCAGCGTTATTTTGGGGGTTGGGCTATCCATTGTTTTCTTATCTATCGGGATCGTACCTACCTTATCGGTTGTATTGACTTCCTTTTTATTAGGATGCTTTACATTTTGGATGAATAAAAGGTATTTTATTTTTTTAAGCATCTCTTACCTAATTTTTTCGTGCATTATTGGTTTATGGCTATTCTTGTTTTATCAGTCTGATGCCGACTTATTTTTGGCATGGATTAGTCAGCCACACTTTAATAGCGATCCTAATTTTTGGTATAACCTGCAAGGACTATCTTGGTTTACATGGCCTGCATTTCCTTTAGCTATCTGGATTGCTTGTAGAAATTATAAGAGCTTGCTTGCGCAAAAAAGAACCTTGCTTCCTATTATTTTTATCCTTACCTATTTTTTAATCATTTCATTTAGTATCCGAGAAGATCAGATTAATTGGATGCCATTCATCTTGCCATTTTGCCTCTTGGCTGTTGGCTCTATCGACCTTCTTAAGAGAAGCTATGCAAGCGCATTAAATTGGTTTGGGATACTGGTCTTTGGTTTCATTAGCTTTTTGATATGGCTTGGTTGGTTTGCTATGCAAACTGGATTTCCTGCCAAAATATATGAACGAATGTTTTTTCTGTCTGCTGAAGCAGCCGCGGATTTCCGGATTATCCATTTCCTTGCTGCACTATTCCTTACGGCTTTTTGGTTAATAAATGCAGCAAATAATAAAATAACGAATAGATCATCAATTACTAACTGGGCTATCGGGATCACTATGATCTGGACCACCCTGATTATGCTTTGGGGACCATTTATTGATAACAGAAAAAGTCATAAAACTATCTACCTTGAGCTCAAACCTATTCTTTCTCAATCCTCAAGTTGTTTATATACCCATAACATATCAACCAGTCAAATTGACTTGGTACATTATTACACCAAAGTTAAACCAACAAACCCAGCGAATCAAGAGAAAATTTGTCGTTTGGCTCTAATATCCCTATCTAATGGCAATGAAATTCCTGCGGAATATAAAAATTGGAAGGAGATTTGGACTGGCAAACGAACTAAGGATAAATTTTATTATATTTTACTATCGAAGTAGAGCTAGAGGTGTTTTGTTATGGCCGTTCTGACAATATCATCGAGCATTGTCTCGCTTCCAGCGGACGAGATACTTTTTATTGTTTCCCGCATTGATGGCGCCCAAAATCGCTTCATATGGGATGCAATTTCTTTTGCAGCATACTCTTGGTCTGGGTAGCCTTTAAAAAAACTGCCTATTTGATTTGCCATTTTAATTAAATTGTCATTTTGCATAAACGGATTCTACTATTTAATTCTGTCTTTGTGTGTGTAAATATTGTACTTTTCATTTCTAGCAAAACCAATTAACGTGATTCCTAGCTTGTTTGCAAGCCTTACAGCTAATGCCGTTGGAGCTGATATAGCCACTAATAAACACACATTGAGTTTAGCTGCCTTTTGTACCATTTCATAACTGGCTCTGCTAGATGTAATTAAAAATAGAGTATTAAAGTCTCTATTTTTTATTTTTAAGCTCGCGCCGATAATTTTATCTAAAGCATTATGACGCCCAACATCCTCTCTGGTTAGTAAAAATTGTCCTTGATTATCACACAATGCTGACGCATGTGTTGATCCAGTTTGTTGTTGTAGTAACTGGTGATTAGAAAACTTACCTAATGATTTAATAATATTGTCAGAGGAAAATGTTGCGCGTGATTGAGTTGAGTTGAGAGAATTTTGTGTTTTTTTAAACTGATTTAAACTTTCCGTGCCACATAGCCCGCAACCTGTTCGCCCTATCAAGCTTCTTCGATTTTCTTTTAGTCTGCTAAAGGTTTCGGCTGATATATTTATTTTAAGCTCAATGCCGTTATCAGTTGTATGAATTTCTACCGCATATACATCTTCAGTCGAGTCGATAATATTTTCAGCGATAGAAAAGCCTAATGCAAAATCTTCAAGGTCATCTGGTGTTGCCATCATTACAGCATGAGATATTCCATTGTAAACCATTGCTATAGGAGTTTCTTCAGCAAGTAACTCCAAAACCTCAGAAGAACTTTTATCTTTTTTAAGCGCCAGGCTTTTAAAAACTGATTGCCCAGACTGAATGAGCCTAACTGGACTCACTTACAAACCTAATCAACCTTGGCATCGTCTTTTTTTAAAAAATTAATTTGTTTTTTACTGAAATCATTATATTGATTTTGCCATGTTGAAAGCTCTGATACTTTAATCAACTGGACTGCTGTTACCTTAAACTCTGGGCAATTTGTTGCCCAGTCAGTATTGTCAGTAGTTATGACGTTGGCACCTGATTCTGGATGATGGAACGTAGTGTAAACCACGCCAGGCTGAACTCTTTCAGTTATTTTTGCTCGCAATACTGTCTCTCCAGCTCTACTCGTAATGCCCACCCAATCGTTTTCAATAATGCCGCGCTCCTCTGCATCATGTGGATGAATCTCCACCAAATCTTCGTCATGCCATTTAATATTTTTTGTTCGTCTTGTTTGGGCCCCGACGTTGTAGTGCGACAAAATACGGCCTGTTGTCATGATTAATGGGAATTTATTATTAACTTTTTCGGTTGTAGGTACATACTCTGTAACAAAAAACTTTCCCTTTCCTCGTACAAATTTATCAATATGCATAGTCGGCGTTCCGTTTGGACTTTCATCATTGCAAGGCCACTGAATGCTTCCAAGCTCATCTAATTTTTCGAAACTTACCCCTTTGAATGTTGGAGTAAGACTTGCAATCTCATCCATTATTTCGCTGGCATGCTTATAATTCATTGGGTAGCCAAGCGCATTGGAAAGCATCACTGTGATTTCCCAGTCTTCATAACCATTCTTAGGCTGCATCACTTTTCTTACTGGAGAAATTCTTCTCTCTGCATTTGTAAATGTGCCATTTTTTTCTAAGAATGAAGAACCTGGTAAGAATACGTGCGCATACATTGCCGTTTCATTTAAGAAGAGGTCTTGAACAATAACGCACTCCATTGACTCTAATGCGTGAGTGACATGCTGCGTATTGGGATCTGATTGTGCAATATCTTCGCCTTCACAATAAAGGGCTTTAAATTTTCCTGATATCGCTTCATCCAGCATATTGGGAATTCGTAATCCCGGCTCTCCTTGAAGCTTAACATTCCATGCATCTTCCAATGCAGTCCGAGTGGTTGTATCTGAGACATGTCTATACCCAGGAAACTCATGGGGGAATGATCCCATATCACAAGCTCCCTGAACGTTATTTTGACCTCTTAATGGGTTTATTCCAACCCCCTCTCGGCCAATATTTCCTGTAGCCATAGCTAAATTAGCAATGCCCATAACCATAGTTGATCCTTGGCTATGCTCTGTTACTCCTAGGCCATAATAAATAGCTCCGTTAGGTTCTGAAGCGAATAGTCTGGCTGCATCACGAACAATATTTGCTGGTATACCAGTATCGACCTCCAATGCCTCCGGTGAATTCCTTTCTAGCGCAACAAACTCTTTCCATATATTAAATGATTCAATCTCACACCTTTCTTTTACAAACTCCTCATCAACAAACCCTTCGGTAACGATCACGTGCGACAGAGCATTGATGGTTGCTACATTCGAACCAGGCTTAAGCTTTAAATGATAATCCGCTTTAATATGGACCGATTTCTTAACAAGATCAATTTCCCGAGGATCAACAATAATTAATTTAGCCCCTGCTCTCAGTCTGCGCTTCATCTGTGATGCAAAAACTGGGTGCCCATCAGTTGGATTTGCCCCAATAATCATAATGACATCGGACTTCATAACCGAATCGAATGTCTGCGTTCCAGCAGACTCTCCGATTGTCTGTTTCAACCCATAACCGGTAGGAGAATGGCAAACTCTCGCACAGGTATCTATATTATTATTACCAAAAGCGGCCCGCACTAATTTTTGAACAACATAAACCTCTTCGTTAGTGCATCTTGAAGAAGATATAGCCCCGACTGAATCAGCGCCGTATTTTTTTTGGATACGTTTTATCTCTGAGGCCGCATAAGTTATCGCTTTATCCCAGCTGACTTTTTCCCAAGGATCCTTAATACTTTTTCGGATCATTGGTGTAGTTATCCTGTCCTTGTGAGTTGTATACCCCCACGCAAATCTTCCTTTCACGCATGAATGTCCATGGTTGGCTCCGCCATCCTTGTTTGGAGTCATTCTAACAACTTTGTCTCCCTGTATTTCAGCGTTAAACGAACACCCAACACCACAATAAGCACATGTAGTTGTCACGGATCGGTCAGGCACACCATTATCAATAATAGAGTTTTCAATCAACGTTGCTGTTGGGCATGCTTGCACACAAGCTCCACATGACACGCATTCCGAGTCAATAAAATCTTTGTTTCCAGCAGATACCTTGGACTCAAAACCTCTGCCATCGATCGTTAAGGCAAACGTACCTTGGACTTCTTCGCATGCACGAACACATCGAGAGCAGACAATACATTTTGAAGGATCAAAAGTGAAGTATGGATTACTTTCATCTTTTGCTAAATTTAAATGATTTTTTCCTTCGTACCCATACCTTACATCTCTTAGTCCAACAGCGCCTGCCATATCTTGAAGCTCGCAGTCACCGTTAGTTGCACATGTTAAACAATCTAATGGATGGTCAGAAATATAAAGCTCCATAACACCCCGTCGTAAATCTTCTAATTTGGGTGTCTGGGTTTTAACTTGAATGCCTTCGGCTACTGGTGTTGTACAGGATGCTGGGTAACCTCTTCTCCCATCAATTTCTACCAGACAAAGACGGCATGATCCGAATGGGTCTAAACTATCAGTAGCGCATAGTTTAGGTACACTGATACCTGCCTCTGAGGCGGCTCGCATGATAGAGGTCCCTTCAGGAACAGAAATAGCAAAACCATCTATGGTTAGACTAACCGTTTTATCGTTAGTTTGCTTTGGTGTTCCGAAATCTTTTGTGTCATCCATATATTAAATACTCTAAATTATGATTTTTATTAAACTTTTTAAGTTTAAGCTGATGTTTCCTTTTTTTCAAGACCAAAGTCCTTTGGGAAAAAGTTTAAAGCACTGATTACAGGAAAAGGTGTCATCCCTCCCATAGCACATAAAGAGCCATTCACCATGGTTTCACCAAGATCTCTCAGTAACTGTTCATTCTTATCCTGGTCAACTCCCTCCTTAATCTTGTCAATTACCTCCATTCCCCTAGTTGAACCAATCCTGCAAGGGGTACATTTTCCACAGGACTCTATTGCGCAAAACTCAAAGGAATACCTTGCCATTTTCGCCATATCCGTCGCATCATCAAAAGCAACAATGCCCCCGTGCCCGACTACCGCATTTATTTCTGAAAATTTTTCATAATCTAACGGGGTATCAAATTGCGCTTCTGGCAAAAAAGCGCCTAAAGGCCCGCCCACTTGAACTGCTTTTATAGGTTTTCCGGTAAACGAACCACCCCCAAAATCATACAAAAGTTCTTTTAGAGATATGCCAAATGCCTTTTCAATTAAGCCTGTTTGTTTGAGATTTCCTGCAAGCTGTATCGGCAGAGTTCCTTTTGACCGGCCCATACCAAAATCAGCATAAAATAATGCACCTTTATCCATAATAATGGGAACAGTTGCCAGTGTAATGACATTATTTACTACAGTCGGCTTTCCGTATAACCCTTCAATGGCTGGTAGCGGTGGTTTATATCTCACCATACCTCTTTTTCCTTCCAAGCTCTCCAGCAAGGAAGTTTCTTCGCCACAAATATACGCTCCTGCTGCTCTTGTAACCTCAAGGTCAAAGTTGTAGCCAGAGCCAAGTATATTGGATCCTAAATAGCCTTTTTCTTTTGCAATTTTGATGGCTTTATTAAGAACATGTTGCGCATCAGGGTACTCTGATCGTAAGTAAATATATCCATATTCAGCACCCACCGCCATACCAGCAATGATCATTCCTTCTATAAGAACAAAGGGGTCATTTTCCATAATCATCCGATCCGAGAAGGTTCCCGAATCACCTTCGTCAGCATTACAGACTATGTACTTTGTTTTTGACGGTGTATCCAAAACCGTCTGCCATTTTATGCCTGTTGGAAATGCTGCTCCGCCCCTTCCCCTAAGGCCTGAATCCGCGACTTCCTTAACAATAAGTTGGGGCTCAAGCTTAATGGCATTTTTTAGACCCTTAAACCCACTATGTTTTTCATAATCAGCTATATCAAGCGGATCAGTAATTCCAACTCGGGCAAAAGTAAGTCTCTCTTGATTTTTAAGCCAGCTCAGCTCATCAGTAAGTCCTAAAAATAACTCGCCTTCTCTGCCCAAGAAAAATTCATTGTCAAACAATTTTTCTACGTCATTAGTGGATACCGGGCCAAATGCTACTCTACCTTTCTCTGTTTCCACTTCGACTAGAGGTTCCAGCCAGAATAGTCCTCGAGAGCCATTACGAACAATATTTAGATTAATTTGTCTTTTTTGTGCTTCAGCTGATATGGCCTCAAATACGTCATTAGCCCCTAACGATAGAGCAGTAGAATCAATAGGTATGTAAATTTTATAGGCCATTATTTATTTTGCCGCCTTAATTATATTGTCGATTTTTTCAGGGGTAATACGCCCAATAACCTTATCATTCATCATTACTGAGGGAGAACAAGCGCAATTACCTAAACAATAAACCGGCTCAAGAGTAATTGCACCATCTTTAGAGGTCTCATGATAATCTATTCCCAGAACTTTTTTGCAGTAACTCTCAATCCCTTCAGATCCCATGGACTGGCATGATTCAGCACGGCAAACCTGTAAAATATTTTTTCCTGAAGGACTGGTTCTAAAATGATGGTAAAAAGTAACGAATCCATGAATTTCTGCAATCGATAAATTGAAAGCAGCAGAAATAATCGGATAAGAATCTTCCGGGATATAGCCTAGACTGTCTTGTATAGCATGCATTAATGGTAATAAAGCACCCGGTTTCTTTAAGAAAGTCTCAACATGCTCTTCGATAGTAACTCGCTGTGATTCTGATAAATTCATTTTAATAAATATTATGATTAAAGTATGCTCATTATTATACTTAAACTTTATAAGGTGTAACATAGTTGTTACAATTTAAAATCCGCTTAATATTGTTTACCTATTATGACAAGCCAACTTATTGATCAGTTCAACCGCACGATAAATTATATTCGTATCTCAGTTACGGATCGATGTGATTTTAGATGCATTTATTGCATGGCGGAAAAAATGGAATTTCTTCCTAAAACCCAATTATTATCTTTGGAAGAGATTGATCGTATAGCTTCAATTTTTATCAGTCTTGGTGTTGAGAAAATTAGGATTACAGGGGGCGAACCACTTGTGCGAAAGAATATTGACTCCCTTTTTTCCAGTCTTTCAAAAAATAAGGGGTTAAAAGAGCTAACATTAACAACTAATGCGAGTCAATTAAAGAAAAAAGCGTTGATGCTTAAATCGTCAGGTGTTAAAAGAATTAATATTAGTCTTGATAGTCTTGATCCGTTAACATTCAAAAAAATGACAAGGACGGGGGTCTTGGAAGATGTTCTCAAAGGAATTGAGCATGCTGTTGAAGTAGGATTTGAAAAGATCAAGCTCAACACTGTTCTTATGAAAGGCATCAACGACCACGAACTGTTTGAACTCATTGATTATGCCATAAAGCATGGTCTTGATATTTCCTTTATTGAGGAGATGCCTTTAGGCTCAACAGACTTCGAGAGAAAAGTAACAGCAGTCAGCAACAACGATGTTTTAGAAAAAATAAAAGATAAGTACAGTGTAAAGAGTATTTCACTGTCGACAGGTGGGCCTGCAAAATACTGGCAAGTAGAGGGAAGCAATACTAGGGTAGGCTTAATATCACCGCATAGTCATAATTTTTGCGAGGATTGTAACCGAGTCAGGATAAGCTGCAAGGGGGAGCTTTTTTTATGCTTAGGGCAAGAGGAAAAAATAGAGTTGATGCCTTTATTAAGAAACCACCTGCATGATGACCAGCCAATAAAAGATGCCATAATTAACAGTATGAAAATTAAACCCCTTTCGCATGAGTTTAACCTCAATCAAAGTAAACCTGCGATAGTAAGGTTTATGTCGCACACAGGTGGCTAAGTTAAGATTAAATGTTGAGGCGGTTATTTTAGCGGGAGGCTTATCTAGTCGTATGGGTACAAATAAGTCGTTAGTGCAATTAAATCAAAAGAAGCTTATTGATCATGTATTTGAGAGAATAAGCCCGCAAGTGAATAAGGTTTGGATAAATACTAACGAGCCAATAAGAGGCTACGCGCTAGACCTCCAATTTTCTGATCAAATACAAGAAAAAATAGGTCCACTAGCAGGCATTTATTCCAGTCTAGAAAAAGTGCAGACAGATTGGGTACAATTTTGTCCTAATGACTGCCCAAATTTACCAGAAAATTTAGTAGACATGCTTTCTTCTAATATTAAAGGGAGTAGCATTAAAATTTTTATACCCCTGGTCGACGGACGACCAGAGCCAACTTTTATGTTATGTCATCGATCCACTAGGGAAAGTATTAATCGATTTATTAAGGCTAAAAATTACAAACTGATGAGCTGGGTTGAATCCAATCATTATCAGAAAATTACCTTTAATGATGACATTGCATTTGCTAACATAAACGATCAAGAAGAATTGGTAAAATATCAAAATGAAGCTTAATAAACCATTTATTCTTGGGGTAACGGCAGCTTCTAGTGGGGCAGGAAAAACTACCTTAATTGAAAAAATAATACCCGCGTTAATTAAAGAAAATATAAGGGTTTCGGTAGTAAAGCATGGTCACCATAGCTTTGAAATAGATTATCCCGGAAAAGATAGTTATCGCCTTAGAAAAGCAGGCGCCTATCAAACTCTGGTTCTGAATGACAAAAGGTCTGCCTTAATTACCGAGTATGCAGAAAACCCACATTCTTTTGAATCATCAATTCAGCGGATGGATAAGGACGTTGATGTTATTCTAGTTGAGGGATTAAGGCAGTCACATTATAAAAAGATTGAAGTTTTACGAAAAGACCACTCCGATGATAAGCTATTCTTAAAAGATCCTAATATTATTGCTGTGATAACCGACGGGTCTTTTAGTGCCCCCATACCGATTATCAATATAAATGACACACAGGCGATAACACATTTTATTATCACTACATTGAAGAATGCATGACAAAAGACATTACTCTTGCTGAACTTGCAAACGATCCTGGGTGTTTGAGTGAGTATGACCCAAATGCTATGGATTTCTATAGCGCTCAAAAATGGATTGCGCAGTTCTTAACCCCGCTAAAGCAAAAAGAAAGGCTTCCTATTGAGGGTGCTTTAGGCCGAATCATTGCAAAGGATATTCAATCATCTTCCGATGTACCGAATTATCATAACTCTGCGATGGATGGCTATGCCATTTGCTTTAGTAAGAATGGCGACCTAACCTTTAAGGTCATTGGTTCTACTTTAGCTGGGTCTTTAGAAGATTTCCAAATAAAGCCGGGCGAAGCATTGGAGATTATGACGGGGGGGAAAATACCCCAAGGGGCGAGCGCTGTTGTGCCAATTGAATTGATAAGCATTGATGGTAACTCTATTCGCATTAAGCTATTACCCAAAATTGATGCAAATATCAGAAAAATTGGGGAAGATATTGCTAAGGGGCAAGTGATATTAAAGTCAGGGCAATTTATTCGTCCAGCTGAA
>Ga0209711_10004126_pt1 | contig 11916 bp, 10 predicted proteins | sample ArcticOcean_MG_C_7_FD_187441 | JGI IMG/M metagenome (GOLD analysis project Ga0209711, IMG submission 187441) | Marine microbial communities from western Arctic Ocean - ArcticOcean_MG_CB11_88 (SPAdes) (version 2) | ecosystem: Environmental > Aquatic > Marine > Oceanic | place: Arctic Ocean... | reverse complement strand
GCTACAGTGGAGGAAGACAGTCCTGTAGTTGGTGTCCAAGCGTAAGCAAAACCTGATACGGCTGAGGTTCCTATAGTAGCACTAGTCGTATTACAATCAATTGTAGCATCTGACCCTGCGTTAGCTGTTGGAGTAACATTATCTACCGTTACTAGTACTGTATCAGACGCTGTACAACCGGTTGATGAATTAGTGATTACTAAAGTATAAGTTGTGGTACTAGTTGGTGTTGCTAGTGGTTGCGCTACAGTGGAGGAAGACAGTCCTGTAGTTGGTGTCCAAGCGTAAGCAAAACCTGATACGGCCGAGGTTCCTATAGTAGCACTAGTCGTATTACAATCAATTGTAGCATCTGATCCTGCGTTAGCTGTTGGAGTAACATTATCTACCGTTACTACTACTGTATCAGACGCTGTACAACCGGTTGATGAATTAGTGATTACTAAAGTATAAGTTGTGGTACTAGTTGGTGAAGCTACTGGTTGTGCTACAGTGGAGGAAGACAGTCCTGTAGTTGGTGTCCAAGCGTAAGCAAAACCTGATACGGCTGAGGTTCCTATAGTAGCACTAGTCGTATTACAATCAATTGTAGCATCTGACCCTGCGTTAGCTGTTGGAGTAACATTATCTACCGTTACTAGTACTGTATCAGACGCTGTACAACCGGTTGATGAATTAGTGATTACTAAAGTATAAGTTGTGGTACTAGTTGGTGTTGCTAGTGGTTGCGCTACAGTGGAGGAAGACAGTCCTGTAGTTGGTGTCCAAGCGTAAGCAAAACCTGATACGGCTGAGGTTCCTATAGTAGCACTAGTCGTATTACAATCAATTGTAGCATCTGACCCTGCGTTAGCTGTTGGAGTAACATTATCTACCGTTACTAGTACTGTATCAGACGCTGTACAACCGGTTGATGAATTAGTGATTACTAAAGTATAAGTTGTGGTACTAGTTGGTGTTGCTAGTGGTTGCGCTACAGTGGAGGAAGACAGTCCTGTAGTTGGTGTCCAAGCGTAAGCAAAACCTGATACGGCCGAGGTTCCTATAGTAGCACTAGTCGTATTACAATCAATTGTAGCATCTGACCCTGCATTAGCTGTTGGTATTGTACATGCTTCAGTTACAAGTCTAAAGAAGTCACCCTTTGCTCCATTCTTACAACCCATAGTAAAGGTTTTATTACTATTTGTTACTGTATACCAATCTTTATCATTAGTGTCTGTCCATGAACTATGTGGACTTCCCCCATTAAATTGTCCTGGCTCAAAATGCATATCATTGCTGGGAGTAGAATCATAATAACTTGAAGAAAAACTTGAACCTGTAAAATGCTTAAATTCATCATAATTAACATAAACTCCAAGAATTTTGTTATCAAAAGTCACAATACCTCCTGATGTACTTCTAAAATTGGAGCCGTTATGATTTAAATAGACCATATATACATTTACAGCGTCGCCAACAGTTAAAGAGCCTTCATATTGAATGTATGACCCCCCTTGATTTAATGAGTTTATAATTGATGAGTTTAACACTAATCCCTCTGCTTCAATAGTCACTGCATTGGTATTACCAGGATCATATCCTGTAGGAGAGCCTTCTTGATTATAGAATGCGCGAGAAGGTAAGCCTGTATGTTTTTCAATCATATTAGAATTAGTAGAAGTAATTCCCTGACCCTGAATAAAATTAATATTAAATGAAAAAAAAACAATTAGAATAGCATACCTATAAATACCATTATTTAAATTCATATGAGTACTTTCAGTTTGCATTAATTATTGAATTCATTTATAAAAACAAATTCAGTTCTTCTGTTTTCTTGATGCAGAAATTCATAACAGGTTTCACCATTTGAACATTCATTAATAAGTTTTCTTTCACCATAGCTTTCTACTGTGATTCTCTCCTCAGAAATACCTCCTTTATTTACCAAATATTCAGTGGTAGATTTATTTCTTCTCATTGACAAGGATAAATTATAGGGTTGATCACCTCTTGAATCTGTATGAGATAATAAAACAACTTTAACTTTTGGAAATTCATTCATGTATTTAATGATCTTGACCAATTCTAATTCCGCATCGGGTCTTATATTAGACTTGTCAAAATCATATAAAATATGTTTTAGTTCAAAATCTTCACACAAAGCAGTATTATCCTCAATTAAAAACCAAGCATCTTTTTTTAAAGTATATTTTAAATGATATAAAAGTTTAATTGCTTTGCTTTTAGATTTAAAACGACCGTATGCGACCCTAAACAGGCCTTCAGGATTAATCTCAGCTATAGCTGCATCATAACCCTCAATTATTAAAGATTTCATTTTTCTTTCTGCATTAGATTTATTGCTAAATGAACCAGCAATTATACTAAAATGGGAGCATGTTAATTCATCTTTTTCATTGGAAGTATGCTGAAGCACTGGTTTTAAAACCAACTTTAAATTCTTTATTTTTTCTGAACTATTAGTAAAAACTAATGTGTCATTTTTATAGTTTTCTTTTTCACCAATAAGTTTATATAAGTTAAAGTCACAAACTAAATCAAGGGCATATGCACCATTAATATCAGATTTAAATGTTTCAATAGTATTATTATCTTGATCATAAATAGTAACATCAGCATTAGGAATACTTTCAAGTGTATTTTTGTCAACTATAACTCCTTTAACACTTTGTTCGCATGGATTTCTAGTGAAACTATAAATATCATCATCACCTTTTCCCCCAGCTCTATTTGAGGTAAAATATCCATTTAAACTAACCTCGTTTATAAGGTATCCAAAATCATCTTTCGGACTATTAATCGGTTTTCCAATATTAGTTACTACTTCTTTTGAAGTTGAAAGGTTATCAATACTATTAAATTTAAAAACATCCAAACCTCCCAAACCGAGATGAGAATCTGATGAAAAATATAATGTACCATTATTACTCACATAAGGAAAGTTTTCACGCCCTTCTGTATTAATCTTTGTACCCAAATTTTGTAGAGTTCCAAAAGTGCCATCCTTATTAATATTAACTAAAAAAATATCTGATCCACCAATAGTTCCAGGCATATCAGATGTAAAGTATAATTTTTTTTCATCGACACTTAAAGTGGGATGAGCAACATTATAATCATCACTATTAAAGGGTAGTGACTCTATATCTCTCCATTTTTCATCTCTAAAAGTTGCTTTATAAATTTTTAAACCAATTATATTTTTATCGTTTTTTCTTGAGCTATTTCTTGTGAAATAAATAGTTTTCCCATCTTTTGTAAAGGCTGCTGAAGACTCATGATGTTTGGTGTTTACCTTGCCAGTAATTTCAGTTATATTACCTTGTTTGTCAAATTGAAATAAATCCAAGAAAGGTTGATTATTCCAATTATATAATTTATTTTTTTTATTCCTTGAAGAAGCAAATATTAAATTACCATTATAAATGGATGTCCCAAAATCTGAAAAGGAAGAGTTTATCTCTAAATTACGTAAAGGGAACTCATCAGATACTAAATCTATTGCCTGAAGGTAATTTATATTGAATAATTTACTTCGTGAATCTTCCGGATATAACTTAATAAACTTCTTCATAATTCTGTCAGATTCAGAATAATTTTCAATTGCCTTTAAGGACTGCGAGTATCTGAAATAAATTTCTTTATCCAAAGCGTCTTCATTTAGTGACAACAATTGATTATACCATCTAGAAGCATTTTCCATTTGTCCATTAAAATAATATGAATTTGCAAGGAGAAGAGTCTTTGTGTCATCTTTGCCGACTTTGGCTGATGAAGAAAGCTGCTCAATTATTTTGGTATATGATAAATTATCATATACTTTTTGTGCCTTTTTATTTTTTTGACCAAAACAGACCTTAACAAGACATAATGTAAACAACGATATTATAAATAGTCTATTTTTCATTATTGTAGCTTTTAAAAGAATCTTGGTGATAATATTTTATTTATTTGCTGCAACTCAAATCTCAACATAACTTCATGAGTTCCTCCGGTATATTTATTTCCAATAGAAGTGTTATAATCATATGCATAGCCAATAAATAAAGTTTTATTTACCTGAAGCCCAGTCAATCCACTAAGAGAATCATCCCATCTGTATGCTAAGCCGAATACAAATCGATTATTAAACATTGCATTTATTGAAAGGTCTGCTATGAGTGGGGCGCCAGATACAGCTTTAATTAAAAAGGCTGGTTTTAACTTTATATCATTATCTATATTAAATACATATCCCCCAATTAGAAATAAATGTAAACGTTCCGAAGCTAACGACTCTTTGTAATCATTATAATGCTCTGTAGTCAAAAAATTTGGTGCCGAAAGTCCTAAATAACCTCTAGTGGAGTGTAAATATAAACCGGCACCTATTGTTGGAGAAAACAAACTTATATTTTCATTAAAAGCTACATCTGTATTTTGAAAAGAATTACCCCTGCTAAAGTCTGAACTTAAATTATGTAGTCCTCCTTTAAGTCCAAATGACAACTCCGTTGATCTATTTAATCTTATTGTATAAGAAAAATTTAGATTTATGTAGTCTTCTCTTATTGGTCCTAATTGATCACTTACAATACTTATCCCCATCCCAAGATTTTCGTTTTTTAAAGGAGAATGAATTCCAAATGTTAGTGTCTTTGGAGCACCATCAATACCTACCCATTGTGTGCGATATAAACCCGAGTAACTCAATACGTCTCTTTGACCCGTATATGCAGAGTTTACACTCATGGTGTTATAAATATATTGAGTGTATTGTGAATCTTGTTGTGAACATACCTCAAGACTCATCAGTATTACAATAAATATTAAGAATAATTTTTTCACTATTAAATAGAAATTATAGCTGAGTTAAGACTTTCAGAATCCGAAAGTTTTAGTTTTTTTCCTAATCTATATCTTTGAGTTTCAACTGTTCTTATTGCCACTCCTGTTATTTGAGAAATTTCATTAGTGCTTTGATTCATTTTAATATAAGCACACAGGCGAAGATCAGTTTGTGAGAGTTTTCCGTATTTTAACACTAAATATTTGAAGAATTCAGGATATACTTCTGTAAATTGACTTTCAAAGTTTTCAAATATTTTTTCAGATCCAATGATTCTATTAATTTCTTTTTCAATTTCAAAAGATACTTTTTTAGAATCTTTGTTTTTATCTTTTAGCTTCAAAACACTGAGTTTTAAAATATTTAGATAATTGTTTCTTTGAGCAATGAAATTTGTTTTACTAACTAACTCTAATTGTTTTTTCTCTAATTTAGTTTTTGACACATCTTTTTCTACTTCAAGTCTAATATTTCTTTCTTTTTGATAATTATAATTCACCCTTATGTATAAAAGTGAAAAAAATAGAATTATTAACCCTATAATTAGCATGAATAAATATCTATTATACCTAATCTTATTTTGATTTAATTCACTTTGTTTATCTGAGAGCAATATTTGAGTCTCTATGTTTGAAAAAAAAGCTTTGGAATTAGCTGATACTCGAACTGAACCTATATCAATCAATGAATCTTTTATGATAATTAATTTCTTTAAATTATTCCTTTGCCTGTAAACACTCTCTAAGACCTCAAAGTTTACTTTTTTAAAAAATCGGTTTAAAGATTTGTCGTTTAAGTTTTCAATTGCACTTTTTTCAGCATTATTGAGGTCTTTAAGACTAAGGTAAAATTGAGATATCTGAGAATTAACTGAATGAATTTCATCTGGAAAATCAGCTAGTAATTTTTTGGCCTCATTTAAATAATTTAAAGCAGTATCAAATTCTTTTTTTGATCTATAATACTCACCATATTGGAGTAGTAAATAGCCGTAATATTTCTGAATAAGAGAATTTTCATCAATTCTTGGAGCCTTATTTATATTGTTGAACAATAATTTAGCTTTATCAAAATATTCATTGGATTTGTAAAATTGACTTTTATTGTTAAGGAATAAGCTTACAAGCTGAACATAGCAATACATCACTCCTTCTGCATTTTTTAATTTTTCTGTTTTACTAAGAGACTTTAAAAAAAATTCTTCTGCTAATTTATAATCACCTTGTCTTTGAGCGAATAAACCAAGGTTACCATAAACAGTACATAGACCAATTTCTCTATTTCTCTCATTTATAAATAATAAAAAGTTTTCCTTTGATTCTAAAACTTTCACTTTAGCATTTTCAACATCACCAGTTGCGTAATATAAATTACCTATGTTAAGCAAAAGCCATGGTGGGCTCTTTGGTTTAGGCTCAACTAAATCTGATTTAGGAATAAGCTTGTAAACTCTAAGTGCTTCTGAATAATAGTATAAAGCCTCATTATAATATGATTTAGAAGCTAACACTTGTCCCATTAAACCATAGGTGCCAACTAAATTTCTTGTCACCTTATTTAAATCTACAGCATCAAGTAACTCGAAACCAAAATCAAGGGCCTTTTCAGGGTCTATTTCAGAGTATTTTCTTATTGAATCATTAAGTGAGTTATGTTCAATGGGGGTGAATTGTAATTCTCCAAAAAAAACATTCAAAAATAGAGCTAATGGATAAAACATGATTTTTATTTTTAATAGGTTGAAATTTGTTAGATTCAAACATATGAGCTTCCAATCACTCGGTCAACTAGTTTATAATGTAAATTTTGCCCCTTTATTTTAGCTTTATTTAACAAAAATAAACAATATTCGACTACGTCAATACACCCTGCCTTTAATGTAGTAGTAATGACGTATTTTTATAAAACCGTCTTTTAGGGTGTTATGCTTTTGGAAAAACAATCAATAGTATACCTGAAGACACATTAAGGATTATAAATCAACTCTTCTTTTAGCTTTTATTAATCAGCTAAAAAGCATCGTCTTACAGTCCAAAAACTTCTGAAATTTTTACAACGTTGAGCGTATGGCATAAAGTGTAGTTGATTACGCTTACTTGTCAATATGAACTAGCCAAAGCTTTTGTTTTGGTTACAGTTCAAATTCATGTCTAATTAGCTAAGGCAAAAGCTTTGGCAGTGTTCCAAGTTAGCAATAAGTTTTGAATCAGATAATGGCACTATTTGCTATACGCAGTGATAGCGTTTCGTGCTGTGCATTTGTTCTATTGTGCCAATCCATTATTCTTTGCTGCTACTAACCTATTGCCCCAACCAGCCTTTAAATAATGAAACCTTTGCCTTGCTAATTAATATAATTTCATTCTGAGAAGGATTAAGTTTAAGAGAAAATCCATTATTGAAATAATTTTGAGCTTCTTTTATTGAATTTAGTTTAGGAATGCTGTTGTTTATAAGTATTGTTTATCAAATGTATTGATTCTGATTACTTTAATCTCATTGCTTTGTCTTCAATTTCCAAACTCAAATATTTGAGGCAATGTTATTAAATGAATATTTTTATAAGTGAAATATGAATCCTAATCATCAAGAGAGTGAGAGGACAAAAAATCCCACAGTATTTGATTTGGACTGTTTCCATCTATGTCAGCACTAAACCATACATGACCACCTTTATCATGTTCTTCGTAATCTGTATATAAAACAAATGATGTATTTTCGTTACCACCTGCATACGATTCACGTATCATGTCACCATCATTGAATTCTATTGTAACGAGATTGGAAGCTGGAATGCCATTATGACTTAACCAGAAATTCACCACATCGGAAACGGGTTGATAATACTGATTGCCATCGTAAGGGAGTACGTTATCAGAAGTACTATGAAAATGTATGACCGAGGAATACTCGTTTACATCGCATGTTTGTTCAAGCATGATTCCTGACATAATTCCTACTGCGGCAATTAGGTCTCCTTTAGAGCATGCAAGACCATAAGACATCATACCTCCATTGGAATATCCTGTTGCATATACTTGGGATGAATTAATATTATATTCATTGCTGATATCTTCGATGAGCTGCTCTGTAAAAAAAACATCATTTTCCTCTATGTTTTGAATTCCGTTGTCTTCGGGATTCCAGTATACATCTCCTTTTTCGCCAACAACAGCCTGAGGGTATGCTACAATGAAATTTTCACTGTCAGCCAACGAATTTAAATCACCAACTTCGCTTGAAAAATTTGAGGCACAACCGCCATAACCATGGAAATTAATTATCAATGGGCTAGAAGTATTGCTGTCATATGATTTAGGTATATACAAAATGTATTCTCTAGTTACTCCTTCATGTACAATTGTTGTATAGCCAGAATGATTCGTATTGACGCAATTGTACTCCTTATCATCTGGTTTAGTTGTATCATCTTCACGACAACCAAATAGTAGTGCAGTTAAAATTAATAACACAAAAATATTTTTTGTCATTGTTCTAAATTTATTCTTTTAATTTTGTAATTAGACAAATGTAGAATATGTTTTTTTATATTTCTTGTAAAAGGAAGTGAAGCAGACAAGGTGAAGTTTGAAATAACCATATTTGTGTTTGAATTTTTATAATTTTATTCGAATTTGCATTTTACACTTCCATTGGAGTTTTTGCATGACCGCTAACTCCTTATATGAGTTATAGCCGGCCTCTTTACTAATTTATACAGATTCTTAAAAGCTTTGTATATTTAATCCATAAATTATATATTATGAAAAAGTTACTTCTTCTAATGTTAGGGTCTATGGTTTCTTTTGGACAAAATTATTCTCTAATATCAAAAGACATAAACTACTTTGGAAAGGATTTTTTCAGACTTGAAGGCACCTTAATCTCAGACTCTCTCAAAGAGAACCGTTACGACAGATTACCTATTTCGTATAAAGAGATTGTTAGAGAACCCGTCTGGAATTTGTCAAAATCATCAGCAGGAATGTCCATTCGTTTTCTTTCTAATTCAAAGAGTATAAATGTTAAATGGACAATTTTAAATAATCTTAAAATGAACCATATGGCTGAAACTGGAATTAAAGGAGTTGATTTATATTTCAAGAATAAAGACAACTGGCAATATCTTAATACCGGCCGTCCAGACGGAATTAAAAATGAGTCTACTTTAATAAATAACATGTCTGAAAAGATGCGAGAGTTTAAAATATTTCTACCTCTTTATGATGGGGTTGTAAATATTGAAGTAGGCATTGACTCAAATAGTATAATTAAAAAACCCTTAAAGAATAGAAATAAGTCAATCATTTTTTACGGAACCAGTATTACTCAGGGTGGGTGTGCATCTCGTCCGGGAATGGTTCATACCAACATTATATCAAGAAAATTAGACATTGATTGTATAAATTTTGGATTTAGCGGAAATGGAAGAATGGAACAGCCAATAGCAAAATTAATATCGGAATCAAACCCTCTATTCTATGTCATAGAATGTATGCCCAATATGATTAATCCAGAAAACGTAAACAATAAAACAATTCCTTTAGTAAACACTATAAGAGAAAATAATCCTGAAGCTCCTATCGTTTTTGTTGAAAACTTTATCCCCACTTCTCCAATTTTGGACAAAAAAAGAGAGAATGATATAAGAGAAATGAATTTAGCTTTAAAAACTGAATATGAAAAAATGATTTCAGAGGGTTATAATAATATATTTTATATTAAAAGTAAAAATGCAATAGGTGATGACAATGAAGGCACAGTTGATGGAGTGCACTTTACAGATTTAGGATTTTTAAGATATGCGGATTTTTTAATAGATAAGTTTGTTGGATTTGGACTTATAGACTTCAAGTAAATTCTATAATATCAATATTATAAACAGTAGAACAAAATGATACAACTTTATATATTGTTAATAGTCAGTTTGATTTTCAAAACTTCATCAAATTTAATTTATTAATTAGAACACGATATAAAGGAAAACTTTATTATTTTTTGAAGATTGGATAGCTTTAGGCTTATTCTTTGACCTTACCCCTTCAATTTGAGGCTGGGTGTCTTTTAATTCTCCAGTATGAACACATAAGATTCTAAAATCAGCTTTTGTTTTCATTTATTTTTCAATCCATGAGACAACACTAGGATCATCTGGAAGTGTACTTGGAGAAACCACCTTTGCCAAACGACCATCTGGGTTAATTAGATATTTCTGGAAATTCCAAGAAACACTTGAATCTAAAACTCCATTTTTACTCTTTTTAGTCAAAAACTCATATACTGGATGCATTTTTTTCCCTTTAACAGAAATCTTACTCATCATTGGAAAAGTCACCCCATAATTTCTTTTGCAAAAAACAGCAATCTCTTCATCTGATCCAGGTTCTTGATACAAAAAGTTATTTGCAGGAAAACCTACAATAACAAAATCTTTATCGCCATACTTATCATAAATCGCTTGTAATTTTTTGTACTGTGGAGTTAATCCACATTTAGAAGCAGTATTGACAATCATTATTTTTTTCCCTTTTAAAGAACTAAAGTCAAATTCTTCTCCCTCTAGGTTTTGAACTGTAAATTGGTAAATCGTTGTATTACCCTCTTCCTTTTGACTTCTAGCTGATAGTGTTGCAATCATAATAAATAATAGTATCAAGTTTCTTAACTTCATAGTTAGCAATTTTATTCAAATGTCGCTGATTTATTGTTAAGATAAAAATTATAGATGATAATCCATATATAAATGAAAAAGCAGGTACTCTAAAAGAGAGTCTCTTAGGGCAGAATGAAAAGCCCTCAATATCTAAAAACATATATTCTTCAGAAAACGATTTAACTGAATTAGTTGAGAAAATCGAAGCCTTAATTTCATTTTCCCACGATTCAGGACTTTTAGAATTCATGTCATCCATTTGTTTCCTATTGGCATATATATTAAAAATTAAGTAGTCAGACCATCCTTTTTTTTTCAGTAGGCAGTGTTTTCCAAACAAATCAACCTACCTACCTGCATACCCTCTTTTATTTGCTTTTTTTTATGGTTTTCCAAAAGGATTCAAACTCGATATATCTTGATTAAATGATCTTGCCTCATAAAACATAAACTTCATATCAGTCACTGCTGCAGTATTCCAATTTCCAACATCTTGGTTAAAAGCCAGAGCATTTTCGAACATAGCCCCCTGACTCCAACAGGGGGTTTTTTTAACAAAACAATAACACAAAACTTATGAGGGTTTTGTGATTCTCAACCGTATGTTATATATAACAAATCCATACAATTTGTTTAAAAATAAAATTTTCATTTTATCCCTCTGGTAGTTCGGAGGGTTTTTTTATGTGAAAAGAATTATTTTCATTATCTTTTTACATAGCATTAAACATACTAAGGGTGTCATCAAATGTCATCATAACAATTAACTTCCCCTCGTCATTAACCTCCATAAAATGACCAAAAATAGTATCCATTCCATCAGCAGTCATTTTGCCTTTTGTAAAAACTTTATTTCCCTCACTTATCATAAATTCTGGCTTTACACTAAAGTTGTTCCAAATAGTTGGAATTTTCATCATTGTTTCCATCATAGCCATTTTCCCTTCATGTACACCAGATAATGGATGCTTATCGCCTGGGAAAGTCCAAGTTATATCATCAGCTATAAGATCGCCAAAAAAAGTCTCCATATCACCAGTATTAAACAAGTCGTATCCTTTTTGTGCTATTTCTTTTGCATTCATTAAAATTAGTTTTTGATTAATATTTTATTAAATATAAATAAAAAAATAAAAATTTAAAAAACAACTACTGATTTTAAAAAAAAAGTAATTAATACTTTCCACCTTTTCTAGAATTAAGCCCCTTGACTCCAACAGGGGGTTTTTTATGCTTAATTATATTTCCCTATATTTAAACATCTAATAACTAACACTATGAAAAAACTAATTCTATTTATCTTTGTAATTATTATCTGCTCTTGTCAGATTAAGAAAGATGCCAAAAAAGGAGAACTTGAAGGTGTGTGGGAAAGAATAGGAACTATTAATTACAACAATGATAAGCCTGTCGACACCTTAGTAAT
>Ga0209711_10004124_pt1 | contig 11917 bp, 10 predicted proteins | sample ArcticOcean_MG_C_7_FD_187441 | JGI IMG/M metagenome (GOLD analysis project Ga0209711, IMG submission 187441) | Marine microbial communities from western Arctic Ocean - ArcticOcean_MG_CB11_88 (SPAdes) (version 2) | ecosystem: Environmental > Aquatic > Marine > Oceanic | place: Arctic Ocean... | reverse complement strand
GCAGTTAGAGCATAAGATGAAGCAATTTGTTCAGTATTACAACGATGACAGATACCATGAGTCCATCAATAACCTTACTCCTTCTGAGGTCTATTATGGCACGGGAGAAAGAAAACTTAGGCGTAGGAAAAGAATCAAAGAAGAAACTTTAATTGAACGGAAAATTCAGAATCAAAATATTTATTTAAATTAGTGTCAACACTCACTTAATTTATATTTGAAAAAGTCCACTTTTATTTGACGACATACAGTAAATCACTAAACAGCTATTAAGTATTGATAAGAGATTATTGGTATCTTTTTCTATTGATTATGAATGGAATTAGGAAATATAAAAAAATTTATAAGGAAGAAATTGAAAATGATTTTAATGATCTATATAAGAAATTAAAAAGGGAATATATAAGTAATGAAGAAAGGTTAGAGAGATTAAATGAATATACCGATAATAAATTAGATCATTTTGGTAAAGTAGGGGGAAGGTTAAGAAATAAGTGGGTTGGAAAAGAAGGTTATATTTTAAGTAAGAAGGTTGAGTATAAAATATGGAAAAAAATAAATGAGGATAACCATAAAATATTTGGTATTGGTTGGGGTAATTTCATAACTAAAAAGGAATTAGAAGACTTAAAAACATTTATAAATGGTAGAGGAGATCAATATAAAAATTGGTCAAAATGGGATGAGAAATTAATAGATTTAGTAAAGAAGGAATCTTTATTTATAGATATTGATGATAATTTTAAATATTATAAAGTTTGCATAAAGAAAAATTCGTTTGAGAATAAAGAAGTCATTATTGAAGATTATTATGGAGGTAAACTAGGTCTGGAGTTATTTACTTTTGATTCAGATAATAAGAAAATAACGAGATTTAAACCTGACAAGGATGATGTGTTAAGTTTTTTTAGAGATAGGGATGAAATTTTAAAGGATTTAAATGAGAGTTATGTTAGGATTAGTAGATGGTTAAATAAAAAATATAAACATATTTTAGAGTGGGATAATCATAGTGGGTGGTTTTTAGATAGATTAGTGTGCGAGATATATTATGAAGTTGATGATGGTAAGTTGAAAACACATATTAATAGGATAAAGGATATGATAAATAAAGGGCATATTAGTGAATGGATAATGGATGAGATATTAATGGTTAAGAGGAATGATGAGTGGAATACTGATGAAGAATTGATTGAGTGGGTTGGTGGGTATAAGGAAAGAAAGAAAATATATGAAAAGGAAAATAAGATTAAGAAGGTAATAGAAATAAAAAATCGTAAAAAATTTGGGTTTAAGTGGGTTGAATAGGGTAAAAGAAATGACCTCTAAATAATGTACGTAGATTGTTGATTATTTAGGTGTAAAACTAAAATCTATTATTTAATTAGCAAACTTAGTCCCCAATCAGAGTCACTAAGTTAACCAGTGTCAACGATGCTATTTTCCTCAGGTTAGACTTCAAGGTGATAGACAATGGAAAAAGTTGGGTAAAGTCAAAGTTAATTTTTATTGAGATTAGAACAAGTGTTCTATTGATTATAAACTGGCAATAACCAAAAGCATACATTCAGTTAAAATATTTAAACCTTATAAGTTCACTTTTTGTTGACTTTATGTAGTAGATACAATGAAGCTCCTCGCTGAGAATGATGTTTAATTATTATCTTTATACATGAAAAGAGCTATACTATCTACCATCCTCATCTTGTCTGTAAGTTCCTGTCATTCTTTTTTCTACCCTTTTAAGCCTTTTTACCATTTAAACTATCCACCCTATATTGGTATGCCTTTATCTGAATTTCTAGCTTAATCAGAAGCTGCAGTTTTATCTAAGAGTTGGATCGGAATTCAAGACCGTAAAGGCAAATCTGAAATTTACGAAGTTTGGTATCGTAAGCCTTATTCGTTGAAATCTTTCTTTTTTTTTAATGATAAATTGTACAAAATAGAGGGAAAATTATCATAAGGCAATCTATAACTTTTACTATAATGTCAAATATGATTCTAAAGGTATTTGCACCAATCTAGTTGATTCACATTAAAGCTCCTTGCAGAAAATGATGTTCTAAATCAATTCTCTTTTAATTTTTAGGGGTAATTATCCTGTCTAAATGACTCCTTTTTTATATCCATAATACAACAGTACCATATTGGTAAGTCCTAATATAATCACAGGTAATGGGGCTGTTGGATTCCCTTGAGAGACACTAATTAAATCAGGAAGTGCAAAAAAACCTGAGAACACAAACAAGAGGAATGAAATACGTCTCAGTTCAACTAAACCTTTTAATTTAGTTGCACCAATACAAATAAAACTAAACCCCAATGCGAGTAAACCAACAACAAGTGCAAATTAATCAAACATAACTACTGCGTCAGTGGAAGGACTTCCTCCAAAAAAACCACCTATTAAAATCAATTTAAATTCCTTAGAGAACATACTGAGATACAATGGAAGTGCTTGAAGGAAAGTCGAGACCGCAGCAATCCAAAATACAATTCTTATTTTCATGATTAATTCTTTTTTTAAGTTAAAATTAATTTTAATATTTCTAAATCAATTACAATAGCTAGTCTAGCAAAAATATATTATTTACTCCTATAATTTAAAATGACAATAGTAGCCGGTTGTGTTGGCATTTGACGGTTCGGCTCGATGTGTAGATTAATGTGTAAAGTGTTTGATAGGAATGGAATTAAATATGTCTCTTAGTTTATTGTCTAGTCCAAGTTTCAGCATATTCTCCCTCAAACCAAATAACAATCATAGAACTAAGATCTGAGGAAAACTCAAGAGAATATGGTTTGTAACTCCCTTCATCACCATTAAACTCATATTTATTATTACCAAGATTTGTCCAAGTCTCTTTATATGTAATTGGCCAATTGCCAAAGGGCATTTTACCGGCGCCAGGGCCGCCTATCCAGCATTTCCACATCTTTTGGGTTGCTTTTGTTGTAGTAATATTCCATTTGTTGGGTTTGCCATGGTCACTTTTCAAAAAACAAGCTCTTAAGGAATTTGGATTCTCCTCTGATCCAGTCCATTCCTCATTGGTTAAAACCCATGAACCTATAATTGGGTCGATGGTATCCTCAGCAACGGGATCATCACTATCTTCACCGCAATTGGTGAACAATACAAGTGAACAAAGGATAGTTAAGAGGAGGAGGTATTTGAGGTTAGGCATATTGTTTCGATTTTTGTAAATTAAAATTAATAATAATTGTCCGCTATTAATGAATTATTTTCGCCAAAAGAAGGGTATTTTCCAACTTTTAAGGATAGTTACTTAATTAATTGCATTCTGTAGACTGAATAAGATCATCGACTATGGATCCTGAATTAACCTTTGTAAATTTATAAATAAAAGAACGATCTATCTCTATGCAGCCATTATCGAGAATAAAATTTATATTAAAAAAACACCTATTCGCGCTATTATCAATATCCCATTTACCTGGTTCTATTATAAAATCAATACCATCCCCATTATCTATAACAGTAAGCCTTAGGTAGTAATCCTTTGAATTATAATAAAGGGGATCAAAATAACCTGTTTGAAAAAAAACTTTAACAATTTCATTAGATTTAAGGATAGCACTTAATTCATTGGTGTCCTCATTTAGCCCCATTACTTGGTATATACCAGTATATTTTGTAGATGTATGATGGGTAATGGTATCCAAGGTTAACGAGCTTGAATTATCATATCGACAAGAATCTGTCAATGCTGACCAAAATAAATTTCCATTCTTAATTTGAATAATTGTCGTACCGGAAGGATTTAATTCACTCGTTGCTTCAAGTATATAATAGCCATTAAGTTTTTGTAATATGAAATCGCCATCAATTTCATCAAGACAATTGGTAAAAAATACGAGTGAATAAATAATACTGAAGAATAGAAATTTTTTGAAGTGTTTCATAATTGAAATCAAAATTAATAAAAATCTTCGCCCTTAGTGAATTCTTCTTATCCGAAGATATTCCTTGAGTCCCATTTAATTTTGTTTAGTGGATTTAAACTACAACAAAATCAAGAAGTTGTCTAGGGAGAAAAACACAAAATCTCTTTAAATTTTTGGGTACAAATCAGTGGATTCAACTGGATATACATTTACCGATCGACTTTGAAAGTTAGGGAGTTGCTCCATTAATGATCCTGAGTGTGAAGCCTGTGGGTTACACATAGGTTTGTCAAGTAAATCATATCAATCTAAAGACGGCGAAAAAAAATTATTACATGTAGAGGGTATTAGATTTTATTTTTATTGTGCTCAGTATTGCTGTGTCATGTTGGCTCAATAAAAAAACTAAAATGGAATAAAGACAGACAAGTTCAATTGATCAACCTGGATATAAGAACTCAAGATCATCAATGAAGTAGATCAATCTTTCACATCATGTTATAATAAATTAATCAACAGAGAAATTAATTTTTCTAAAAAAAAGCAGTATTTTTACAAAAAAAACGTTGTGAAGAAATTATTAATATTAATCGTATTTTTTTCAAGTTGTTCGAAAGAAAATTTAAATCCTGAAGAAGCTACCAACTTTGAAGATATTACCAACCTAGAAGATGTTGCTATAGTAGGAAGTTCAAGTTTTTTTGAAGAGAACTTTAAAAATAAAATAGTAGTTGTTGCGGGGGGAACGACAGAGGAAGGTGCTGTTGTTTGGATTAACCATAAAAAAATTCTTTTGTTGAATGATGCTTTAGAGGCCACCGGTCTATTCTATCAAGATAATAAAATTTATGTAACTGGATGGACGTATGGGGGCAAGGGAAGTGTATGGATTATGGATTTAGATGGTTCTAATCAAACTGTGATGGAACTTGAGGGGAAATACTCAGAAGGCCAGAGGATAATGGTCCATAATGGAGATATATACACTGGTGGTTATTTTGACAATGGATCATGCTATTGGAAAAATGGATCTAAAATCGATTTAACAAAAAATGCTGATTCTATGAGTTGGGGTCTTGCTATGGATTCTAATAACAATTTGTTTAATGTTGGTTACTACATGTCGCAACATCATTCTTTAATACCAGCCTTTTGGAAAAATGGTAAACGGAATAAATTAAATAGGCCTCAACATGGTGATGGTGAAGCCAAGTACATCAAAATTATTGGTAATAAAAAAATCGTTGGAGGAACTACCTCAGCGCCACATAATTTTTTAGGTTATATAACCAAACCAACATATTGGATTAATGGTAATAGAAAAACTGGTCAAATTGGATCGATTGATGAGGGATGGCAGAATTGTGATGTTTTCGATATGTTTGTTGATAGTGAGGAAAACGTATATCTAGCAGGTTTTTCTCAAGATATGGATGGTGAATATCCAACCTATTGGAAAAATGGGCAAAAAAATTTGCTGTCAAATGGTGAAGCTAAAGGTGTAATTAGAAGTTTAAAAGTGATAGATGGGGACATAATAGCTGCTGGTACCTTATCTTATTTCCCAGGGACGCCATGTCTGTGGGTAGGGGATGAAAAACCGTATGTGTATGATGAAAATGCAGTTGGTGAGGTTTGGGATATGTTAATAATTGATGCCATATAAAAGATCAATTTTATCGTTGCTTCACTTATTCCGATTTTGGACAGATTGAGATCATTTTTTGGGACTATTCTTACGCTATGACGTAAATTAGGTATGATCTACTGTGGTTTTGCTGGTATCGACTCCAATTATAGATTGCATCCTCCTTGTTGGGGCGATAGTAACAATTTTGGTATCATCAGGAAAGGTGAGTTGTTTCTAAAAATATGTCGGAATATGCACTCTTGCATATCGTGATCGGTCATTAGCATTATAGAACAACTTAATCATCACATCAATATCACCTTACTACTTTGATCATTTACTGACTTATGCTTCCATCGATGCTCCTGAGAGTGAAGCTTACTAGTCAGAAATATAAAAAAAGGATGCTAATCTATTTTGATTAAGTCCTTTTTTAAAATGTGGCAATTGGTTTAATCCGAAACCAATTTTTGATTCTAATTGTAACTTCTAAACTTGCTTTGTTCGCATTTACAATAAAAAATTATTACTATTATATCGTAATTCAACACATTAAAATACGTTTAGATGAAAAAATATATTTTACCATTAGTATTTGGGTATGTATCTGTTGCTGCACTAGCAGGTATTGTGGTAGTGCCCCTTTATTTCCACCCGACAACTTCTGCACCGCACGAAGCTTTTCCTGTTGCTTATTATGCTGAACCACTTCTTTGGGCTGGATTCAATGCTGGATTATTGCAAACTTTATTACAGGTAATAATTTGGGATAAAATGGGCTTTAGAACGATCAAAGATGGGGCTCTAAATGGAATTTGGTTAGGAGCTATTGCAGGTATTCAAAGTTTGAATGAAGCTTCTCAACATGCTGTATATAACGCTGCTGGTCAAGCATTTACTAACGTTATAATCTTTATAGTATTTACTGCTATCAGTGGTGGGGCAATTGCTTGGGCTTTTGCCAGAGGAGAGAAAAGTAATGCATAAATGATATCTTGAAAGCGTATTTTTATTCCTGAACTTAATGAATAATATATAAAATTTACATTGATAAAGCCTTAAAGGTGTACCTTATTGAAACAAAATTATGTTCGACATATAGGAGCACAACAAAACTCCTGAGACACCACACCTCAGGAGTTAAAAAAGCCTTTTTTAATCTCAAATTAAAAGGTGGAGTAAACTAAAGTAAGTTCCTCTGCGGGCAACATATCTCGGGAATTTTCAAGCCCTTCCCATAACTTTCTTGATAAGAAATCTTGCTCAAGTAGTTGCTGATTATTTTCCTTATCTGTGAAAAAATTAAATGCTAAATGGGTAAAATCAATTTCTTTCATAGCCTCATTTTTTTCGGTGATTTCGAATAGTCCCCAAAACTTTCTATGGCCATCAAGTATTTGCTGTTGAGCTACAGGTTTCCACAATGAATTCTCATAATCGACAAAGTCTTTATTTTTTTCTGTCATATAATGAAAATAAGCCTTGTCTCCGATTTTCCATTCTAATCCTAGCCATCCCGTTGAAGCTATTCCTTTATAAGTCATTTGTCTGATCTCTTTAATGATACCATCAGATGAAAGCATTTTATCTATAGCTTTTTTATTTTTACCCTTGAAAGCTTTATATATGCCCTCCCACGGAATATCTTCTACGTTAGGATTTTGATCAGAAGTCCATCTACTAAAAACGTAATAGTGTGCCCAATTCTCATCACCCTCTTTCGGAGTTCGTTTCCAAACTGACCATTGCACAAAAAATCCTTTATCGACCATGACTTGCGAAGCTATTTGCCAATTTTTTTCCATTTCTAAATATGCAGCTTCCTTACCTTCTTCTAAAACGTAAGCTCGCATTATGTGTGTTTGTTGTCCTTGTACAGACAGTGTACCTATCACAAGAAGAGAGAATAGTATATTTTTCATTTTTTTTATTTGGTTAGTAAAAATTTTTAACACAATATAAAAAAAACTCTTGAGACACTACACTCCGGGAGTTTAATACACAAATTATTCAACAGTCTTGACCAAAACTTATTTTCGAATTAAAATAATTGAAATTCCTTTTATAACCTGATCTAAAATGAAGGAGCCTTCACCTCAATACTTCATGAAACACCTCCCGCTCTAATACCTCAAAATAAGTCTGAAACTCTAAAAGTCTTGGCTTCTCTAGAACAAGTCTTCCCAAATCCTCTAGCGATGAGTGAATCTGAAGTTATTGAGACAGCCTCTTTAAAATCAATTTCTGTAACATCAGAGGATTTTATTCATTCTAGGTTGAGTACTTATGAGGTATTAGATAATATGTCTAAAAGGGATTAAAGACGAAGTAATAAACTAAAAAAATACTAACTCGACTTAGTGATATTAAATTCGATACAGTCATAACAGAAAGTGGTCTTATTATTCCCTTAATAGAATAAAAAGAGACTCCAAAAGCAGTCAAAGGTGGTCAAATAAAAAGATATCTCAAAAAAGAATTTTCATGGATATAACTCCCAAGTATAGGTTATTTAGCTCAATTATCGCTTGGCTTAATTTTAATTAGCCTTTGGCTATCTACGTTTATTTGTATATTGTTTGGGTATTGAGGTTTCTGATGGTGCCTTGAGCGATGTAGCCATTTTTACCATCAACTTAACGGATGTCGATGAAGAGGAGGAAACCCTATCCCTACTGATGCCTCAGAGATGATCTATCCCAATCCAACTGATGGCATCATCAACATCAAGAGGGCAGCCTTCAAAGAGGCTACGATTTATAATCTATTGAGTTTTTTTTGATCTATGATGATCCCCAGTTGTCATCAATACTGATGTTTATCCAGAGCGGAAGGAGACCAATTATTAAGAAATGCCAATACTTTCTTAGTATGATGACCTTTTCCTTCTTCAAGATATGAAGTATTCTGAGTGTGGAGTCTATTTCCTTTACTGTCTAAAACTACCAATACTGGGAATCCAAATCGTTGTGGGAATCCCAGTGAAGCCAATATATCAGCGTTATAGTTTTCGGAACTATAATTTAAATGATAAACTATAAAATTGTTCATGAGGGCACTTTTCAAGGTATCATTTGAATTTAGTTTTCTATCCAATAGAATACACCATCCACACCAATTTCCACCTATTTGTATTAACACATGTTTGCCTTCACTTTCTGCCTTTTTTAAAGCGTTGGCAATGTCCACTTTTGCATTTGCTGATGGGCTATACAATTTTTCCTTAATTTGTACAGCTGTATTTTGGGCCAACACCACATTACTAATTATTAGAATACTTAAAATAAGTAGAATTAATCTTTCCATTTTAATAAAATGTACTTATTTAAATCTAATAAATTTTTTCCACTCTTAGCAATTCTTTTCATCCGAAGGTACTGATTGGGTCCAATTTAATTTTGTATAAAGGTATTGATTGGGTCTAATTTAATTTTGTATAATGGATTTGGGCTCGCACAAGTTCAGAGGCTATCTAAGAAGAAAAAGTACAAATTATTTGTAGATGCGTAGCAGTGGATCCAACTGGTCCTGTGTTTGACGATATGGAGTTGAAAGGGGAGCTGATACTTTGATGCCCATGAGTGTGAGGGTTATGGGTCTTTTATCCCTAGTCTTCATTTATCAAATGGTACAAGAAAAGATCGCTATCTTCTAACATATCCACCGATTGAGGATCTGTATTCTATTTGAAAACCATTATCAGTAGCGAATTTCCTGAAGTCATCAGATGCATTACCGATAGTAATAAATGATTCTATTTCAAATAGCTCAAAAAATTTCTCAAAGTTAGGTCCATTTACAAAATCTTTACCGTGCTGAATCCCATCTTGACTATTGTTGTAGCGTTCAATTAACGTCACCTTTTCTCCATCTTCTGAAATAAAATAGCCATAAACAGTGGAGGGCTCCCTTTCAACGATAAAGTCTCCTAAATATTGAGTGAATTTTTCAACTTCTGCTTTAGATTCACCTATTACCTTTAGTTCTAAAATAAATGTGATTTCTTCTGATTCTGAGTTATTTAGAACCTTAAGTTCTCTGGCTTGTTCATTATTCACGCAACTTGCGGTAAAACATAAGATTACCAAAAAATAGATAAATGTTTTCATAATTATTAAATTTAAATTTACTAATTAAATTATTATTTCTAAACAACAAAGAGCTCAAGATACCCTAAGCATCGGATTTTAGAATACAAATTCAAAAAGCCATTGACAAAAAACTTATTATTGAAGTTAAATTGGATATTAATTTAACCCTTATTTTAATTTAAGGATTAATCTCACCTCAATACTTTATGAAATACCTCCCGCTCTACCACCTCAAAATAAGCCTCAAATTCCTCCAATATCACCTCTTTAGACAAACACTCACAAGTACTATTAATCTCCTTTAGCACGGCTGTATGCATCCTAGATTTAAGTACTCCAACCCTGTAATAATCCTTAGCCTTATCACTTACCTTTAGCTTACCATGCGCTCGCTTTTGGTGTGTTCCTTTGACTAGGATAAAGTCATAGAATTTTTATGTAATTAAGCGAGTAACATACAAGTTCATTCTACATATAACCACCTATAATATGAACAATTGTCAATGAGTGAGGAGGTAGGTTGACAACACCCTTTGTAAACTTTAGCTTCACCTCTTTAGGAGTAACGCGATTAGGGTGTTCGATATCGTTGTAAGTATCCGTTGATTCACTAGTCAGTATCTTTGCTTTGTATGTGCCATTTAATAGCTTAGTTCCCATTGTAACTTTACAGTAAAGGGTCTTTGAGGGATGACGGTTCACAAGTGAAATAGCCCATTTTTCACCTTTTTTGTCAACAGTGGCAATAGCATCAATTACTGAAACTGAATCTTTACCGTAGGAAAGTTTTCTTGCCTTTATCTCTGTATTCCTAAAATATTCTTCAAGTTCGTTTGCGTACATCGCCATTGTATGGAAATGAGTACGCTTGACAATTCCTTTGGGATGGACAAAAAGAGGACCGGTCTGGTTCACTAGTGGTGCAATATTTGCCATACTTACGTAATCAGCGTTTCGGATACATGAATTGAGAAATGAGGCGGTAAATAATGCATCTGAGAGGTTATAAATTGAAGGATTCAGACTTTTATCCCTAGCTTTTATCAATTTTATTATTTCCGGATCATTGTAATCCGCTTTTTCAAAACGTTGAAATCCTGGATGATGCCATGAACGTAAGTTCCATTCATCAAACGCAATTTTAATTTGTCCTTTATTAATATGCCCTTCCGTTTCTGCTGTTTTGATTTGATTTATTACCTCTTTAATATAGGATTCTGGTTTTTCAGAAAGCATCATACATGACAAGTAGTTAGGTGTAGAATGTTTTTGCCAGTTTTCAATCCAGTATTGATGTACCGATATATAATCCAAATATTCTCCTGCTGCTTCAAATAGATATGGGTCTATATGTGAACTCCCGTGAATCCCTGAGCAAGTTACCATAATACTTGAATCCATCTTTTTCATAGCTAAACCAGCATCACGCACTTTATGAATATAATCGCGACCTGACCGTTCATTTCCGACACTCCATATCTTGACATTGAGCGGGGTAGGGTATCCATTATTTTTGCGCTTATTGGAGAGATTTCCCACCGTTGCATTTGAGTATTCAACCCAATCACTCATTTCTTGAACATTCGCTAAACCATTATGGCATATGTACGGTTCAGCATCAAGTAGTTTGCAAAGCTCAATAAATTCATGGGTTCCAAATGTATTGGGTTCAATAACTCCCCATCGAACATCATCTGTGGGTTGACGATTGTTCCCCACACCATTCAACCAATGATAGCCATCAACGAAACATCCTCCTGGCCACCGAATAATAGGCACTTTAAGTTCATTTAGTGCTTCAATGACATCAGTACGAAATCCATTTTTATCAGATAGAGGAGAGCCGGGATCAAATACACCACCATAAATTTGCTTTCCAAAATGTTCGAGAAACCCACCAAAAATCATTGGGTCATAAGTTTTGGCAGGCGTATTTATGTCAATCGTAAGACTTGCTTGGTAGGATGCAGGTTGCCGCGTATTACAGGAAACAATACAATACAGCAGGCTGAAGAGAACAAGGTATTTGAAGTCTTTCATGGCGCTTAATTCTACTTAATAAAATTAGTCAATTTATGATAAAAAATCAAAGCAATCCATTCCCTTTGATACATCTGAAGTTTACAGGAGTTAAATTAATTTTTATAATCATATTTGTCATAAAATTATGATTAAAGTGTTTGGATGGATAAATGAATATTTCATTTTGGAAAATTATAATCTATTTATTTGAAATATTTATTGATACCGAGCCATATCGTATGCCTGCTTATCGAAATACAAT
>Ga0209711_10004119_pt1 | contig 11930 bp, 10 predicted proteins | sample ArcticOcean_MG_C_7_FD_187441 | JGI IMG/M metagenome (GOLD analysis project Ga0209711, IMG submission 187441) | Marine microbial communities from western Arctic Ocean - ArcticOcean_MG_CB11_88 (SPAdes) (version 2) | ecosystem: Environmental > Aquatic > Marine > Oceanic | place: Arctic Ocean... | reverse complement strand
ACACAATCACAATAGGTTTATCAAATCGTTCATGCAATTTTGCTGCCGCGATAAAACCAAAAGCATAACCAAGAATATTGCTGATGATCAGCCATCCAATTTGCTGAGGTGTCAGCTCATAAAAAAATGTTCCCATATAAATCGCCATAGTTTCATGAGTGCCAATCAGCATAGAAAGAAAAAACATCCCAACCAATATTCGAGCATAATTTCTGTTACTTATTGCCCCAAGAATGTCTTGAAATAAGTCTTTCAAACGAACTTTTTCACCATCATGTGAGGGTTGTTTTAAATAAGGGATACGATCTTTGGTGAAATATGCTGAAGAGAGAATGCAGAGCGAAATCAATGCCATGCTAAAAATGGCTATGGGTGTATAGGACTCTTGGTACAGCTGTCCGCTTTGCTCGCCAGCAAAGAACGGAAAGATTAAAAACCAAACAAATATATGCATGATAATTACGCCCATGTAGCCAAAGAGATTGTTGTAACTCATGACTCGACTGCGCTCTATATAATCATCAGACAGCTCAGCCCCCAGAGCTAAATGAGGCACTGCAAACAAAGTAATGCTTAGTCGCAAAATAATTGTAGAAAAAATAAGCCACCCAAATAGTCCATATTCAGACAATCCATCTGGAGGAAAGAACATGAGATATATTGCAATAACCGTTGGGAAGGGCGCAGCAAACATAAATGGATGCCTGCGACCAAGCTTAGACACATAACGATCAGAAATAGAGCCCATCACCGGATCAGAAATTGCATCAAAAATAATAGCGATTAAGACAGCAAGACCAGTTAATGATCCAGAAAGACCCAATACTTGGTTATAAAAAAAGAAGGTGAGGCCAACAAACACCCAATTAGTAACGCCTTCCCCTGTAGCGCCAATACCAAAAGCTAATTTAGTTTTTAGGGTTAGTTTTTCTGTACTCAAATTAATCCTTTTAAATCATTCTAGCCTTGAAAGGTTGTTTAGGTAAAATAACTTAATGGAATTAAAAATGTACCAAGTTGATGCCTTTGCTTCAAAATTATTTTCAGGCAATCCGGCTGCTGTTGTGATTTTAGAATCTCCACTTTCAGAAGATTTGATGCAGTCAATAGCATTAGAAAATAATCTCTCTGAAACAGCTTTTATTAGTATCAATGAGAGCCCAATACCGATTAGATGGTTTACCCCAACCTTAGAAGTTAATCTTTGTGGGCATGCAACTATGGCCAGTGCAAAAATACTATTTGAGTACTTTCCCAATATTTCTGGCAATGAGATTTCTTTTAATTCAAAAAGCGGAATCTTAAACGTTACTAAAAATGCAGAGGATATTTGCCTCAATTTTCCAGCCGATGATCCAGAGCCTCAGGAAATGGATGCATTATTTGTTGAGGCTCTTGGCGAATCACCCATTGAAATATTGAGGGGCACGGATGATTTTCTAGCAGTGTTTGAGACTGAGCAACAAATTCAAACCATGAACCCAGACTTTACAAAATTAGCCAAGATAAATTCACGAGGAGTAGTCATATCCGCACCGGGAAATGATGTGGACTTTGTTTCTCGGTGTTTTTTCCCTCAAACAGGTATTGATGAAGACCCTGTAACTGGTTCCGCTCATACTATGCTCATTCCATACTGGGCAAAGCAGTTAGATAAAATTGAGTTTAAAGCACATCAACTGTCAGCTCGGGGAGGGGCCTTAGATTGCAAGTTAATAAATGATCGTGTTTTGATCTCTGGCAAGAGCGTTATTTATTTTGAAGGAATGATTTCAATCATTTAAACTTAAATTTTAATAATTTCGGAGAGAATTTATGACTACTTATATTATTTGCGCTTTACTGCTTGCGTTCCTTCAAACTTGGCTTATACCTGCAGCTTTCAACATGAAAAATTTTCCTTGGCTAGGTTCTAATAGAGATGAGCCTATGCCTCATGAGCCATCAGTAATGGCCGGTAGAGCCATTAGAGCAAACGCAAATTTACAGGAAACTCTTCCAATATTTTTGGCTTTGGCTTTGCTATCCATGCAGCTATCCGTCGATGTGACTGGACTGGCATGTTGGTGGCTTGCTTTTAGGGTTGGACATCTTGTTACATACATTGCTGGTTTTGCAAGACTAAGAACATTGTTATGGCTTGGTTCCGTTGTTTCTTTGGTAATGATGGCGCTAGAGTTAATCTAAGATAGAAAGATTTTACTGCCATAAAAAAAGGGAGCTGAGCTCCCTTTTTTATTGGATAAAATATTATCCTAAGTTATCTTTTAGCCGTTTGGGTTAATTAAGAACTTTTCACCTGTTGCTTGTTTGGCATACACCATCAAAGCCTCAAGAGTTAAGGCTCCCTCTAAAGAAACTTCTTGGGTATAAGTGCTGGCAAAAGTTGTTTTAATTTCATTGGCAACTCGAGCTTGAAGCTCACCCACTTTTTCAAACCCAACTTTTCCAAGGAATGGTGTTAATAAAAATCCACCAATGCCCCAATACATTCCAAAAGTACGATTATTTGGCAAAGTAATTCCGGACTGATTTAACGCACCATAAATATAGACTTGCTTGTGTTGAGTCGAACCATAGGGGCTATACTCAGTTGCATTTTTTCTTGCCGCAACTTCCATGCAGGTTAGGATCTTTCCGGCCAATTCGCCTCCACCAGTAGCATCAAATGCAAGAGTGGCTTTTGTTTCTGTGATCGCCGCAGTTAGCTGCTCCATGAAATCATCATCAGAGGAATTACACACAAATTGTGCGCCAATGGATTTTAATAAATCAACGTGCTCTTGTTTTCGAACAATGTTAACAAGCTGTACTCCATCATCCACACATATTTTGACAAGCATTTGGCCTAAATTAGAGGCAGCAGCTGTATGCACAAGCGCTGTATGTCCTTCCATTTTCATGGTCTCCACCATGCCAAGAGCAGTCAGCGGATTCACAAAACTTGATGCACATTCACGAGGCTCTGTGCCTTCATTCATCACCATGCAACTTGCTGCTGGAAGACATCTATATTGCGAGTACATTCCCCCACCAACAACACTAACAACCTTGCCCATTAATTCTTGAGCATCAGCTCCAGCCTCTACAACAATCCCAGAGCCTTCATTTCCAACTGGCATAGGAATATTTAGTCTTGGCTTCATAGCCCCCATAATTGCTTCTGGAACATCCATAGTAATTTTTGAGTCTTCAGCTTTGAGAGTATTGATATCACCAGGCCCAAGCAATAGACCTAAATCAGAAGGATTAATTGGTGTTGCTTGAATCTCAATTAATACCTCATTGTCCTTTGGTATAGGACGCTCGGATTCAGTAATAGCAATTTCAAGTTTTCCTTGATCAGTAACGGTAGAAGTAATTTGTTTATTTGTAATCATTTTTTCCCCAGAAGGTATTCAATAGTAATATATACAAAGAACTATACAGGTTAGAGCATGCTTTAAGTCAAGCAGTAGATGCAGAAAAGATATTATGAAAAATTTAAATGGAAAAGTGATTGCGTTAACAGGAGCTGGCTCTGGAATTGGAAGATGCCTTGCAATTCAATTAGCCCAGCACGGCAGCCATCTCTCACTTTCAGATGTTGATGAAGCTGGGTTAAAAGAGACCAAGGAATTACTATCAAAAGATATTGTTGTGAGCACACATATAGTAGATGTAGCTGATCGTGAACAAGTTTATGCTTGGGCTGAAAATACAATTAAAGATCATGGGCATGTAGACTGCATTATTAATAATGCAGGTGTTGCATCTACTGCAAGCATTGAAGAGATTCGTTATGAAGATTTTAACTGGGTATTTAACGTAGTCTTTTATGGAGTTCTCTATGGAACCAAAGCTTTTTTGCCCCACCTAAAACAACGCCCTGATGGACACATAGTTAATATTTCTAGTGTTAATGGTTTTATTGCAACCCCAAGGAATGGTGCTTATGCCTGTGCAAAGCATGCAGTTAAAGCCTTGAATCAAACTCTTCAACAGGAATTAAGAAATACTTCTGTGAATATTACATCTGTCCATCCGGGTGGAGTGAAAACTAACATAGCTCGCAATGCTAGAAGCTATGATTCTAAGGAGATCCATCAAGAACAAATTGTGAGCTTCGAGCAGACATCAGGAACATCACCGGAAAAAGCCGCATCAATTATTATTAAAGGCATATTAAAAAATCGCAAACGTCAGCTTGTAGGTTTTGATGCAATTGTTATTGATGCTTTATCTCGTATTTTTCCTCAAAAGTTTTCAGACATGATTGGTTTTTTGTATGACCATGTTAGGCGCAAACGCATGAAAAATACTTAAAATATTTATGAATAATCTTTCTAATCGAGTTGGCATTATTGGAGGAGGGATAGCTGGCCTCACTCTTGGCTGTACTTTATTAAAGGAAGGGATTCCAGCTGTTATTTTTGAACAATCATCAGAAGAAAAATCTCATGGGGCTGCAATCTCTCTTTCTCAAAATGCTCTGTGTCTATTAGACAGAATAAATATTTTTAGTAATTTGAAAGATCAATCATTTATTAATACCAAAGCCTTAATCAACAGCCCTCAACACGCAATTTGTGAATTTAAAACTCCTGAAGTATTAACCACTCGTAGACAAACATTAATGACTCTGCTTCTAGAGCAATACACGAGCATGGGAGGAGAAATCTTTTATAAGCATACTTTTAAAAGCTTTGATCAAAGTAACTGTGAAGCTACTTTTGAGAATAATGAAAAATATTCTCTTAGCCATTTAGTGGCATGCGATGGAATTCGATCTTCAATTCGAGAGCAGTTTTTTACCCCGAATCAAAAGCCACGATATAGTGGTTATAGCGCATGGCGAGGGATAGGCAAATCTAATCTTCAAAATGTACATTTTGCCTTAGGTCCCGGCAGTCATATTGTTTCTTATCCTATTAATAATGAGGGCGATGTTAGTTTTGTGGCCTGCACTAAGGAAGAATATGAATTTACAGAATCCTGGAAAGAGGAGGGTTCATACAATGATTTATTGGATGATTTCTCAACCTATGATCCAAAGATTTTTCCTGCCATCGAAGATTCAATGAAATTATATAAATGGGGCATATACATAAGACCTCCACTTAAATCGATGACTGCCCATAACTTAACCTTGGTTGGTGATGCCGCTCACCCCATGGTTCCATTTTTAGGACAAGGCGCTTGCATGGCTATCGAAGATGCGTATGCATTTGGGATACTATGCAAAATAGAAAATTGTGATTTTGCTGAGGCTCAAAAGGTATTCAATGCCGTAAGAAGGTTTCGAACTAAAAAGATTCAGAGAAGCTCGATGATGCAAGGAAAAATCTATCACATGAAAAATCCGGTACTTGTTGCTGCGCGTAATGCCGCCATGCGATACACAAATATCCCAGGCAATGATTTAAAGAGTATTCATGACTATGATGTGGAAGACGCAATTAAAATTCATATGAATAATGAGCGGCACACACCCTGAGATCTTTCCTTAATGAGGCGGGGTAATTTTAGTTAGGTAATATTGACATCATTTATGCCAATATATAACCTAAGATAATAAAAATAAGGAAATAAAGAAATGAAACTTAGCAAATCTTTTATCGGGCTGGTGACTGTCTCAACAATTTTTATGCTTTATGCATCTGGTTTATATACAAACTTTCAAAGTGACTCAGCGCTTGAAATTATAGATTTTTCCATTGACAAACCTGCAGGCGAAAAAAATATCCCATCAAATCCAGATCGTGTACCTCTTTATGGAGACCTGCATGTTCATACCAAATATTCTTTTGATGCATATATTTTTGGAGTGACTGCTACTCCATATGATGCATACAAATATGCAATTGGTGAGGCCATTAAGCATCCTCTGGGATTTGATATGAAATTAAAAGAGCCTTTGGACTTTTATGCAGTGACCGATCATGGTTTTTATATGGGAATGATAGAAAATTATGCTGATACTTCCTCAAAGATGTCTAAGAATGAATGGACCAAGCCAATGCATAATCTTAATAGGCCTGAAAATGTTACGGTTGAATCTCTTGGTGCAAGAGCCGATCTCTTCAGCTCTGTCTTAACTCAAGCTATCATCAAGCCATACCCATATTGGCATCCAAAAGTTTGGAAAGCTTGGCTCACAAACAATATTCAAGTAGCCCTCCAATCATTTGATTATGATGTACATAAATCAGCTTGGGCAGATGTTGCAAATGCTGCCGAAGAATTCAATGACCCTGGAAAGTTTACAACCTTTATTGGCTATGAATTTACAACTTCTACAGATGTCGAGGGCGGTAATTTGCACAGAAATGTTATTTTTAACTCTTCAGATGCTCCGATTAGACCTTGGACTAGAATTGATTCTATCAATCCAGAGGATCTATGGACATGGATGGATGGTTTAAGAGATCAAGGCGTGGACTCTTTAGCGATGCCCCACAACAGCAACGGTTCTAATGGACAAATGTTTGAAGTAGAAACATTTAGAGGTAGTGCAATCAGCAAAGAATATTCTGAAAAGCGAATGAGAAATGAACCTGTTGTCGAAATCACTCAAATTAAAGGAACTTCTGATACCCACCCCTTACTCTCACCGGACGATGAATGGGCAGATTTTGAAATCATGGATAAAAGAGTTGGAAGCAGACCTCCTACTTACAGCATGCCTCAAGGAGGTTATGTAAGAGATGCATTTTTAAGAGGGCTAACATTGGAATGGAAAGGCCAAGGCAACCCTTATAAATTTGGTGTAATTGGATCAAGTGATACACATACTGGTGCTGGAGGTTTTGATGAGGATAATTATTGGTCAAAAGCTGGAGTGTTGGATGGAACTGATATGGGCAGAGGAAGTGTGCCTCTAACTCAGGATCGAATTGATCAGCTTGATAAATATGCTGATGTTTATGATCAGCCCATAAGCATTCAAGAAATTGGTGGCCAAACCTATGCAGATGTTGGATTTGATCAATGGGGCGCATCAGGCTTAGCGGTTGCCTGGGCAGAAGAGAATACTCGCGATTCGATATTTAAAGCTTTTAAAAGAAAAGAAACATTTGCAACAACTGGCACCAGAATGGCAGTCAGGTTCTTTGCTGGCTTTGACTTGGAATCAATTGATTTGGAGTCTGAAGAAATGGTAAAGAATGCTTATGCCAAGGGCGTAACCATGGGCGCTGATCTATTTGGTAACAACGATCAAGCTCCACAATTTTTAGTTTGGGCTCAACGCGATAAGCTTGGAGCTCCACTTCAAAGAGTTCAAATTATCAAGGGATGGGTTGAAAATGCATCTGGAACGCCAAAAGAACAAGTTTATGATGTTGCCTGCTCAGATGGTCTTTCAGTTGATCCAATTACGAATCGTTGCCCAGATAATGGCGCAAGAGTAGACATTAATGATTGCTCTATTTCAAATGATGTTGGTGCCGTAGAGCTAAAAACTACTTGGACAGATCCTGATTTTGATCCCACCATTAAGGCTTTCTACTATGTAAGAGTTCTGGAGAATCCAACTTGTCGATGGTCAACATGGGATGCTATCAAGGCTGGAGTTTCACCAAGACCTGATCTTCATAAAACAATACAAGAGCGTGCATGGTCATCACCCATTTGGTACATACCAGAAGCTAGCGAATTAGATATTATTCCTTTATAAGTTTTAGGACTACCAATGAATCTTAGGATAATTATATTTTTTATAATTGGGTTAGTAATATTTTTACTTGATATTGGTTTGAATTCCCAAGAGGATTCAAAAGATATTTACGTATCTGATCAAGAATTAACCAGTTTATTGTCTGCTTGGCAATCTCAAGTTGGAAGGCCTCCAAGCGATGAAGAAATAGTCAATATCATCAATAATCTTGTTCAAGAAGAGATTCTTTACAGGGAAGCTTTGCTATTAGGGCTAGATCAAGAGGATAGGATCATCAAAAGACGGTTGGCTCAGAAAATTACTTTTTTAAAACAAGAAACTATACCTACTGAACCGTCAGAGTCAGAGTTGCAAGAATTCTTTGAAACCAATAAATCAAATTACTTTATGCCAGCTACCTATTCTTTTACGCATCATTATTTTTCCAAAGAGTTGAATGCGAAAGAGCGTGCAAACTTAGCTTTTAATGCTTTGACTGAAAATGGAATCGAACCAACTGGAGATCCATTTTTTCTTGGTAAAAATTTCTATCAAAATACAGCTGCAGAAATTGATAGAAACTTTGGGCCGTCTTTTTTATCTGCATTAAAGGCAATAGACTTAAATCAATGGTCGGGTCCTCACTCATCAGCTTTTGGAGAGCATTTAGTGTATTTTAAAAATACTTCAGTTGGATTTTTACCAGCATGGGAAAAAGTGAAGGGCACGGTTACCCAAGATTACCTTACTCAAGCTCAAGACGATGCTGTTAATAACTACCTCAAAGAAATTAAATCTGAATACAGAGTAATTATTAATCCCAATTACCAATTCTAATGTTCTCAAGACTTGGTACTTTTTTTATATTAATCTTTTGTTCTTCTTCACTTTTTTCTCATGAATTTAATCCCGCTCACTTAGTTGTAAATGAGAGTCAGGAAAATATTTATGAAGTTAAGTGGATGTATCCCTCAAAAAATATTGGCTCCAGGGGAGAGGTATTTTTTCCAACGAACTGTGCAAGAGAGAGTGGAGTACCTCTGCAGCAGGGCAAATATCTAGTTGAAAAAATTAGCCTTACTTGCGATCAATCTCTTAAAGGTCTAGCCATAGAGGTTAGAAATTTAAGTGTGCTAACAGATGCCCTTGTTACCATCACCCACTTGAATGGAGAAGTATTTGAGGGCTTGCTCAATGTAAAAAAATCATCACTTACGGTTCCTTTAAAAGAGCAGGTTTACCCTTTGGCTTACTTTACTTTGGGCGTAGATCATTTAATGAGCGGCAAGGACCATATCTTGTTTATTTTAGGCTTGCTGTTTTTGGTATCGGGTCTTTTTAATGCAATCAAAACCATTACAGCCTTTACCCTAGCGCACAGCATTACTCTAGGTCTTTCTGTGTTTGAATTGGTAGCATTGCCTCAAGCCAGCGTCGAGGCAATTATTGCATTAACAATTATTTATCTAGCAATTGAGATTAGTAATCAGAAGCGATACTCAGCCACTCCTTGGCTTATTGCTTTTGGGTTTGGGTTGCTGCATGGACTGGGTTTTGCCAATGCCTTAACAGGCATAGGCATTGGCAATGAACAGCTTTTTCTGTCTCTATTATTTTTTAACTTAGGTATAGAGGCTGGACAGTTATTGCTCCTTCCCATATTCGGCTTTTTGATCTGGGTAGCCGATAGATATAATTATTATAATAAAGCCGCCACACTGACATCATTGATTTTAGGTGGCATGGGCTTCTTCTGGCTTATCGATAGAACCATTAGCATTTTAGGCTAAGACAAAAATCTAAAGAAATTGTTGATAATCTATTGGAGTATTTTTATCTATGCTTTTTGTGGCAGGGGGCATTGGGTATTTAAGACCAGTTGCGCAATTAAATAGCATAGCTGTTTCATCTGGACTAATAATGTTTTTCTCAACGGCCAGTTGATATCCAGCTGCAGTAGCCGCCCCTTCAGGGCAAAGCAGCAAACCATCCTCTTGAGAGACTAGGTTTCTTGTATTGATAATATGCTCATCATCTACAGCAAGAGCACATCCATTTGATTCTCTAATCGCTTCTAAAATTAGAAAATCACCTATTGCAGCAGGGACTCTAATGCCCGATGCAACAGTGCTAGCATTTTCCCATAATGGGGCATGATTCAGCCCTGCATTAAAAGCATTCACGATGGGTGCACATCCGGTAGATTGAACGGCTATCATTTTAGGCAACTTACATTTTAACCAACCCAATTCCTTTAATTCGGCAAACGCTTTCCACATGCCTATTAAACCGGTTCCACCACCAGTGGGGTAGAAGATTGCATCCGGTAACTCCCAATTCATCTGTTCTGCAAGCTCAAAACCCATGGTTTTTTTCCCTTCAATTCTATAAGGCTCTTTAAGAGTTGATACATCAAACCAACCAGTTTTTTCTTTTCCCTCAAAGACTATTTTTCCACAATCATTAATCAGTCCATTGACCAGGAACGTATCTGCTCCTTGAAGCTGAATTTCTTGGACATTCACTGTAGGCGTATCATCCGGGCAAAAAACTGTAGCTTTCAAATTTGCTTGTTTAGCATAGGCTGCCATTGCTGCACCAGCATTTCCATTGGTGGGTATTGCAAGATGATTAAGTCCAAATTGATGCGCCATCGAGACTGCAAGTGCCAAGCCTCTTGCTTTGAATGATCCGGTAGGCAGCCTTCCTTCATCTTTAACAATAATATTTCCCTGTTTTCCTCCTAACATCAAAGCACTTGCTTGTAATGGGATGAGCGGGGTTAAGACTTCTCCCAATGAAATTTGAGAGGCTGGATTGGAAACTGGTAATAGGGCTTGATAACGCCAAAATCCTGGAGCTGATTTTTCATACCAGCTATCTTTATCTTGTTCTGCTTTAAGTTTTTCTAGATCGTACCTAGCTAACAAAGGCATTCCATCTTTTGAAAGATTATGAACTTCACTCGCAGAATAAATGTCTCCTGTCTTAGAGCATTCAAGGTGTGAAATATATGATTTCATCTATCTTTATCTTGTTCTGCTTTAAGTTTTTCTAGATCGTACCTAGCTAACAAAGGCATTCCATCTTTTGAAAGATTATGAACTTCACTCGCAGAATAAATGTCTCCTGTCTTGGAGCATTCAAGGTGTGAAATATATGATTTCATCTAATCTTTGCTCTGAGCAAACTGATTGGTAGCTAGAACTAGCTCATGAGTTATTTCTTTTTCAAAAGCTGTATGACCTGAAAATGGAGCTATGACTAAAGATGCTTCAGGCCAGGACTTTGAAAGCTCATAGGCTGTCTCGGGAGGACACACCATGTCATAACGCCCTTGAACAATTACAGCAGGAATAGATCTAATAATATCTATGTTGTTAAGCAGCTGGTTTTCATTGTCTAAGAAACCTTTATTCATAAAGTAATGATTTTCAATCAGCGCAAATGCTAGTGCAAACTCTGAATTTGAAAATTCTTCCACTCTTGCCGGCGAGTAATCCATGCTGCTGCATGCAGCTTCCCAGCGAGACCAAGCAATGGCTGCATCCAAGCTCTTTTGTCGATCTGGACCAGTAAAAATTTCGTGATATGCATGCATAAGATTAGTGCGCTTATCTGGGTCAATAATTTTTATAAAGTTAGCCCAAGCTTCAGGAAAGACATGACTTGCCCCATCTTGGTAAAACCAATTAAGTTCTTTTTCACGCAGTAAAAATATTCCCCTTAAAACCATCTCGCTCACAGAAGTTGGATGGGTTTGAGCATATGCTAAGGCCAGGGTACTGCCCCACGATCCACCAAAAACCAACCATTTCTCAATACCAAGTTTATTTCTCAGGCACTCGATATCAGATACTAAATCCCATGTGGTGTTATTTTCTAAAGAGGAATGAGGCTTGCTCCTTCCACACCCTCGCTGATCAAATACCACAATCCTATAAAGCTCAGGATTAAAAAATCTTCTTGCAGCTTTGCTGCCTCCCCCTCCAGGACCGCCATGCAAGAAAACAGCTGGCTTTCCATCCGGATTTCCACATTGCTCATAATATATTTCATGTCCTTCAATAGACATAAAGCCTTGGTCATAAGGCTCAATTTGTGGATACAATTTAAGTTGTTCGTTTACCATAACTATAGAGGTTGATTAATTCTTTTTTGACGAGCTATCTACAAGCTCTTCTGATGTTTTAATTTGAAATGGATCGTCATAGTCTCCAAAAATCTTTTTTGGAGAGACTGATTCTAACTTACCTTCTGTATCGGTTGGGTCCGTATAAAATCCCAAGACATA